>Ga0302322_100003557_pt1 | contig 13419 bp, 12 predicted proteins | sample Fen_T0_2_FD_203757 | JGI IMG/M metagenome (GOLD analysis project Ga0302322, IMG submission 203757) | Peat permafrost microbial communities from Stordalen Mire near Abisko, Sweden - Fen_T0_2 | ecosystem: Environmental > Terrestrial > Soil > Wetlands > Permafrost | place: Sweden: Abisko...
TCGCAATGGACTACGGCCTGCAAGCCTCGATTGATCGCCGCCCCTTCAGCCAGCAGTACCCGCCGCTTGCGCCAGATGATCGCGGCAAGCTCTTCGATCAAGTGCCGTTCGGTTATGCCCGCCGGCCGGTGTTCCTCGATCAGCGCCGCCAGCAGGTCGGCAAACTCGCCCGCATCCTCATGGGCCAGCACCGCCAGCCGGGATAGGATGCCGTGTTTCATGGCGTTGAAGCGCACGGCCTCATAACCCGCCTTCGGCGCGTCGGTGTCGGTCGGCGGTTCGGCTTCAATGGTGCGCATGGTTGCCCCCTTTCGTTGCGTCGTCGGTGTCCACTACTCGCCGCCATCCGGCCGGGTCTCGCCGCGCGCCGGCCAGGGCTTCGGCCAGGTCATCATCGGAGTAGCCCCAGCGGCCAGCCATCGCCCTGATGCCGGCCTCAAGATCGCGGGAAATGGTCGCCAGCCAAGCCGTACAGGTCGCGCCCCGGTCGGGGTGGTAGCGGATCACGCCGACGACCGCCGACAGGCCCGCCGCTACCGGCTCGCCGCAGCCACCGCGCCCGGTGACATGGGCGCACGTCTTGCAGGCCCGTGCCGGCAGGTCTGGCGAATCCCGTTTGATCGCTGCAATGGCGTCAGTGTGCCGTTCCAGTATCTCGGCATGGGTTGCCGGCGGATCGGTCCAGACCTCGCCCGGCTCGCGGTCGGGGTAGTGAACCAGCCACCAGCGGGAAGCGGTCGCGGTTTTCTCTTCCGGGGGATTTGCGACAGCGACAGTCGCGACACTTGCGACAGTTCGCCCCTTGTCCCCTTCATCTGTCGCAAAAGTCGCAGGTGTCGCAGTCGCAACCTTCACGGCTACATTTTTCCGGATCAACGCGGCCAGGGTCATGTCGCCACCCCCAGCAGAGCCGGATTCACCTTGATGGTTTTGCGCTTGCCGTCACGGTCTACGCGCACACGGTCAAACTCTTCAAGTTCCCGCAGCGCAGATGCCAGCTTTTCCTTGTCGCGCACTGGCCCCAACCGTTGCGCCTCGCGGGTCGGGACAAGGTGCGTCCGCTCCCGGCGGCAATACTCGATCAGCCAGGTATCCAGCCGCGCCGCATCCGCCAGTTCCACCGGTAGCGCAAGCTCGCCGAAGAAGCGCCGCGATTCGTTCAGGTGCCAGGCTGCAATCCGGCTCGCCCCTTCGAAGCAATCCAGCCCGACAGCGCCGCCCATGCCATGCTCGAATATCTGGAACAGCGCCCCCAGCCGCGCCGCGTTGTCGGCACTCTTCGATGCCACGTCGCGCACGTCGTACAGCTCGCCGCCGCTGGCAAGCTCGCCCTCTATGGCATCGTGAAACGCAACCCATGCCGCCTTTGCCTCGGGTGTCAGCATCAGCAGCGCCGGGGATAGCGCCCCGTCGTCATCCATCGGAACCGGGTTCGCCAGGATCGCGGCAATGCGCCGATGAAACGCGGCCAGGTGCGGCCAGTTCGGCGGGGCTTCGGTGAATGGCCGATGGCCTTGCGTCGATTCCGGCCAGGCGATAAGGAACCGGGCCAGGAAACCCGTTCCACGCGCCAGCCCGCCGGATCGGTCGAAGAAGCTGCGCAAGGTCGGTTCCTGAATCTGCAAGGCCACGGTCAGCCGCGCGCCTTTCACCGTGAAGGATTCCGATGTCCGCCGGCCGACAGAATGCACGCCGCCGTCCCATAGGACATTGAGCAGCCCCAGATTGCGCATGACGGAATCCTTACCCATGCCATGCGCGCCGAAGATCAGCCCTGCCTCGCTCGATACCACGCCCGCCGAAGGCCATTGCCGCGACAGGCTCCATGCCAGGTTTTCCGGGGTCTCATCCCCGAGTAGCAGCCTTGGCACTCGGGGCGGTTCCGGCTTGTCATGTTGAAGCTCTGCAAGATCGGCGCGCAGCTTGTCGGTGACCTTGCCCTTCTTGCCCGCCTCCTTGATCGCCGACAGCAGCCCGTCGCGTTCCGCCGTCCAGGCATCCATATCGGATTCATGGCGCTTGATCGCCGGTTTCATCGCCTCCGCTTGTTCTTCCTGGTGCTGGCGGATCGCCGACACAAAGAAGCCGTCGCAGGTCGATTTGCGCTCGCCGCTGTCCGCGATGGTCAGCAGGAACAGCCCGACAGGCCCATGCAGCTTTTCCGCCCGCTTGGCGTCGATATGGGCCTGGCAGGCCAGGGACAGCGCCGCCAGTGCCGAAGACGCAACCATCGGGACAGGTGCCTTGACGAAGCCCGCCACCTCTTCCACAGCCGCCCGGATGGTGTCGGGCAGTGCGTCCACCGGGTAGGGTTCCGGTTCCACCTTGATTGCCAGGGGTTGCGGTTCCGGCCAGCCGTCGCCGTCAGATTCGCCCGCTGGCGCGTTCCCCTCGCCGGGCTGATGCTCACCCCTTGCCGGCACGCTCGCGCCCGCTGTGGCCAGCCGTACAGCTTCCAGGCCGCACAGTTGCGCCAGGTCGTTGAAGTCGGTTGCGCCTTCCGGCCGGTCAGTGCCGAAGTCGGGGATTGCCAGCCGGCCGCCCACTGCGCGCGCCGCTTCGATGGCATGGGGATCGGGTGCGCCGGTCGCCTTCACCAGATCGGCCAGGATCACCAGCGCCGCCGATGGATACCGCTGGCGCATGGCCCTGGCCACCGCCGGCAGGTTGCCAGCCGACAGCGCCGCGATGGTCGGGTATCCGGTCGCTTCGCCGGCCGTCAGCACGGTCGCCACGCCTTCGCCGATAAGAAGGGTCAGCCCGTCGCCGTCGCCAGCGGGTAGCGGTTGCGCCGCCCAATACCCGCCGGCCTTGGTGCCGCGCCCGGCAAGCGCCGCTTTGCGCCCGTCGCCGTCGATCAGTTCCAGGGTTGAAAGCCGGTCGCCCTGCTTGACTGGAACCACCAGCAGCCGGCCGGCCAGCGGTTCGCCGCCCGACTTCGGCACATAGCCCAGGATCGCCGCCGCCGCGCCCGCGTCGATCTCGCGCAGGGTCGCCACCGGGTCAACCTGCTTGCGGGCAAGATAGGGATTGCCGGCGGGGTCGGTGCCGGCCTTCCAGATTGCCGCCGCCTTCTTCGCCGTGTCGGCACGCTCGCGGGCTTCGTCGGCCTCATCCTTCGCCTCCCTTTCCGCCAGCGCGCGCCGCCGTTCGGTAAGCTCTTCGGGGGTCGGTTTCTGGTAAGTGCCATCGTCGCGCCAGCCGTTCGCCTTGGCTTCATGGAACAGCGTCCCGGCCGTCACCTTGCCATTGGCGCGGATGCTCTTCCACACGTCGCGCGCATCGTGGCCGTTGTGCGAGTCGGCTTGCTGGCCCCAGGCATCCCACACGTCAAAGCCGGTGTCGCCAAGTTCGGACTTCACCGCCATGCCCATGCGTAGCCAGGTCTCGCGGTCGAAGGCTGGAATGCAGTTCAGGGCGTCACGGATGCGTTCAAGGTCGCCGGTCATGACAGCCGCCCCTTGATTGCCCAGGCAATCACCAGCAGCGCCGCGACGATGGCGGGCGGATCGCCGCCGGCCTGCATGAAGTAGTGCCAGGCGCGCAGCACGTCCAGGGCAGCCGCGTCGAGAATCAGCCGGCCGCACTTGTCGCGCGAAAATTCAGTATCCTTCGCGTCACCTCCCAAGGGTGCCGCAACGGTGCCCACTTCGCGCCGGCCCGCAATGCCGGCGCTTTCTTTTCCAGGGTCAGCCCTCATGCTTTCGGCCTCCGTCAGGCCGCAGCGATCAGGGCGCGAATATCCTCAACCTTCCAGGCGGTTGTCCGTGGCCCCAGCTTCACCGGCTTGGGGTAGCGCCCGGCCCGGATGCCCTCCCACCATGCGGTTTTGCAGACAGGGATGATTGCCGGGATCGGCGGTTCGGCCTTGGGGTTGCCGATGATTTGCGGCAGGCGCAGAAAGCCGGTTTCGGGAAGTTGGTTCATGGTCAGCCGTCCTTGTTCGATTGAAGACGGTTGTCTATGTATCCCCTGAATTACCCCGCAGGCAAAGCCCCGCAGGTGCGGGGTGAACCTGTACAGGTCATTTCAACCCGAAGTGTTCGGCGATGATCGCGCCGAAAACCTCCGCTTCGCGGACAGTGCATGTATGGGTGTTGCGCAGCCAAGGCCGCACATCATCATCAAGTTTCGGGGTCTTGCCCTGGTACTGCGACGGGTAGGCATTCAATGCTGAAACCAGCTTGGCGAAGGTTGGGCCGACTATCGCGGGGGCGGTCGGGATGGCGGACATGACGGGCTGGTCTTGTGTGGCTTCGACCGTTGCCTCAATGCCCAGCGTCGCCGCAAAGCGGGTGAAATCCTCGACCGTGACCAAGGCATTTCTTCCAGCCTCGCCGATGGCGAACTCGGGCAGGTAGGTCAGCGGGTTCAATGGCTGAAATTCCTGCCGCTCGATTGCCGCCGATAACTGGCTTTCGTGTTCCTGCTGCGTCGCGGCCCTTTGAATCGCCCGGTTCAAATCCTCATCGCGAAACATCGGCACGATGCGCCATGCCGGCGGTTGCTTCGCATCCTCGACGGCTTGCGCGTACTGCCCCCATTCCGATTCGGGCAACGGGAAAGCAATCGGCGCAAGGTGCGCCCAAAGGGCTTGAAGGATCGCCCATTCGTCGGTGGTCGGGATGGTGGGCCGGCGCGCGGAGGTGCCATCTTCAAGCGGCTGAATGAGTACGTCGGTAACCACCCGTCCGGTTTCGCTCGGGATGCGGGGATAGATCGCCGCCGCCGTGATCGCCGGGATTTCCCGCACCGTGAAAAACCGTGTCTCTTTCGGGACGGTCATCCGAAAGAAAAGCCCTGTCGCTTTCGTCCGCTGGCGCATGGCGCTTCCAAATCCGCGAAGCGGGGTTATTGGCGCGGGCGCTCGGGATACGTTCAGCCGCTTCAGGCGCAATTCGTCGAGACTGGACGCCGGGATGCGCCATTCAGCCGGCTGGCGCTCATACGCCACCCCACCGGTAAGCACGTCCTTTCCAGTAGTCCAAGCCTTCACCGCCTGCAATTGCTTGGCCTGCCCCGCCAGCCAAGCAATGCATGTTTCCAAGGCTTCATCGGTGGCATCGTTCCCGACCAGAATCCGGGCAGCTTCCGCCAGGGTAATGAATCCGTCCATCGTCGCGCCCCTTCACGCTCGCCCTTGATCGGGAGCCGCGCCGGCCGGGCAAGGGTGTCCCGGTGTTCGCCCTCGGGGATCAGCCTCGGGCTAGGCGCGGCTGAAACTCAGGCCGTGCGGTGGAACGGCAATACGTCCGCGCCAGCTTTCAGCTTGTCCAGGTAATCCGCCCATGCCTGCATCATCTTCTTGCGCTCGGGCAGGTGCGCCGTCCGGTTGTAGGCGCGCCCGTTCGGGTCTTTCACCGCATGGGCCAATTGGTGTTCGATGAAGTCGGGCCGGAAGCCCAGCACTTCATCAAGGATGGTGCGTGCCATCGCCCGGAAGCCGTGCCCGCTCATTTCGTCCTTGCCGATGCCCATGCGCCGCATCGCGGCCAGAATCGCGTTATCGCTCATCGGCCGCCCGTTGCTTCGCGCCCCAGGAAAGACATAGCGCCCGGTGCCGGTCAGGGCGTGAAGCTCGCGCAGGATCACCACCGCTTGAATGGACAGGGGCACGATATGCGCCGTGTCAGTCTTGGTCACGGTGTAGCGCCATTCCGCCGCGTCCAGGTCGATATCCGCCCATTCCGCATTGCGCAGTTCGCCAGGGCGCACGAATACCAGCGGGGCAAGGCGCAGGGCACAAGCAACGGTCAGCGTGCCTTGGTAGCCATCCAGGATACGAAGCAACGGGGCAACCTGTTCGGGTTCGGTCATGGCAGCAAAGTGTTCACCCTTCACCGGGGGCAGTGCGCCGCGCAGATCGCCGGATGGATCGCGCAGCGCCCGCCCGGTCGCCACCGCATAGCGGAATACCTGCCCGCAGTTGCCAAGCGCCCGGTGAGCGGTTTCCAGCGCCCCCCGCTTTTCGATGCGTTGCACCACGGCCAGCAGTTCGGGCGCGGCCACGTCGGCAATCGGCCGCCCGCCTATCCAGGGGAAGATATCCCGCTCAAAGCGCCTGATGATGCGGTCGCCGTGGTGTTCCGCCCAGTTGGGGGAAAGCTTGGCGTACCACTCGCGTGCCACCACCTCAAAGCTGTTCGCCGCCCGTTCCACCTTTACCGCCTTCATGGCCTTGCGGTGCTCGCCGGGGTCGATGCCGTCCGCCAGCAACTTGCGGGCATCGTCGCGCCTGGTCCGGGCGTCCTTCAGCCCCGTGTCGGGGTAGGTGCCCAGGGACAGCAGCTTTTCCTTGCCGTCGTACTTGTAGCGCAGCCGCCACCACTTACCCCCCGCAGGGGTAACCAGCAGGAACAGCCCGCGCTCATCGAACAGCTTGACGGGCTTCGCGCCGGGCTTGGTGTTGCGGATGGCGGTATCGGTCAGCGGCATTTGGGGTAACTCCTTCTTGAGACTTGGGGTTACCCCGCAGAGTTACCCCTATTCAAAAGCGGATGTTGCCGGACAATGTTACCCCTAAACGGACGAATAACCAAGAAAAAACCCGCACTTAGGCGGGTTTGAAGGATGTCTCCGGACGGGACCGGAGGGGTAACTGGTGGAGGCGGCGGGAATCGAACCCGCGTCCGAAAGTCCTCTACAGCAAGATCTACATACTTGTTCCGGTCATTTGGTTTTGACCTGACGACCGCCGGCCGAACAGGCTGACGTCAGGCGAGCCACCTTGATTTAACGCTGGGTCAAGCGGCCCGACTCAGCGCGAGTCCATGTAAATGACTCCACCGCTGGTTGCCCAGCCCGGCCCATGGACCAACCGGTGTGGAGTCTGACCGTCAAGCGGCCAGAGCGTAAGTTTCGTCGTTGGCGACTAATAAATTCCAGATGGATTTACGAGGTGACTGGTCCTCGGTATGCACTTGACTGCTTCGCGACCCCCGTCGAAGCCAGGTCGCCCCCATGGGGAACAGCAATGATCCGCTAAAAAGGGAAAAGTACAAGCGTGTTGTCGTGTCATGCGCAATCACGCTCGCAGACAAAGGGAAATTCCTACAATCCGGCCAGACCCCGCACCAGATCCGCCTTCAGGTCCGCAACATCCTCCAGCCCCACGGCAATACGGATGAGCCCCTCGCCAATCCCGGCCGCCGCGCGCTGATCCTGCGTGATGCGGCCGTGGGTGGTGGTGGCCGGATGGGTGATGGTGGTGCGTGTATCGCCCAGATTGGCGGTGATGGACATGACCCGCACCGCATCGATCACCCGCCAGGCCGCTTCCTTGCCGCCAGCCACCTCGAAGGAGACGATGCCGCCGCCGGTACGCTGCTGGGCCATGGCCAAGGCATGCTGGGGGTGGGAGGGGAGCCCTGGGTAGAGCACCCGCAGCACACCGGCCCGACCCTCCAGCCACTGCGCCAGTTCGAGTGCATGGGCCGAATGTGCGCGCATGCGCAGCGACAAGGTCTCCAGCCCTTTCAAGATCACCCAGGCATTGAAGGCGGACAGTGTCGGCCCGGCGGTGCGCAGGAAGGCGAAGACGGGTTCGAGCAATTCCTTGCCGCCCAGCACCGCCCCGCCCAGCACCCTGCCCTGCCCGTCCAGATACTTGGTAGCGGAATGGATGACGAGGTCGGCGCCCAGCCGCAGAGGCTGTTGCAGGGCCGGGGTGCAGAAGCAGTTGTCCACCGCCAGCCAGGCCCCGTGCGCATGCGCGATATCAGCCAGCGCGCGCAGGTCGGAGATTTCGGTGAGGGGGTTCGACGGCGACTCGACGAACAGCAGCCGGGTGTTGGGCCGTAGAGCCGCGCGCCATTGTTCGGAATCGGTCGGCGATACGAAGGTGGTCTCGACACCGAAACGGCTAAGGACGTTGGCGAACAACTGCACCGTCGATCCGAAGATGGCGCGCGAGGCGACGACATGCTCGCCGGCCTTCATCAGGCCCATTACCGTGGCCAGGATCGCCGCCATGCCGGAGGCGAAGGCAACGCAGCGTTCAGCCCCTTCCAGCGCCGCCAGGCGCTCCTCGAACATGGTCACGGTCGGGTTGGTGAAACGCGCATAGATGGGGCCGGGCTCGGCGCCGGAGAACCGCGCGGCAGCTTCGGCAGCACTGTTGAAGACAAAACTGGAGGTCAGGAACAGAGCCTCGGAATGTTCCTGGAATTCGGTTCGGTGGGTACCGGCACGCACCGCCAGGGTGTCGGGATGGAAGCTGTCAGGCATGGGCAGACTCAGGAAGCGACCAGATTGAGGTCCATCTGCCGGGTCGCCGGCGATGGGGTCGATGGAATATTGCCGTTGCGCTGCCCTTCCAGCCGGGCGAGATATTCCTCGCTGACATCGCCGGTAATGTAGTGGCCGTCGAAGCAGGAGGCATCGAACCGCGTCAGCGACGGATTCACATCGCGCACGGCGGCGATCAGGTCGGGCAGGTCCTGATAGATCACCGCATCGGCGCCGATCTCGCGTGCGATCTCTTCGTCGCTGCGGCCGTTGGCGAGCAGTTCCTCGCGGGTCGGCATGTCGATTCCGTAGACGTTTGGATAACGCACCGGCGGACTGGCGGAGGCAAAGTACACCGAGGTGGCGCCGGCCTCGCGCGCCATCTGGATGATCTCGCGGCTGGTAGTGCCGCGGACGATGGAGTCGTCCACCAGCAGGACCGACTTGTTCCTGAATTCCAGCGGCATGGCGTTGAGCTTCTGGCGTACCGATTTCCTGCGCACGGACTGGCCGGGCATGATGAAGGTGCGGCCGATGTAGCGGTTCTTGATGAAGCCCTCACGATACGGAAGGTTGAGCCGGTGCGCGAGTTGCAGGGCGGAAGGCCGGCTGGTGTCGGGAATCGGGATCACCACGTCGATATTGAGATGGCCGAAATCGCGCCGCATCTTCTCGGCCAGGTATTCGCCCATCTTCAGGCGGGTCTCGTAGACCGAGACGCCGTCCATGACCGAGTCAGGACGCGCGAAGTAGACGTACTCGAAGATACAGGGATTGAGGCTGGCGCGGGCCGCGCACTGGCGGCTGGCGAATTCGCCATCGAGCGTCACGACCACCGCCTCGCCCGGAGCCACGTCACGCACGACCCGAAAACCCATCGCATCGAGCGTGACGCTTTCCGACGCGACCATCCATTCCTTGTGTCCGTCCGTTTCGTTCGTACCGATGATCAAGGGACGGATGCCATACGGGTCGCGGAATGCGACGAGGCCGAAGCCGGCGATCATGGCCACCACCGCATATGCGCCGCGGCAGCGCCGGTGGGCGCCGGCCACCGCGGCGAAGACATCGTCGGCATCGAGCCGATGCCCCTGCACCGCCCCCTGCAGTTCGTGCGCCAGGACGTTGAGCAGAACCTCGGAGTCCGAACTGGTGTTGACGTGGCGCAGATCGTCCTTGAACACCTCGTCCTTGAGGACCTCGGTGTTGGTCAGATTGCCGTTGTGGGCCAGAACGATGCCGAACGGCGAGTTGACATAGAAGGGCTGCGCCTCGGCCGGGCTGGATGCGGAACCGGCGGTCGGGTAGCGCACATGGGCGATGCCGACGTTACCCTCCAGGTTGCGCATGTCGCGGGTCCGGAACACGTCGCGCACCATGCCGAGATTCTTGTGCATGTGGAACATGCCCCCGTCCATGGTGACGATGCCGGCCGCATCCTGGCCTCGATGCTGCAGGAGTTGCAGGCCGTCATAGAGCAACTGGTTGACGGGTTGGGCAGAGAGAACACCGATGATGCCGCACATGGGATGACGCTATATCTGGACGTGGGCCGCCACGTCCTTCGGCAGCCACGGCTTGGTTGTCAGGATCGCCCTGTCCAGTTCGGAATGGCTCAGGGAGGATTGCCAGAACCGGGTCCTGGGCAGGGCCGTAAGACTCGCCACCAGCGCCAGCGCAACCACCGCCGCCACGCCGCGGGTGAAACCGAACGCCGCACCGAAAATGCGGTCGAAGATGCCGAGTCCCGCGAATTCGACCGCCTGGCGCAGCAGATAGCCAGCGATACCGGCCAGAATCAATACCAGCAGAAACACCAGTACCAGCGCCGCCGCATGCTGCAGACCGGGCGCACCCTCGCCAGGCAGCAATGGTGCAACAGCGGGCGCCAGGCTCTTGGCGAGAATGAAGGCCAGAATCCAGGCCGCGAGCGAGATGACCTCCCTGGCAAGGCCTCGCATCAGGCCCGTCACGGTCGAAAGGATCAGGATGCCGGCGACCGCGAAGTCGAGGCTGTTCATGGCGACAGCAATTGCGAACCGATGCCCTTGGCCTTGAGCTGGACCGCATACTGTTCCGCCTTCGCACGATCGCCGATCGGGCCGATCCGCACGCGGGCATGCCGGTCATCCTCGCTGACATGCGCCTTGAAGCCGGCTGCCCTGGCCTTGGCAACCATCTTTTCGGCATTCGCCTTTTTCTCGAACATGCCCAGTTGCAGGTAATAGGCCTTGACTTCGCTGTCCTTGTTCTCGACCGCAGACGCATGACTGACCGGTTCCGCCTTCGGCTCTGCCTTGGCTACTTCCCTTGATTCCGGCGTCGGGACCGGCTTCGGTTCAGGATCGGCTTTTGTCTTCGTGAGTGCCTTCGTTGTCGCCTTCGTCACCGGATTCACCTCCGGCGCAGCCCTGGTCGGCTCTGTCGCCAACGGGGTTGCGGCAGCCGATGGCGCCGGGGCGACAGCCACGACCGCCGGCGGGGTTGATGCCGGCGGCGCGATAGACGCCGCATCCTGCCCGACCGACGAGACGAAGGGCGTATCCCTGGCAGGGATCTGGACATCCACATCGGGGCCGAGCGGTTTGGGCTCGCGATCGAACAACATCGGCAGGATGACGATGGCGGCCAGCGACAGGGCAATGGCACCGACCAGACGGCGACGCGCGCGGCGGCGCAGTGCCAGTTCTTCGTCGGATACGGGAATATCAGCCATCGATTCGCAACTCCGCCATGACCTCGGCCACCGTATGGAAGGAGCCGAAGGCCAGAATTGTATCAGCCGACCCGGCCTCGCCACAGGCGCAACGCCAGGCGTCCGCGACCTTTTCATGGACTTGATGCTCACAACCCGCCATGGCCAGATGCGTTGCCAGGGCAGATCCGGCCAGACCGCGCTCACCCGCCAGCCCGGCGACATGCCAGTGTCGCACGCTGGCCTTCAGCGCATGGATCACACCATCGGCATCCTTGTCCGCGAGCATGGCGAACACGGCCAGCAACCGCCCTGCCGGCGGTTTTTCCGCCAGCGTGTCGGCCAGCGCCCGGGCAGCATGCGGATTGTGGGCCACATCCAGGATGCGCAACGGCGCATGGCCGACGACCTCGAAGCGGCCGGGCACCCGTGCATGGGCGAGACCCGCCCGCATCGCCTGCATGGGCACCGGCAGTCGCTCGCGCAGGCACCAGAGCACGGCCAGGGCGCAGGCGGCGTTGAGGTATTGATGCCGGCCATGCATGGCCAGGACCGGCAAGGCGGGCAATACCGCCTCACCCAGGCGCAGGGTCCAGTCTCCGGCGCCGAACTCGATCATGAATTCATGGTCGATGCGCAGCAACCGGCTGCCTATGGCGGTTGCATGATCGATAAGGCTTGCAGGCGGATCGGGATCGCCGCAGACAGCCGGCCGGCCCGGCCGATAGATACCGGCCTTCTCGAATCCGATCGATTCGCGCGTATTGCCGAGGAAGGCCTGGTGGTCGAGGTCCACGCTCACCACCACCGCACAATCCGCATCCCAGGCATTGACTGCATCGAGACGGCCGCCGAGGCCCACCTCCAGGATGGCAACCTCGACCCGCGCCTGCCGGAACAGCCACATGGCCGCCAGCGTGCCCTGCTCGAAATAGGTCAGCGGGATGTCAGCGCGCACGGCCTCGACCGCCTCGAAGGCGGCGACCAGTTCAGTGTCGTCCGCCTCGCGGCCGTCGATGCGCACGCGCTCGTTGTAGCGCAGCAGATGCGGCGAGGTATAGCGGCCGACCCGCCAGCCACCCGCGGTCAGGACCGCATCGAGATAGGCGCAGGCCGAACCCTTGCCGTTGGTACCGCCGACGCTAATGACCGGGAACGCCACGTCGAGCCCCAGTCGCGCGCGCACCTCCCGCACGCGATCGAGCCCGAGGACGATGGCCTCGCGGTTGCGGGCCTCGATCCGCGCCAGCCAGCCGGCGAGATCCACTCCGTTCCGCTTATAAGGGCGAGGCTTTACGCGTCGCGATCGCCAGGATGCTGGCGAGCCGGGATTTCATCTCGCGGCGGTCGACGATGAAATCGATGGCGCCATGCGACTGCAGGAATTCGGCGCGCTGAAAGCCTTCCGGCAGGGTCTCGCGCACCGTCTGTTCGATCACGCGCGGCCCGGCGAAACCGATCAGCGCGTTGGGTTCGGCGACGATGATGTCGCCCAGCATGGCGAAGCTGGCCGACACGCCACCCATGGTCGGGTCGGTCAGGATCGATACGAACGGCTGGCGGGTGGCGGAAAGCTGGGTCAGGGCAGCGCTGGTCTTGGCCATCTGCATGAGCGAGTTGAGGCCCTCCTGCATGCGCGCGCCGCCACTCGCGGCGACGCAGATGAAGGGCTTCTTGCCCTTGATCGAGGCCTCCACGCCGCGCACGAACCGCTCGCCCACGACCGAACCCATCGAACCGCCCATGAAGCGGAACTCGAACGCGGCTGCGGTCACCGGCAGGCCATGCAATCGACCTTCCATCACCACCAGGGCATCCTTCTCTCCGGTCTCCTTGACCGCGTCACCAAGACGATCCGAGTATTTCCTGCTGTCCTTGAACTTGAGGGTATCGATCGGCAGGACGTTGGCTGCGATCTCGTTGCGTCCCTCATCGTCGAGCAGGAGGTCCAACCGCTTGCGTGCCCCGATGCGGTGATGATGGCTGCACTGCGGACAGACGTGCTGGTTGGTCTCGAGGTCGGCGGCATAGAGCACCGCATCGCAGGACGGGCACTTGCTCCACAGGCCTTCAGGAACCGTCTTGCGGCTGGCGACGCGGCGTTGGATCTTGGGCGGGATGATCTTCTGGAACCAGCTCATGCGATGTCCTTTATCTGTCGAGTGCCGAGCGGATGCCGGCGACGAAATTCTTCACGTTGGCGAGCATATTCTCCGGCGTGGATTGCTCGATCTCCTGCACGATGCGCGAACCGATCACCACCGCATCCGCCACCTCGGCCACATGGCGGGCGGTGGCGGCATCGCGGATGCCGAAGCCCACGCCCACCGGCAGGCCGGTTGCGGCGCGGATCGCGGGCAGGCGCGCGGCGACCTCGGACATGTCCAATGTGGCCGCGCCGGTCACACCCTTCAACGAGACGTAGTAGATGAAACCACGCGCATGTTGGGCGACGTCCGCCACCCGCGCCTCCGGCGTGGTCGGCGCCAGAAGGTAGA
>Ga0302322_100003561_pt1 | contig 13414 bp, 7 predicted proteins | sample Fen_T0_2_FD_203757 | JGI IMG/M metagenome (GOLD analysis project Ga0302322, IMG submission 203757) | Peat permafrost microbial communities from Stordalen Mire near Abisko, Sweden - Fen_T0_2 | ecosystem: Environmental > Terrestrial > Soil > Wetlands > Permafrost | place: Sweden: Abisko...
CTGATCTAAAAAATAAGCGTATAAAAAAAGCTCCCTTTTGTGAAAGGGAGCTTTTTTATACTTTCAACATGCTTATTTTTTTATGATCATTTTCTGCAACCGGTTTGCTTCATTTTGCACAACCAGTATATATGCACCTGCTGCAAAGAAAGGTTTTAAGTAAATAGAATAAGTTCCTGCAGTCTTTATATCCAATGTACCTGATTGCATTACCTGTCCGCCAGTATTTGTAATCATGTAATTGTATAATCCTTTTATGCCGGCACCTGCATACAAATCAATACCGGCATCAACGGGGTTGGTAATTACATAAAATGTTTTATCTGTTGCATTTGCCGATACCGTAACAATATGAGAATAATTTATTTGCGTACTCAGGTCATTTATTTTTAAACGATAGAAGGCTGTGCCGGTTAAAATTTTTCTGTCATCGTAACTGTAAAATTCAGTGCCATTACGGTTAAAAGGCGCATGCGTGTAAATGGTATAAAAATTAATGCCGTCATCGCTTCGTTGCAATTCGTAACTGGCTATGTTCAGTTCGTTACCGATCGTCCAGTTAAGTTTTGTATAATCACTCATGCGCCCTGCCGTAAAGCTTATGATTTTTATGGGAAGCACAAAGGCTGTACTTCCAATGGTAAAGTTGCGGTTGAATATAGAAACGCTGGAAGATGTTACGGTACCTGTGGTTAGTGAACTTCCTGTTGCAGTGGCACTACCAATAATTCTCCAGAAAGTACCATCATAATTTGTTGCTCTTATATCAGTAATCATAAAATTCGGAAAATGCACTTTGCTGTCATCCCAGTTCATTACAACCTGTGCGGCTGAGCCACTTATTTTATTGATGGTCCAGTATTCGGCAGAATCAACATAAACAAGCGGGTTATAAACCGAAATCCGGTTTGGTGTTGTACGGCTATATTTTGCGTTAAACTCACCGGATGCCGTTAGGTTGGTTAAAGCGACCGGTCTTTCATAAGTGGCACTACCAACCGGGAAAACAAAATTTGTATTGCCAATTTTTTTTACCCAACCGTTTACATGGCGGCTATCGCTGCTGCCGGTATATGATGAACCAGCCTCATAAATCATATAATTGGGCGTTGCAGAGGTAATTATCATGCCGGCCGTGTAGGTATGTGTGCCACTTACACTGAGGTTATTATTCAGAGAAATGCCGGCTGCATTATTGGTAACAAGATTAAATGTTTTAAAAGTCTGCGTACCGTTAATTGCCTGTGCACTGCTGCCATTGAGGTATAATGTGCCGGTTGCAACAGCCATGGATGTTTGTGCATTGCTGATATCCTGCTTGACATAAAACGAGCCATTATTAGTAAGTGCTGCGCCAGATGAATTGGTAAATGATGCTGCCACAAAAAAAGTATCGGTGGCAGAAGCAATATAAAGTGTTCCTGTATTTTGAACATTCACTTGTGCCATCAAAGCATTGTGACATACAAACAGTAAACAGGTTGTTATAATTATTTTCATGATGCCTGATGTTAAATGATAAACCGGTTTGATACTTGATTGAATCTTTTAGTTTTTCGATAAAATATACCAGCTGGTTCCATCACACTGTATCACTACGGATTCATACTGAGTAGTCAATACTCTTGTAGCTGCGCCATCAATTGTTTCCGATGCATTGGGGTCGACGGTTACATTATTTCCTCCTGCGGATATTTTTTTAATAACATATACCCTGCCGGTTGCCCCACTTGCAGCCGGTAAATTAATGGTAATGGCTCCTGAGTTATTACAAACTATGCTGTAATCATTTGCAGTTGCTGTATAAGTGACCGTTTTTGTTGTTATTGAATAGGCAGATGACCCCGTAACCGATAAGGTTGAAGTAGGGTTGTTGTTTCCAATTCCAACCAGTCCCGATCCGGTGATGCGCATTCTTTCGTTAGTGGACTGGGTAGTACCGCCCGTCATAAATATTAATGATTTGGCAGCAGTACCGGTTCCTACCAGTAAATTTTGACCAATGTTGTATAAATAGCCATCATTGGCAGCTCCCATTACACCGCTGGTATTGCTTCCGCCGTTAATTCCCATATCAATGTAATTGGTTGTTTCGCTTCCGTTATTTGCTGTAGCTACCACATCTGATGATGCACTGGCCCCGGCAGAATTATTTTGAATATTTAACTGCAGGTAATTGTCAATAGAGCCTTTACCCACGATGGCATTTACCGATGTGGTTGTTCCTGCATCTACCACCAGTTTTTCCGGATTGGTTGCATTAAAGGTAGAAGTACCAACACCGAGGTTTCCACTACTGCTCAGGCGCATTTTTTCTGTATTGTTGGTAATAAAAGGCAAATCAAAAGCACTGGTTGTGCCAATTGATTTAACACTGGGCACATTGTTGCCGTTGATAATCCATGCAGAACCTGAAAGATCAGACCAGGTAGGTGCAGCACCAGCCCCGGCTGAAATTAAAAGCTGTCCTGCAGTTCCGGCTGAGCCGCCCGGCATTAAGGCTCCGCTAAATTTTATATTACCTGTTATATCCAGCTTTTCTGAAGGCGAAGTGTTATTCACACCTACGTTACTGGTTGACCCCTGTACAAACAGGGGTGAAGAAACACCGTTCGCCAATATAAAATCATTTCCATAAGTGTTGAAGTAGTCACGTCCTGTAAAGGGAGCACCGGTGCTTCCATTTCCATAACCAAAAGTTCCTGATAGCACATTACTGCTACTGTAAAAGTCTGCGCTGCTGTAACCGGTTGCACTTGTATTTTGAAGGGCTAACACATTGCCGCCTGAATTACTTTTTACGACATGCAAAGCTACGGCAGGCGCTGTGGTTCCTATACCCACATTTCCATTGCCATCAATACGCATTCTTTCGTTGGTAGCTTGTGATGTTCCGCCGGTCATAAATACTAACGACTTAGATGCATTGCCTGTTCCCAATAAAAAATTGTTACCCATGGTGTACAGGTAACCATCATTGGCAGCACCCATAATACCACCAGTATAGTTACCGCCGTTAATGCCCATATCAACATAGTTACTTGTTTCATTTCCGTTATTGGCAGTAGCTACCACATCAGACGAAGCACTGGTACCTGCAGAATTATTTTGAATGTTTAGTTGCAGGTAACTGTCAATTGAACCCCTGCCTACAATGGCATTTACCGAAGTGGTGGTTCCTGCATCTACCAACAATTTTTCACGGTTAGTGCCGGAAAAAGACTCAGTACCAATGCCTACAGATAAAGCACTATTGCTTCTGTCGCCAAGTATAATTTCATTTGCTAGTGTGGCAGAGGCATTATAACCGATGGCAGTAGAATTATTGCCTGTGTTTGATACAGATGCTCCTGCACCTATAGCAGTTGCATTTGAGATAAAACTAATGCTTGCACCATTGCCAAGTGCCACACCATTGCTGCCGTTTACAGAAGTGCTTACACCTATAGCAACCGGGTTGGTAAGGCTGAAGCCTGTGGTGGCACCAGTACCAATGGCAATTGCATTTGTACTGTTTGATACTGCTGCATTTCCCAATGCAATGGCAGAAGCAGCATTACCGATTGTTTTACTGGCAGCTGTTGTATTACTTCCGATAGCAATTGCATTGGAAAAATTCGCCGTGGCATTTGTTCCTATAGCAATAGCATCAGTAATAGTGTAAGCAGTTACCGCATTTCGTCCCAGTGCTATAGAATTGTAATTATTTGCTGCAGCTCCATTACCAATGGCTAATGAATTAGCCCCATTACTGACCGCCCCAATACCTATTGAAAAAGAACTATCTGCATTTACAGTTGCACCACTGCCAAAGGCGTAAGCATGTATTTTATTAAAACCTACAACAGCACTACTGCCAATGACATAAGAATTTGCAGAGCTATTTATAGTTGCTCCGTTGCCAAATGCAATTGAACTGGCATCAAACCGTCCAACCTGGGTATTGTTTTCTTTTATTACCAGGGCCTGTGCATCGGTAGTACCTATAAAATTTGTGGATGGATTGGTTGAAGCATTACCAGTTAATAACCAGCCTCCTGAACCTGGTAATGCAGAAGTATGTATCTTTTTTACTACACCATTAATGATTGTAAGTAAACTATCTGTACCGGCTCCTGTTTGCACTCCACCCAAAAATAACGGGTTGCTGCCGGCGTTCACCTGTAATTTGTAAGTTGGGTTTGTTATGCCAATACCTACATTTCCACTTCCATCAATACGCATTCTTTCACTGGTTGATTGTGTTGTACCTCCGGTCATAAATACCAGCGACTTAGCGGCAGTGCCTGTGCCCAACAGTAAGTTCTGTCCTATATTATACAGGTAAGCATCGTTTGCAGTACCCATGGTGCCGCTGGCATTTCCTCCGCCATTAATACCCATATCAATAAAGTTGGTTGTTTCACTTCCGTTGTTGGCAGTTGCCACCACATCAGATGATGCATTTGTGCCGGCTGAATTATTTTGAATATTCAATTGCAGGTAATTATCTATCGATCCTTTGCCCACAATGGCATTTACAGAAGACGTAACACCTGCATCCACCACTAACTTTTCAGGATTTGTTGCATTAAAAGTTTGTGTACCTATTCCCATTGTTCCGGTATTGGTTAGCACAATACCATTATTCCATGGTATGGTTGTGCCGGGCGTGTTATCAGTACCATACTGCAATACAAATTTGCCAAGTTCTTTACCCATTACAAAGTTGCCACCGCTTGTGGTACCGCTTTTCCAGGTACCATCAAAATAAGCATCATAGGCATTGTAAACAAAATCATGTGCCCAGTTCAGGTTTTGCAGTACAGGATAATTATCTGCCGAAGTGGTGTATTGCACGTGAGGGCCGTTAAGAGATGTAGTAGTTCCATCAATTGCAAGTTTGGCAGATCCAACAGCAGCCTTGGGAATAGTACTCGTTCCAATCCCAACATCTCCGGTTCCATCAATTCGCATTCTTTCGTTGGTTGATTGTGTTGTACCTCCTGTTAAAAAAACCAACGATTTTGTGGCGGTACCAGTACCCATCAGTAAATTCTGCCCTATATTGTAGAGGTAAGCATCGTTGGCGGCACCCATTATACCACTGGTATTACTGCCACCGTTAATGCCCATATCTACAAAGTTTGTTGTTTCGCTTCCGTTGTTTGCTGTAGCTACCACATCAGATGAAGCATTAGTGCCGGTCGAATTGTTTTGAATATTTAACTGCAGGTAATTATCAATAGATCCTTTGCCAACAATTGCATTAACAGAAGTTGTTGTACCTGCATCAACTACTAATTTTTCGGGATTGGTTGCATTAAAAGTTGAAGTGCCAATACCTAAACTGCCGGTATTGGTAAGTCTCATTTTTTCAGTATTATTTGTAATGAAGGGCAGTGAATAGTTACTGATAGTACCAATTGATTTTTGTGAAGCGACTGAGTTGCCATTCTGTGTCCAGTTAACGCCAGATCCGCCGGGCAAACTTTGTGCAGATACATTCCAGTTGGCACCATTGCTTATTAAAGTAACCGTTTCGTTGGCCGAAGTTAAAGACCAGGAAGCTGCTCCGTCAATAGTTTGCGAAGAAGTGGTAGCAATACTGAGTACAGGCGTTGGTCCTGTTGTGCTGGCATTTTTTATCATGTATGTTCGTCCATCGCAACCAACAGCAGTAGGCAGCGTTATGGTAGCGGCCGTGGTACCGGTAAATGCCAACAGGTTATCTGTAGCAGTAGCAGCGGTATTTGCAGTAAATGCCCGGTAGCTGGTAGCTATAGAACCTCTTACATCTAATGTTGAATTAGGGCTTGTGGTACCAATGCCCAATTGTGCATAGCACAAAAAGGCAAACACAGATGCCAGGAGTGTAAGTATTGATTTTTTCATAAACTGGATTTGAAAATTTGGATATTTTATAATTTTTATTAAACCTTTATCCAAACCTGGTTATTGATATTATTAGTTTTTAATTTTTTTACCACTCAATATTTATCCCAATAATAAAGTTTCGGCCTTTGCCAAACGGGCTGAAAACATATACCGGAACAGTTATTTTTTTTATCTTGAAGCCAACAAGCAACCCGAATTCCGCCACATCTTTTTCTTCATGTACTTTTGTTAATTGGGTACTTACTCCGGCATAAAACCAATCAACGGGCTGGTAACCTGTTTCTGCCCAGGTATAAAAAAAATTTTTGGCCGCCCCGTCTTTACTTGCCGTGTATTGTGTTTGCACAGAGACAAAGAATTTTTTATAATCAGCATCTGCATTTAATGCAACCGAACCGCCATTGAATTTGCCAAAAACCCAGCCCAACATGGGTGTTATTGAATAGCTTAGGGTGCTGTCTCTTTTGAAATTCTTACCTATATACACGGATGCGGTTTTTCGTTCTTCATAATTATACCTGAACTCGGTATGTAAACCTTTTTTACCGGTTCGATGTATGATCGGCATCCATAAATAGGGCTCGTTGGCGCTTTTTAAATTGTAGTTCTCTATACCGGTTTTGGTTTGAGCAGTACAACTAAGCTGCATCAAAATGCTCCATATGATAATCAATAAGTTCTTCTTCACTTTCAACAATTTTTACTTCTGCGTTCTGAATTTTATTGTATAATAATATTTCTTTTAAAAAAGGATTCCAGTAGAAAATCAGCCGCTCTATGGGCTTCCATAAAATAACCCAGCTAAAAACGTCAATGGCATTGCTGAACATGGAGTGAATGCGGTGATCGGTTCCAAAAACTGCAGGTAAAACACCCTGGCAAAACATAACTACAGCAATGCTGAACAACAGCAGGGTGTAGTTTTTCTTTTTAAATTTTTTGAATTCAACTTCCTTAAGTGTTTTTTGTATCTGAAAATGCCTGCGAATGGTTTTTATTAACGGATCTACCATAAACCGCATTGAGCCTGATTCACAGCAAAAAACCTTAAAATCTATTTTGGTATGTCTTCCGGCATTTGCAACAGCGGTATCCAGGTAGTTTTTAAACTCCTGCCCCAACTGTCTTTTATCAAGCCTGGCAGGGTCGTGCGGGTTAAAATAATTATTGATGCTGTTTGAGTCTATTCTCAAATAGATACTTATTTTAGGGATACAGGATTTCGGCATAACATGGTTTTTGGATACGGAAAAGCACCAATGCATTCGAATAAAAACGGAATAAAAAAAATAAAAGTGTTACAAAGCTTATAGAATTATTTGCAGAATTTATGTAGAAGAACATCTATACCTGGTATTCTCATAAAGAGATAATTTTGCGGTCAGTTTTAAAAACAACAAGCTTAGTTTGTCGGTATAAAGTTGTAACTTATGTTTTTCTGTAAATGTATAAATCAACCGGTTACCGTTAACAATTTCAGGGCATGTCAGAAAAACCTACCATACCAAAAAATCAGTTGGCAATGCAGTCCGATAATATTAAACTGCCATTTTCAATTTTTAACAGGCCGCTATTGTTAAGCTTCCTGGTATTTATCATTCTTGCTTTATTATTTACTGTGCTTATTTTTGAGCGCTATCAACTGTCAAAAGAAAACAGGGAAAATGCAGCTATTGAAATAGTTCACCAGGCAAAAGATAAGCTGCAGGAATCATTAGCGCAAAGCGCATCTGCCACCAAAATACTTGTCTTTCTGATAGATAAAAACGGGGAGATAAGTAATTTTGATTCTGTTGCAGCACAGGTTTTCGGGTCTGCAAAAGGTATTGATGCACTTCAACTGGTACCGGGCGGAGTAATAAAATATATTTATCCTCTAAAAGGAAATGAAAAGGCAATCGGGTATAATATTTTACAGGATTCTTTAAGAAATAAAGAGGCTTACAAAGCTATTGAACAAAAGAAATTATTTTTTGCCGGTCCTTTTGAGTTGAGGCAGGGCGGTATTGGTGTTGTAGGCCGTTTGCCTGTTTACAGGCAAAATAAATTCTGGGGGTTTTCGGCTGTAGTTATAAAAATGTCAACGCTGTTAAAAGCTGCCGGTATTGACAGCTCTGGTAAGAATGGTTATTATTTTCAACTCTCAAAAATTAACCCGGATACCAAAGAAGAACAGTTTTTTCTGCAAAAGCATAAAGAATTTACTAATACCCAATCGGTTTCAGTTTATGTGCCTGATGGAGAATGGAAACTCTCAGTAACCAGTACAACAACCAACAGTGTTTTAAGAGATATATTTACGCTTGCTTTATTGGGCTTGCTGCTTTCTGTTTTTGCTGCTGTGTTTGCCTACAGGATTGCCATAAGGCCACAAAAACTGAACGAATTGGTATTGAGTCGTACCAGTGAATTAAAAAGCAGTGAAAATAAATACCGCTCACTGGTTGAAAGGGTATCTGACGCTTTTGTTGCATTGGATAATAACTGGCTTTATACTTATGTAAATGAACAGGCCGGCGAATTATTGGGAAGAGAACCACAAGATCTTATTGGAAAAAATATCTGGAAAGAATTTCCTGCCGGAGTGGACCAGCCTTTTTATCATGTCTACCACCGGGCTATGGAGACACAGGAATATCAATACCTGGAAGAGTATTATCCGCCCTTAGATAAATGGCTCGAAAATCACATTTACCCTTCAAAAGACGGGCTGACTGTTTTTTTTAAAGATGTTACCGATATAAAACAGATAACGGTAGCCTTAAAGCATAAAGAAGAAAAATACCGGACACTTATTGAGCAGGCATCGGATGGAATAGTGATAACAGATTTGGAAGGCGTTATTCTGGAAGTAAATAAAAGCATACAGCAGATGATTGGATTTGCTGACGATGAACTGATAGGCTATCACCTGACAGATTTTTTGCCTGACAAAGATATGGACTCGAACCCTTTAAGGATACACGAGTTGATGCAGGGGAAAAGCCTTTTGTATGAAAGAAGGCTGAAGAGAATGGATGGTTCATTTTTAGATGTGGAGATAAATTCAAAAATGGCAAGCTCCCATACCCTGATTGGTTTCATCAGAGATATTACCGAAAGAAAAAAAATTAAAGACAGGCTGATGTATCAGGCCAGCCTGCTGGAGAGTGTTTCGGATGCAGTTACATCGTTGGATATGAACCGCTGTATAGTAAGCTGGAACAGTGCCTGTGAGGAATTGTATGGATTTACTGTTGATGAAGTTACCGGCAAAAGAATACTCGAGCTGGTTACATTTGAATACCCTAATACCAACAATGAAGAGGTGTTTAAGCAGGTATTTGCCGAAGGGAAATGGAAAGGCGAATTCAATTTTATACACCCTAAAACCAAAGAAAAAATAAACCTGCTGAGTAATATAAACCTGCTTAAAAATAATAAGGAAGAGGCCAATGGGTTTATTATCACCAGTAAAAATATTACCGACAGAATAAAAGCAGAGGAAGAAATCAGAAAATCAAATGAACGTTTTGAATTAATAGCCCAGGCAACCAATGATGCAATATGGGATCATGATATTATTAAAAATGAAACATGGGGAAACAAAAACCTGTACAGTATTTACGGACTTGATTATGAAAAGGATAAAATAAATTTCGAAATGTTCCTGCAGCATATTCATCCCGAACAACAAAACGGTATTGAAGACAGAATGAAAGCCGCCATAAAAAACAAAGATGCTTCGCTGTCTGAGATTTTTCAGTTTAAAGATGCAAAAGGTGAATACAGGACATTTTATGACAGGGCCTACATAAAATATGATGATGCAGGAAATCCGTTGAGGATATTAGGCGCCATGCAGGATATTAGTGAAAGAGAGGGGGCGCAGAAGGCAATAATTGAAAGCGAGGAAAAGTATCGTACTATAATAGAACAGGCAGCCGATGGTATTTTTATTGCCGATGAAAACAAAAATTTAATTGATGTAAACAGCGCAGGTTGCCAGATGGGAGGCTATACCAGGGCCGAGCTGCAAAAAATGAAATTTGAAGATGTTATTCCTCCGGAGGATCTGATTGGTAACCCTCTCAGGATTACGATGCTGGAAAAAGGATATTCGGTTACTAATGAACGGAGATTAATTTGCAAAGACGGAAGTATTATTGATGTTGAGATTAGTGCACAAAAGCTTTTGGATGGTGGCTACCAGTTATTTGTAAGAAATATATCCGAACGCAAAAAAGCAGCCAAAAAATTAATTGAAAATGAAAAAAAGTTGCAGCAGGTCTTGTCGAGCTCTGTTGATAATTTTTACGTTGTTGATATAAATTACAATGTGATCCTGATTAATAAGATTGCAGAAAGAAACCTGGAACTGGCCTGGGGGAAACCGGTAAAACAAGGCACAAACCTGCTTCATATTATACCTGAGCGTGGAGGCGAACCCATAAAAGAGAATTTTGAAAAAGCATTTGCAGGCGAAAGTATAGAGTACGAAATGCAGCTTACCAATCCCGGCCTTCCTGCCTGGGTATCTGTTCGTTTTACTCCCGTGTATGACGAATCAGAAACGGTAACAGGTGTTTCTGTAGTTGCAAGAGATGTCTCTGAACGAAAACAGGCAGAAGAAGTACTGGGCGAAAGTGAACGTTTTTTAAAGGAAACCCAACTCATTGCCAAACTCGGAACATATACGCTGGACATCCCTTCCGGAAAGTGGACGAGCTCCGTAATCTTAGATGACATTTTTGGAATAGAACCTGACTATGAAAAAAGTGTTGAAAACTGGGAAAACATTGTTCATCCTGCGTGGAGAGAAACAATGGCCACTTACTTTAAAGAAGAAGTGGTAGGTAAAGGACTGAAATTTGATAAAGAATACAAAATTGTAAGGAAAAATGACAGGGCAGAAAGATGGGTTCATGGAATAGGCAGACTAAGATTTAATGATAGCGGCCAGCCCATAGCTATGGTTGGAACCATCCAGGATGTTAGTAAAGGTAAGGAGGCAGAAGAAGAGATCTTTCAATCGGAACAAAAATACCGCCTGCTGTTTAATAATAATCCGTTACCGATGTGGATGACAACCCTTCCGGGGCTGGATATTATTGATGTGAATGAATCAGCAATAAAACAGTACGGATATACCAGAGAAGAGTTTTTAAAAATGAATACAAGAAATTTAAGGCCAGATGAAGATATAGCAGATTTTTTGAAAGGGGTTGAGGATATGAAACCGGATGAAATTAATACAAGGGACTGGCGGCACAAAAAGAAGGACGGAACGATCATATTTGTAGAAACGCACAGCTATCAAATTGTGTATGAGGGTAAACTGATATGGCTTGATTTAGCGAACGATGTTACAGATAAACACATGGCAGAAGAACGGTTGCAAAAATCATATCATGATATCCGGCAACTTGCTTCCAATTTACAAAACATACGGGAAGACGAAAGGACAAGTATTGCACGTGAAATACATGATGAACTGGGCCAGCAATTGACGGGTCTTAAAATGGATATTTACTGGCTTTCAAGAAAAATAAATTCACCTGACAAAGAAATTACAGCCAAACTTGCACAAAGCATTGAGCTGATAAATGCAACAGTAGCCTCTGTTAGAAAGATAGCAACGGATCTGCGGCCAAGCATTCTGGATGATCTTGGCCTGATAGCTGCTTTAGAATGGCAGGGTGAGGAATTTGAAAAAAGATCGGGCACCCACGTTGAATTTAGTAATGAGGCAGGAGATTTTGAATTAAAGCCGGATTCGGTTACCGCAATATTCAGGATCTACCAGGAATTGTTAACCAATGTGGCCCGACACGCAAATGCAACTTTAGTGAAAGTGGTTTTGCAAAAACGGGATAATAGGGTGTTTTTCAGCTTGACAGATAATGGAATCGGTTTTGACCCTGAAACTATCAGCCAGAAAAAGACACTTGGGTTATTGGGAATAAAAGAACGTACACTTATATTAGGAGGTACTTATGAATTTAAAAGCAGGCCCGGTGAAGGTTCCGAAACAATTATTTCAATACCGCTTGTATAATAAGACTTGTACAATAACATTTGCGAACTAAATTTATATTATGTTACGAATATTAATTGCCGATGACCATACAGTGGTTAGAAAAGGACTGAGACAGATACTGCTGGATGAATTTCCGGGAGCCGAGATTGGAGAAGTTGCAGACGGCGGTGAGCTGATAAAAAAAGTAATGAGTGCCAAATGGGATGTGGTAGTCAGCGACCTGTCGATGCCCGGCCGTAGTGGTTTGGATGCGTTGCAACAGATAAAGCTTACTCACCCTGATTTGCCAGTGCTTATTTTAAGCATTCATCCGGAGGAGCAATATGCATTGCGGGCACTTAAGTCAGGGGCTTCAGGCTATTTAAGTAAGGACACTGCACCCGATGAATTGGTAAAAGCGGTACAAAAAGTGTTGTTGGGTAAGAAATATATATCGCAGGCTATTGCAGAAAAACTGGCCAATACTTTTTCTTCTGATGCCTCGATGCAGCCGCACGAAAACCTCAGTGACAGGGAGTTTGACGTGATGAAATTTCTGGCAAATGGTAAATCTGTTTCAGAAATTGCAGATACGCTTTCCTTAAGTGTAACAACGGTGAGTACTTACAGGGCCAGAATAATGGCAAAAATGAATTTAAAATCCAATTCTGACCTCACAAAATATGCGATTGAAAATAATTTGCTCTAAACAGATTATTAAGGCATGGTAGCTTGTAGTAAAAAATCTACAAGGCCGGATACCCAGTACTACATGCTTCCCTCAGTAATATTTTAACTTTAAGGCATAATATTTTTATGCCTCAAACCAACCGGTCTTCAAAAATTTTATTGATAATTGACAGTTCAGTATTTATTATTGAGCGTTTAATTGGCATGCTCGGGGAGGTTAAGAATATTGAAAAGGTATTTACTGCAACGGATTGTGATGCAGCACTTGATATTTTATATAGAGAACAAACTGATGTTGTTTTACTGGATATTCAGATGCGGGGTAAAAATGGAATTGATTTATTAAAACATATTGTTTATCATTTTCCTGAAACGAAAGTGATCGTGTTCAGCAACCTGGTAAGTGATTTTTATCAGAAATTATGTATTGCAGCGGGAGCTTTTCATTTTGTTGATAAATCGAAAGATTTTGATAAGATACCGGAACTGATATTATCGATTTAGAAATTAAAATATAGCAGGCAAAAATATTAATACTATGACTAACCAATTAATTGTATTAAAAAGAAGAATACTTATTGAAAAATCAACTTTGCAGAATCTCTTCCTTTAAAGACTAAGACTGTTCAGGCATGAAGCAGACAGTAAGCCGGAAATATCAGGAAACAATTTTCACTGAATTTCCGGCTTTATCTTTAACTGTAAATGCGGTCAAATGCGGCTTTGTATTTTTCCATGATCACTTTTCGCTTCAGTTTAAGGGTGGGTGTAAGTTCTCCGCTGTCAATTGTCCATTCGTTTGGCAACAACTCAAACTTTTTAATTTGTTCTACATGGTTAAAGAACTTG
>Ga0302322_100003562_pt1 | contig 13413 bp, 13 predicted proteins | sample Fen_T0_2_FD_203757 | JGI IMG/M metagenome (GOLD analysis project Ga0302322, IMG submission 203757) | Peat permafrost microbial communities from Stordalen Mire near Abisko, Sweden - Fen_T0_2 | ecosystem: Environmental > Terrestrial > Soil > Wetlands > Permafrost | place: Sweden: Abisko...
AGAAGAGATACAAAGAACCATCCCCGACGCTGCGGTGAACTCCCCCTCCCCCCTTGCGAGGAGCCGTCGAGGGTAGCGCGTAGGGCGGATTGGTTAGCCGAAGGCGTAATCCGCCACCTTGGTCGGAATTCACGCATCGCGCCATCTGAGTCCGGGCCGGCCGATTACGCTCCGCTAACTAATCGCCCTACGGACTTGCGCACTGGAGACGAAGCGGCGCTTGCATCCTCCGCCCCGCCTACACCACCCCGACCTGCCCCGCCTCCCAGCCGATCATCGCCTGTTTTCGGGTGAGGCCCCAATGATAGCCGGTCAGGCCGCCGCTCTTGCCGAGTGCGCGATGGCACGGCACCACGAAAGAGACCGGGTTCTTGCCGACCGCGGCGCCGACCGCGCGGGAGGCTTTTGGCGAGGCGATCTTGGTCGCGATGTCCGAGTAACAGACGGCACGGCCCATCGGGATCTTCAGCAGCGTCTCCCAGACCCTGACCTCGAAATCGGTGCCGATCAGGATCACGCGCAGCGGTTGATCCGGCCGCCATTGTCCGGTGTCGAAGATGCGCTGCGCCAGCGCCGCGGTGCCGGCGCTATCTTCGACGTAACTGGCGCCCGGCCAGCGGCTCTTCATGTCCGACAGCGCCGAGGGCTCTTCGCCGGGGTCGGCGAAGGCAAGGCCGGCGAGCCCACGGTTGGTCGCCATGACCAGCGCGGTGCCGAACGGCGAGGGGTGGAAACCATAATGCATGGTCATGCCCGTGCCGCCGGTCTTCCATTCGCCGGGCGACATCGCCTCATGGGTCACGAACAGATCGTGCAGCCGGCCGGGCCCGGAGAGCCCGGAGTCGAGCGCGGCATCGAGCACGCTGGCCGACCCCTTCAGCAGAGTCTTGGCATGGTCGAGCGTCAGCGCCTGCATGAACGCCTTTGGCGTCAGCCCGGCCCAGCGTCGGAACAGATGGTGCAGTTCGTCCGGCGTGACGCTGGCGGCGTCGGCCATGTCCTCGATGGTCGGCTGCCGCCGCCAATGTTCGGAGATGAAGGCGATCGCCCGGCGGACCGAATCATAGTCGCGCAGCGCGGCGGCCTGTTGTGCGCCCGGCTTGGCCAGGCTCTGGTCATGGGTGGCTAGGGTCATCATGGAGAGGGATTTAGGACAGCCAACCCTGCCATACCACCCGATTTCCGACCTGCTATCCGATCGGACCGTAGACCGGACCCCGCTTTGCCGCCTGCAGAGCCGCACCGAGGGCCTTGGCAAAGCTCGCCTTTTCGTCAGGTCCCAGGAAACTCGCGATCGCCACCCGGTCGCCCTTGGACACGAGATAGAGGTGCTCGACGCCGAACTCCTCGTGGATGACCTGGTCGAGCCGGACCCAGAGCGGATTGGATCTCCACTCCATGACATGGCCGCGGTGGCTGACTCGGCGCAGCCGCAGTTCGGTCAGCGTGACCGAGACCTGTTCATAGGCGCGGGCGCGGCGGAAGTTGACCTTGAAGGCCCAGTAGATCGCGAGCACGTCGAGACCGAAGAAGCCGAGGACGGGCCACGCGCCCATCAGCACCGAAGCGATGCCGCCGACGCAACTGACCGCGCTGACGACGCTCATCAACACCACGAAGCCGGTGCGGTTGAGCGAGCGGTGCGGCGTCAGCAGGGCAGAGAACAACTCCGGGTCGGTGGTGCCCGACGCAGCGTCCACAGCCACGTGATCGGGCGCGCGCTCCTCGAGCTCAAAGTCATTGCCTGCGGTCATTGAGGCTCAGTATATCCGGAACATGGCCAAAATCACCCGTTCTCAACATGCCGAGAAGGCGCCGGTTCGCCCTGCTGCGAAAAAGGCAGCGAAAAAGGCCAAGGCTGCCCCTGCCCGTCCGGCCAAAAAATCGTTGAACGCGCCCAAGCCCTGGACCCCGGCCGAGGTTCGCGAGGCCTTCAGCCGCTTCGCCAAGGCCAATCCGGAGCCCAAGGGCGAGCTCGAGCATCTCAATCCGTTCACCCTGCTGGTGGCGGTGGTGCTGTCGGCGCAAGCGACCGATGCCGGCGTCAACCGGGCGACACGGGCGCTGTTTGCGGTCGCCGACACGCCGTCGAAGATGGTCGCACTTGGCGAGGAGCGCCTGCGCGAGGCCATCAAGACCATCGGGCTCTACCGCACCAAGGCCAGGAACGTCATCGCATTGTCGGAGAAGCTGAACGCCGAGTTCGGCGGCGAGGTGCCGCGGACGCGCGCCGAGATCGAGTCATTGCCGGGCGCGGGCCGCAAGACCGCCAATGTCGTGCTCAACATGGCGTTCGGCGAGCACACCATGGCGGTCGACACCCACGTGTTCCGGGTCGGCAACCGCACCGGGCTTGCGCCGGGCAAGACCCCGCTCGAGGTCGAACTGGGACTCGAGAAGGTGATCCCGGCCGAGTTCATGCTGCACGCGCATCATTGGCTGATCCTGCACGGCCGCTACACCTGCCTCGCGCGCAAGCCGCGCTGCGAACTGTGCCTGATCAACGATCTCTGCCGCTGGCCGGACAAGACGACGTGATTATCGGTTTGCCCAATCGCTGGCGTACACACACATCTTGAGACGTCATTCGCAAGCAGTGGCGCAGGGCGAGGTGGGCTCGCTCTCCCCGCGTGCGGGGAGAGGTTACAGTCACTGCGCCGAAAGACTGAGAAGACGTGTCTACGTCCTAGACTGAGCTCGGGGGCGAGATTTGCAGCGAGCCCGCGGGACCGAGAAGATGTGCCACATCGGATCGCCTCGGTTTGCCCGCGTCGGTGCCGTCATCACTGCCGGTCACGTTTATGCTAGGCACAGACGCGGTCTCACCACGGGCGAGCCACATCGCTGCCCCCATTCAACATATAGTGACGTAAAAGGACCAATCGGCGAGGTGGCGCGGGAAATATCCGCCGTCGCGGGTGGTTTCAGATCTTGTCGCGAGGGACCAGCCGTATGAACCACCCTGCCGCCCTCCTGTCGGTGTCGACCGCCGTGCCCCCGTACCAGTTCCAGCAGCAGCAGGTGATGGAAGCCGCGCGCGAGGTGCTGTCGCCGCGCTTTCCGCTGTTCGACCAGATGGCGAGCCTGTTCTACAACACCGGCATCCGTCATCGCTACGGCGTCAAGCCGATCGAATGGTATATGGAGCGCCGCGGCTGGCCGGAGCGCACGCAGGCCTATCTCGACGGCGCCGAAGCGCTGTTCCTGGACGTCGCACGCAAGGCACTTGCGCAGGCGGGTCTATCGGCCGCCGACATCGACACCGTCGTCACCGTCAGCTCGACCGGTATTGCCACGCCGACGCTGGAAGCCCGCGTCGCCAAGCAGATCGGCTTTCGCGCCGATGTCTCGCGGGTGCCGGTGTTCGGGCTCGGCTGCGCCGGCGGCGTGTCCGGACTCTCGATCGCGTCCCGCCTGGCGCAGGCGCGGCCCGGCACCAACGTGCTGATGGTCACGTTCGAGCTCTGCACGCTTGCGGTCCGCCATGACGAACTGACCAAGGCGAATATCGTTGCGCTCAGCCTGTTCGGCGACGGCGCGGCCGCAGCCGTGCTGCGCGCCGGCGATGGCGGCGCGACGCAGGTGGAAGCGACCGGCGAGAAGCTGTGGCCGGATACGCTCGGCATCATGGGTTGGAGCGTCGACCCCGAAGGTTTCGGCGTGATTTTTCAGCGCACGATTCCCGATTTCGTCACCGAGAACATGGGCCCTGCGGTCGCTGAAATCCTGACGCGCATGCAGCTCTCAGCCGGAGCTGTCGATCGCTTCGTCTGCCATCCCGGCGGCTCAAAAGTGATCACGGCACTCGAGCGGGCGCTGTCGTTGGATCAGGGGACGCTCGATCATGAGCGCGACATCATCGCCGACTACGGCAACATGTCGGCGCCGACCGTCTTGTTCGTGCTGGAACGCGCGCGGGCACGTGGTCTGCCACAGCGCTCGCTCCTGACCGCGCTCGGCCCGGGCTTCACGGCGAGCTGCGTATCGTTGAGGCACGCGGCATGAGCTTCGCCTCCTTCGTCCTTGCGCTGGTCACCATGCAACGGCTGGGCGAACTGGTGCTGGCCCGCCACAACACCGCCCGGCTGCTGGCGCGTGGCGCGATCGAGGTTGGCGCAAGTCACTATCCGCTGCTGGTTGCGATGCATGCGGCCTGGCTGACCGCGTTATGGATCTACGGCTATGGCCAGCCGGTCGAACCGCTCGCGCTCACGGCCTTCATCGCGCTTCAGGCCCTGCGCTGGTGGGTGCTGGCGACGCTGGGTCCGCGCTGGACCACGCGCATCATCGTGCTGCCGGCCGAGCCGCGGGTCACGAACGGTCCCTATCGCTACATCGCGCATCCGAACTACGTGGTGGTCGCGGCCGAAATCGCGCTGTTGCCGCTGGCCTTGCACCTGCCCTGGCTGGCGCTGATCTTCTCGGTGCTGAATGCAGTGATGCTGACGATCCGTATTCGCGCCGAGTCGCACGCACTCGCCGCGACCGGCGGCCGCGCCGCATGAAGACTGGCTCCGAGCCAGGCGCGACGCCGGCGGTCGCTGGCCGGCTGAAGACTTGGCTGGGCACGTCGCCGGGGATCTGGCTCGGCTTCGTATTGATGTGTGTCGGCATGTTCATGGCCATCCTGGACATCCAGGTGGTGGCGACCTCCCTGCCGACGATCCAGCAGGCGCTGCAGATCTCGCCGGAGGCGATGAGCTGGATCCAGACCGCGTATCTGATCGCGGAAATCATCGCGATACCCCTCACCGGTCTGCTGACCCGCGTCTTCAGTCTGCGCTGGCTGTTCACAGGCGCGGTCAGCCTGTTCACCCTGGCGTCCATCGGCTGCGCGGTGAGCGGCAGCTTTGCCGTGCTGCTGGTGTTTCGCGCCATTCAGGGCTTCTCCGGCGGCGTGCTGATCCCAGCGGTATTCTCCGCGGTGTTCCTGCTGTTCCCGCAACGGCTGCACGCGGTCGCCACCACGATCGCCGGCGTCGTCGCGGTGCTGGCACCCACGGTCGGGCCGGTGGTCGGCGGCTTCATCACCGACACCTGGTCGTGGCCTTGGCTGTTTCTGATCAATGTCGTTCCCGGCCTGATCTGCGCGTCCGTGACGTCGCGCCTGTTGCCCGGTCATCCGACCGACCTCTCGGAACTGTCGAAGATCGATCTCCGCGCCATGCTGCTGCTCGCGGTCGCGCTCGCAAGCCTGGAGATCGGCCTGAAGGAGGCGCCGCAGCGCGGCTGGTCGTCGCCGACGTGCATCGCGCTGCTGTCGCTGAGCGCTTCGAGCCTCGTGCTGCTGATCCAACGCTGTCTGCTTGCCGTGCATCCGATCCTGCGGCTCGTCAGCCTGCAGCGACGCTGCTTCGCGGCTGGCTGCGCCCTGAGCTTCTGTCTCGGCGTCGGGCTGTTCGGCTCGGTCTACCTGATGCCGGTGTTTCTGGCCTTCGTGCGGCATCATGATGCGTTCGAGATCGGCACCATCATGCTGGTCACCGGCGTCGCGCAACTGATCGCCGCACCTTGTGTGATGTTCCTGGAAAGCCGTGTCGATGCGCGCGTCTTGACCGCGATGGGCTTCGCGCTGTTCGCAGCCGGGCTGGCGATGAGCGCGTTCCAGCCGCGCACCGCCGATTTTGCCGAGATGTTCGGGCCACAAATGGTGCGCGGCATCGGCATCATGCTCTGCCTGTTGCCGCCGACGCGGATCGCGCTTGGCGACCTGGCGGCAGCCGAAGTGGCTGACGCAAGCGGATTGTTCAATCTGATGCGCAATCTCGGCGGCGCCATCGGGATCGCGCTGATCGACACCATCCTCTACGGGCGGGCTGGTACCTACGCTGCCGATTTTCGCGACCGGCTGCTGGCGGGCGACGTCAGCGCGGCGAAGGCGATCGGGCTGCAGCCCGAACTCCTGCTCCATCGACCACTGGGCACCACCGATGCCGCAGCCATCGCCTATGTGCAGCCGATGGTCGAGCAAGCCTCGCTCGCGCTGTGCGTGAACGAGGCCTGGATGCTGCTCGCCGGGATCTCCGTGATCGGCCTGGTCCTGGTGATGTTCACACGCGACCACGCTGTCCAGTCGGAATCGCGCGCATTCACTTTAGAGCGTCGGCACCCGGCTGCGGGTGGGTTCGATCAGCTGGGGCCGCGATCCCGATAGCCGCTTGTGCATGTGAACCATGAAGGCCATCCCGAACAGATGCGTCGCCAAGTTTACGATCGGGATCGAGACGAAGGCGGCGATGATCAGGCCCGCGGTGAATACCGTCGCGGCGTTGTCGCGCCGCATCGCCTTGGCCTCTTCCGGCGAGCGGAAGCGCATCGCGGCGAGTTCGAAATATTCACGTCCAAGCAGCCAGGCCGTGGCCAGGAAGAAGATCAGGAAGCCGGCGCCGGCGAGGAATACGAACGGCAGCGCGATCAGATAGACCAGGATGGTCAGCCCGGCGGCCTTCAGACCCTCGCGCATCGCGATCCCGACCGGCAGCGCGCTGCCCGGGCGTTCGGCCGGATAATATTCGCTCTCGACATGGTCGGCGACGTCGTCGACGAACAGGCTCGCGACCAGCGAGGTGATCGCGGGCATCAGCATGATGCCGCCGAACACGACGCCGAAACCGGCGGCGATCGAGATGAACCAGGTCAGCACATCGAGCGGGGTGTGGAAGTTCGGGCCGAGCATGGCTTCGGCCCAGCCTTCGCCCGCAGTGGCCAGCCAGCTCAGCAGCCGCTGCAGCCCGATCGCCAGCACCGTGATCAGCACCAGCGCCAGGCCGATCGATCGCCACAAAATCGAGCGCATCGGCGGCGACAGCATCTGCGAAACCGCCTTGATTGCAGCATCGATCATCCCGGCATCACCCTCTCTTGAAATCTCATCGCAGAGGTAGCGATGCCGGCCGGCTTCGGCAAGGCTGGCAACTGCGGCAAAGAGGTTCCGCTACAGCTTCGTCCCACGCAGTCGCAGCGCGTTGCCGACCACGCTCACCGACGACAGCGACATCGCTGCCGCCGCGATGATCGGCGACAGCAGGATGCCGAAGGTGGGATAGAGGATGCCGGCGGCGATCGGGATCCCGGCCGCGTTGTAGATGAAGGCGAAGAACAGGTTCTGGCGGATGTTGCGCATGGTCGCTTCCGACAGTCGGCGCGCCCGCACGATGCCACCGAGATCGCCTTGCAGCAGCGTGATCCCGGCGCTTTCCATCGCGACGTCGGTGCCGGTGCCCATGGCGATGCCGACGTCGGCTGCGGCCAAGGCCGGCGCGTCGTTGACGCCGTCGCCGGCCATGGCCACCACCCGGCCGCTGGCATGCAACCGCGCCACCACGGCGCTCTTCTGCTCCGGCAGGACCTCCGCTTCGACTTCGGTGATGCCGATCTTGCGCGCCACCGCGGTCGCCGTGATCAGGTTGTCGCCGGTCAGCATGATGACCTTGACGCCGTCATCGGCCAGCGCCTTCAACGCCGCCGGCGTCGACGCCTTGATCGGATCGGCGATGGCGAACAGCGCGGCGAGCTTGCCGTCGATGGCCATCGTGACGACGGTGGCGCCTTCGTCGCGCAGCCGCCGGCTTTCGACGCCGAGCGGATCGGTGGCGATGCCGAGCGAGGCGAGATACAGCGCGTTGCCGAGCACGATCGCTTTTCCATCGACGGTGCCGGTCGCCCCCCTGCCGGTCGGCGAATCGAATCCGCTGACGTCTGCCAGCCTGATGTCGCGCTCGCGGGCCGCGCGCACGATCGCATCCGCCAGCGGATGCTCGCTGGCGCGCTCGACGCTGGCGGCGAGCCGCAGCACATCGGCCTCGTCAAATCCGGACGCGGTGACGACAGCGGTGAGCTTCGGCTTGCCCTCGGTCAAGGTGCCGGTCTTGTCGACCACCAGCGTGTCGACCTTCTCCATCCGCTCCAGCGCCTCGGCATTCTTGATCAGCACGCCGGCCTGCGCCCCGCGGCCGACGCCGACCATGATCGACATCGGCGTCGCCAGTCCCAGCGCGCAGGGGCAGGCGATGATGAGCACGCTGACGGCGGCAACCAGCCCGAAGGCTAATCGTGGTTCGGGTCCGAACGCGAACCAGGCGACGAACGCGACAATGGCCGCCACGATCACGGTCGGCACGAACCAGCCCGCGACCTGATCGGCGAGCCGCTGGATCGGCGCGCGCGAACGCTGCGCGTCGGCGACCATCTTGACGATCTGCGACAGCAGCGTATCGCGGCCGACCTTGTCGGCGCGCATCACAAAGCCGCCGGATTGGTTCAAGGTGCCGGCGATCACGCGCGCGCCCTGCTCCTTGGTGACCGGCATCGATTCGCCTGTCACCAAGGATTCGTCGAGCGCGGAACGGCCTTCGAGGATGGTGCCGTCGACCGGCACCTTCTCGCCGGGCCGCACGCGCAGGCGATCGCCCACCGCGAGCTGATCGATCTCGACCTCGTGATCCCCGCCATCGGCATCGACGCGCCGCGCCGTCTTCGGCGCCAGCCGCAAGAGCGCCTTGATCGCGCCCGACGTCGCCTCGCGCGCACGCAGCTCCAGCACCTGGCCGAGCAGCACCAGGATGGTGATGACGGCGGCCGCCTCGAAATAGACCGCGACCGCGCCGCCATGGCCGCGGAAGGCGGCCGGAAAGCTCGCCGGCAACAAGGTCGCGATCACGCTGTAGACATAGGCGACCGCGGTGCCCATCGCGACCAGCGTGAACATGTTGAGGTGGCGTGTCAGCAGCGATTGCCAGCCGCGCACGAAGAACGGCCAGCCCGCCCACCACACCACCGGGGTTGCGAGCGCGAATTGGACCCAGTTGGAGAGCACGGGATCAATCAGGCCGTGGCCGCCGACGATGTGGCCGCCCATCTCCAGGACGACGACCGGGGCAGCGAGCACGGTGCCGATCCAAAACCGGCGGGTCATGTCGGCGAGTTCAGGATTGGGCGCGGCGTCGAGGCTCGCGACCTCCGGCTCCAGCGCCATGCCGCAGATCGGACAGCTGCCCGGCCCGTCCTGCCTGATCTCGGGATGCATCGGGCAGATGTAAATCGTACCGGTCGGCATCGCCGGTGGCGGCTCTCTTCTCTCGAGATATTTCGCGGGGTCGGCGGCGAATTTGGTGCGGCAGCCGGCCGAGCAGAAATGAAAGGTCTGGCCGCGATGGTCGAAGCGATGCTTCGAGGCCGCGGGATCGACGCTCATGCCGCAGACGGGATCGAGCACCTTGGTGACATTGTCCGGAGCCGGCGGCCCGGAAGCGGCATGATTGCTGCAACTGGACCCTGCGGAGACCGCAGCTGCCGCCACCATGGGGTGCGTGTGTTCGGTTTCTGACATTTTTGCTGTCCGCCGTCCGGGCTTGTAACCTATACCCGGTACGGGTATATAGGCGGGATGCGCAAAGACAGCAAGACATCCTGCCAGAAACGGTTGAGCCGGATCGAAGGCCAGGTCCGCGGCCTCTCGAAAATGGTCGAGGAGGACCGCTACTGCATCGACATCGTCACGCAGATCTCGGCGGTACGGGCCGCCTTGCGCCGCGTGGAGGAGGAAATCCTGAAGGACCATGTGGCGCACTGCGTCGAGCACGCCATCGCCTCCGGTGACAAGGTCGACCAGCGGCAGAAGATTGCCGAGTTGATGGCCGTGATCGGCCGGTCCGACAGGTAAGGCTTGCAGATTGATCCCGATCAATGCCCAACATTGCCGGCGTGGGAGGGACTTATCTCCGCCGCAGATCTGTGAAACGATGATACCGTGAACAGCAGGTCGACCATCCGTCAGGTGCTCGCGGCTATCGTTGCCGCGGCGATCGCCTTGACGCCATCATCCCGGCTGGCGATGGCGATGCCATCCGACGCGCCGGCGATGGCGCATGACATGGTCATGCCCGCGATGGACGACACGCAGGACATGCCTCAGGATTTGGCGATGGCGATGTCCGGCGACGCAGCCGTCGAGGCGGTTGCCGACATGCCGTGCTGCCCGCACAAGGCGCCGAGCCCCGTCGATTGCGACAAATGCGGTGTGTTGGCGGGTTGCGCGGCGCAATGCTTCTCCGGCGTGGTGGCCATTGCTGGTGACCTGCGTCCCCGGTTTGCGGCTTCGATCGTTCCCCAGCGCAAAGAAGCGCGCCCCGCGAGCCTCGGCCGACCACCTCCCGAATACCCCCCTCGATCCCCGGTCTGAACTGAGCGGCGCCTCGGCGCCGTCGGCTCCCGCGCGTCCGTTCGCGCGGGGATCAACGCATGCCGCCTCGCGGCACGACCAGACAATCAGAGGATCTGACCATGAACCGAATCGTTTTCGCGCGCGCCCTTGGCGCTGCGCTTGTCGTCGTTGCCTTGACCGGACCGGTCAGGACCGCAAAAGCCGATATCAAGGACTACGAGTTTCGCCTGACCGCCGCCACCGTCAGCCCCGGCAAGGATAGGCTGGTCACGGTGCAGCTCATCAACAAGACGACCGGGAAACCGGTCCCCGATGCCGTGATCTTCGCGGTCCGGCTCGACATGGCGCCGGACGGCATGCCGGAGATGGCGACCAAGATCGTGCGCGAGCCCGGCGGCGACCCCGGCACCTATCGGTTCAAGGCGGCCTTCGGCATGGAGGGCCGCTGGCAGCTCTCACTCGGCGCCAAGGTGCAGGGCGAGACCGGAACGGTCGAAAGCAAGCTCGTCATCACGGCGCAGAAATGAGACGCCCGATCCTGGTGAGCGCCGCCGTCGTCGCGTTGGTCGCGGCGGCGGGCGGCGGGTCGTTCGCCATTCGAGGCCACCGACCGGTCGCCGTTGCCGGCGGCACGCTGGTCGCATCCGCCGCGGCCCAATCGAGCGAGGGACCGATCTATTACCGGGATCCCGATGGGCGCCCGCTCTATTCGCTCGCGCCGAAGAAGACGCCTGACGGGCGCGACTACACGGCGGTGCCGCCGAGCGGCGATGTCAATTTTGACGACGAGCCGCCGGCCGCGCCGCCGACGCAAGCCGCGGCCGGCGATCGCAAGATCAAGTTCTACCGCAACCCGATGGGACTGGCGGACACCTCGCCGGTGCCGAAAAAGGACTCGATGGGGATGGACTACGTCCCGGTCTACGAGGATGAGGACAGCGACGACGGCACGGTCCGGCTGTCGCCGGGCAAGATCCAGCGCAGCGGCGTGACCACAGAGCCTGCTGTGCGGCGCGCGATTGCCGCCAACATCCGCGCCTCAGGATCGATCCAGCTCGACGAGCGCCGCGTCTCGGTCATCTCGATGCGCTCCGAGAGCTGGATCCAGAAGGTTGCCGACGTCACCACCGGATCGCATGTCACCAAGGGCCAGCCGTTGATGGAGATCTACAGTCCGCAGGTCTCGGCGGCGGCCGCCGAGTACATCGCGACGATCACCTCGAAATCGACCGGCAGCGTCAGCCAATATGGCCGCGGATCGCGGCAACGGCTGGTCAACCTCGACCTGCCCGAGAGCGCGATCGCCAACATCGAGAAGACCGCGACCGTGCCGCTCGCCATCGAATGGGTGGCGCCGCGCGACGGCATCGTGCTGGAACGCAACGCGCAGGACGGCATGCGGGCGCAACCGGGCGACGTGCTGTTCCGGGTCGTCGACATCTCGGTGATGTGGGCGCTGCTCGATATCGCGGAGCGCGATCTCGGCAGAGTGGCGGCGGGCCAGCCGGTCGTCATCCGGCCGCGCGGGCTGATCGGTCGGACCTTCGAGGGCCACATCGATCGGGTCTATCCGCAGCTGAACCGGGACACCCGCACTGTGCGGGTGCGGGTCGAACTCGCGAACGCGGATTCCGCATTGCTGCCCGACATGTATGTCGACGCCGAGATCGACAGCGGCAGCGCGCAGCCCGTACTGACGGTGCCTGAAACTGCCGTGCTCGATACCGGCAGCCGCCAGGTCGTGCTCGTCGCCAAAGGCGAAGGCCGTTTCGAACCGCGCGACGTGAAGCCTGGCCGTCGCGGCGGCGGCCATGTCGAGATCCGCGACGGCATCTCGGATGGCGAGCAGGTCGTGGTCTCCGCCAATTTCCTGATCGATGCCGAGAGCAATCTGCGGGCGGCCCTGAAGGGATTTACTGACGCGGGAGCCCGGCCATGATCGCGCGTATCATTGCCTGGTCGGCGCGCAACCTGCTCATCATTTTCGTCGGGGCCGGATTTGCGGTGGCCGCCGGCCTCTATGCGCTGGCGCATCTGCCATTGGATGCGATCCCCGATCTCTCCGACACCCAGGTCATCGTCTACACCGAGTATTCCGGTCAGGCGCCGCAGGTGATCGAGGATCAGGTCACCTATCCCCTGACCACGGCCATGCTCACGGTGCCGCGATCGAAGGTGGTGCGCGGCTTCTCGTTCTTCGGGGTCTCCTTCGTCTACGTCATCTTCGAGGATGGCACCGACATCTATTGGGCGCGGTCGCGCGTGCTCGAATTTCTCAATAGCGCCGCATCAAAGCTTCCGGCCGGCGTCACCCCGACCATCGGACCCGACGCCACCGGGGTCGGCTGGGTCTATCAATACGCTGTCATGTCCAAGGAGCTCAATCTCGCGGACACCCGCAGCATCCAGGACTGGAATCTGAAATTCGCGCTGGCCAAGGCGGACGGCGTCGCCGAGGTCGCCAGCATCGGCGGCTTCGTCCGCCAGTACAACGTCGTGCTCGATCCGCAGCGGATGCGCGATCTCGGCATTCCGATGGCCAAGGTCCGCGACGCGATCCGTGCCAGCAATGCCGACGTCGGCGGCCGCACCGTCGAGCTCTCGGAGTTCGAATATGTCGTTCGCGGCAGGGGCTATCTGAAGGATGTCAACGACCTCGGCAACGTCGTCGTCAAGTCCAGCAATGGCACGCCGGTGCTGCTGCGCGACATCGCCCGCATCGAACTCGGTCCGGACGAGCGGCGCGGCATCGCCGAATTGAACGGCGAGGGCGAGGTCGCGAGCGGCATCGTCCTGCAGCGTTTCCGCGTCAACGCGCTCGACGTCATCGACAGCGTCAAGAAGCGCTTCAAGGAGATCGCAAGCAGCCTCCCCGGTTCGGTCGAGATCGTCGCGGTCTACGACCGCTCCGACCTCATCAAGGCGGCGATCGAGACGCTCAAGCACACGCTGCTGGAGGAGAGCCTGATCGTCGCGCTGGTCTGCGTGCTGTTCCTGCTTCACATCCGCAGCGCCCTGGTGGCGATTCTGATGCTGCCGGTCGGCATCCTGATGGCCTTTACCGCGATGCGGCTGCTCGGCCTGGGTGCCAACATCATGAGCCTCGGCGGCATCGCGATCGCCATCGGCGCGATGATCGACGCTGCGATCGTCATGATCGAGAATGCGCACAAGCACCTGGAGCGCGCGCCGCCGGACAAGCCACGAACGGCTGTCCTGATCGAAGCCGCAACCGAAGTCGGGCCGGCGCT
>Ga0302322_100003563_pt1 | contig 13411 bp, 5 predicted proteins | sample Fen_T0_2_FD_203757 | JGI IMG/M metagenome (GOLD analysis project Ga0302322, IMG submission 203757) | Peat permafrost microbial communities from Stordalen Mire near Abisko, Sweden - Fen_T0_2 | ecosystem: Environmental > Terrestrial > Soil > Wetlands > Permafrost | place: Sweden: Abisko...
GGCGTTGGAGCGGGCGCGGTCGTGGTTTCCGGTGAGGGCCTGGGCTTTCAGGCGGGTGATTTCCTCATCGGTGGTTCCGTCGGTTACGAGCGCAGCGGCGAGTTTGCGCATGGCCGTTTTTACCGTGTCGGCATGGTCGGGCTGGATTTGTATCTGGCAGATGAGGTGGGCGAAACCGGGATAAGTGCGGTTGTAGCTGAAGGAGGCGCGGGGCGAGTAGGTTTCTCCCAGCTGTTCGCGGATCTCCACGCGCAGTCGTTCTTGGATGAGCGAGGCGAGCAGGTTGAGCCGGCTTCGGTCGGCGGCGGAAAGCGAATCTCGGACCGGCCAGACGAAGGCGAGCAGGGAGGGGCGCTTTTCGGCGGTGAAATTGAAATATTTTTCTTCCGGTGGTTGCGGGAGGTTGAGCTTGGTTCGTTGCGATAGATCGGGCTTGGGTGCGCGCGTCGGTAGCGTGCCCAGGGTTTTGGCGACTTCGGCAATCGTGGCATCGATGTCGATGTCGCCCACGATTGCGATCTCCAAGGAACCATTCGCCAGGGTGGGTACGAGCCATTGATTGAGATTGTTGAGCGTGTAGCTGAAAACGCGTTTGTAGTCCGGCAGGCCGAGGCGCGGGTCACCGCCGGCGAGGAAGGGCAGGATAAAGGAGTTGAATGCTCCGGTGGGCGTGGTGAGGCCGGCTCCGTAAATGCGTTTGAGCGTGTTTTTAGTCCGACGTTCACCTTCCTTGCGGAATGCGGGATCGACGATGTAGGCCGTGGTATAGTGCAGTGCGAAGGGCAGTTCACTGGAACGCGCATTGCCGGTGAAAACGAAGGCGTTGTCGGCGGCGGTGAAGAACAGGGTGATGCCCCGTCCGCTGATGGTGCGCTGCATCTCCTCGTGGGTGTGCCGACCTACGCCGCTTTCGGTCAGTGCTGGTGCGAACAGGGCGAGGCCGGGCATATTGGTTGGTTCGTCGGCGCGACCGGTGCCGAGGTGGAGGGAAAAGGAAACGGAGTTGGGCGAGAAATCGGTTTTCTTGAGGTTGAGGCGGACGCCGTTGGCGAAGCGTACCTGCCAGAGATCGAGATCGGCCACATGCTCACGTTGGACGATTTCGCCGGGTGCGCCGAAATCTTTGTAGGCAAATTCGACGGGTTTCAGTACGTCGGGCGCCGAGACGGGTGTTTCCTGGCTGGCCTTGTAGGTGGCGATAATCTCGTCATCGACATGGCCGTCGAAGTTGCGGCTTGTGACGAAGATCTTGGGTTGAGTGCGAGTCCAGAAATCTTCCAAGGCCTGCCGGCAATCGGTGACGTTGAGTTTCGCGATGATGGCGAGCTGGCGGGGCAAGATTTCGTCGGCGCCGACGTACACGCCGCCCGTGTGAAGGGTGTCGCTGATCAGATTGGCGAGTGTGCTGGTGGGTATGGAGGTGGCATTTTTTGCGGCGGCCTCGGCCGTGCGGGTCATGGCCTCCTTCACTTCGTTGAGCTCGGTCGGGTCAAAGCCAAATTCGATCGCCTTGCGGATTTCTTGTTCGGCGATTTGTAGCGGTATTTTCCAGTCCAATTTTTCGCTGGTGAGCGAGATGGTGATTTCGAGGAAGCTTGGGTGGAGGGCGCTTGAACGGCGCACCTCGGCATTGCTGAGGGCATTGGCGGGGTTTTGCTGTACGTGTTTCAGGCGCCGGTCGAGCAGGGTGAGGGCGGCGTTTAAGTTCGCCTGCTTCTGACGTGTTTCTTTGGATTTGTCGGTTGGATTTTGCGGGGCGATGACGCTGATCGTCACGGTGGTGCTTGAGTTGGGTTTTCCGAAGTGGCTGGCGGTGGGCGCGGTCGAATCGGTGAGGTTGCCGAGGTGTGGCGATGCCAGGGCGGGTTTGCGGGCGGAGAAGGTTGAGAAATGGGTTTCTACGAGGGACTGGATCTGTTTGGGATCGATTTCTCCAGTGACAACCACAACCATTCGCTCGGGGCGGTACCAACTGTTGTAGAAGTCGCGTAGAGTGGTGGAGGTCGCCTGCTTGATTGATTCATCAGTGCCGATAACCGGGAAGTGTTCGGGGATGAGCGTTCCCGCGTAGGCCAGATCGATGAAAGCGTTGGTGGAGTCGTCCAGGGTCTGTCGGGTGAGTTTCTCGTTTAAGATCACACCGCGTTCGCGTTCGACTTCGGCTGGTTGAAGCAAGATACCATCGGCAAAATCGCGGAGGATGCGCACGCCCTTGTCGACGAGTTCGGGACCGTTGTCGGGCAGGTCCAGTTTGTAGACCGTGCGGGTGGTTCCGGTGCCGGCGTTGACATGGACACCGAACGCGACGCCTGCGTTTTGGAGAAAAGTGACGAGTTCTCCAGCGGCGAAATGTTCAGTGCCGTTGAAGGCCATGTGTTCGACAAAATGCGCATAGCCGCGCTGGGCGTCGGACTCTTGCAGTGAACCGGTTTCTACGAGAAGTCGCAGGCTGACGTGTTTGGGCGGAACGAGGTTGGGCACGATGGCATAGCGCAAGCCGTTGCCGAGTTTGCCCGAGTTCAGGCGCGGACTGGGCGCGTCGTCGCTTTGTGCCTGAGGCGTTGGTAAGGCGGGGGGGACGGGTGCACTGGGTTGCTCGGCGGCGAAAAGGGCAACGCTAACCGTTGCCAAAATGAAACACCACAAAGCCGTACGCGCCGAGGTAGCCATGGCCGTTCAGCGTGCCGAAGATTCAGGCGGCGGGAAAACAATAAACGTTACGATTTGTCATCCCGGGCTTGGTGTGGGACCGGGTGAATCAGTCTTCTCCAAGCTCGACTCTGAACAGCATCATCGCTTCGGTTTTTGCCATTAAATCCGAATCGGAATATTTTTGGTTAGCACGAGGAGTTCATTTTATCGCCATCGTCTGCGCTGCGATAACAGTTGGCGCTACATTATATTTTATCGCGGGCTCGATTGGACTTTATGTACAAAACTCGGACACGGTTATCTCGTGGATCTTAACCGCACTACCGTGGGTTCTGTTAGCTGGCACAGGCTGGGCGATCTGGAAAAGACTTTCTTATCGCGCCGTGCTGCCAGCGCTCGGCCTTTGTGGAGCGTTTGTATTCTATCTGGTTTGGGACGATTTATCGCGCCCGATTCCTCCTGAGCTGGGTGTTGTCGTGTCAGAAGGTGATCCAAGCTTTCGCACTTACCGCTGGTTGCTTAAAGATGATCCGCAAAACCGACTAAGCGAGGAATCGAAGAAGCCTGAGCTCCCAAGGCTCACGGGCTCCCAAGACGAGTGGGCTTCGATCATCACCCAAAACCGCCGCGATTTTGAAGAGGCCTGGACTAACGACACACTCGGGCGCGCCTGGGTCGATGCGATGGCAGCGCATACCCCGGAAGGAATATTTCCACCCCAAGGCGTGAAAGGTCCCTCGTTGTCGTTCTCGATCCTGCGTCGGCATTGCACGATTCGTTGGGGAATTGCCCACAGCCTTTTGCTCGATGGACAGAATGACGAAGCAGCCAGAACACTTCTGCCGCTTTTGCGCGCGAGCTACCACCTTCAACAAGGAGGAAGCTCCTTGGTCACACAGATGATCGCAAATGTGGCCATCCATGGTACGTTTGCACGACTGGAGCTGATACTGACGGCCAACAATCTTTCACCCGCAATGAAGAGCGAAATTGCCGGTGTATTGCGTGGCGCCCCGGCGATTCAGCTCTCAATAAAAAACGCTTTCCTTGGAGAACATGTTGTCGTCCGCTCATCAGTCGATGCGATGAAGAGCGGGTACACCGAACTAGCTGACACATTTAAACTCGCTGCAGCGTGGAACGATGCTGACCATAACTATGACGTTCTCGGGATCCCCATTCTAGTCCACCTGTTTTTTAACCCTCACCGCTTCGAGCGCGAATACTCGGATTTCCTCGACGAAGCTTGTAAGCTGGCGCAACAGCGGAAGCTCGACCGATTGAGCGAAACGACGATTCTATCTTGGCGTCTGAAAAACCCCGTGGGGCAGTTGCTGACCGCAATGACACTTCCCGCATTCCAGAAGGTTTTCGTGCGTTTCTGGGAAACCGAAGATCAGCGCCTCGCCTTCTTGCGTCGTCTCGAACCCTAAGAATCCTGAAAAAGATACCTCTGAAGAGTCGGAAAAGGGGGCAGGTCGGGAAAACCGGTCAAACGCTAAGAGCCCTGATAAAGGGATTCTGAAAGGCAGGCACTCTTGACAGGATGCGATTGCCGAACCGGTTAAAATAACTACGCAACGTTGCCCCCGGCCGTGTTGCGTGCTGCGGGTTTAGGTGGCGGGCAAATAGTAAACACAATGATTTGTCATTCCCCGCGGCGAGGGAGCGAGAGGGAGATGGCTCACCTGTGCGTACGAACGCCCACTGGATCCTTCACTTCGTTCAGGATGACAGAGAAGGGTGTATGGCCGAGGTTGGGGCGGCTTGCGGTGGACGGGCGCTCACTTCCTTTCTGGCACGACGGTCACGCGGAAGGCGCGGGTGGTGGGGAGGTATTTCTTGGCAAGTTCGCTTAGTTCGGCGGCAGTGACACCTTCGTTGTCGCTGTAACGCGAGCGGCACCAGTCGAGGCGTTGCGGGAATTCCTGGGCGCTGCCGAGAACCGAGCTCAACCAGTAGGCGTTGGCGCGGGCGGATTCGCGGAGCATGGTCAGCACGGGTTTCTTGGCGCGTTCGAGTTCGTCGGCGGTGACACCGTTTTTCGCGAGGTCGTCGGCGATGGCGAGCGTGGCGGTGATGACTTGTTCAGCTTTGGCGGGATCGACGGTGATGCTGGTGAGGAAGAGACCGTAGTTGCGGTAGGTTTCGCTTGGAGAGCTGAAGGCTTGCGGCGAATAAGACTCACCGAGTTGCTCGCGGATCTTTACGCGGAGGCGGTCGCTGAAAACGCTCGCGAGCAGGTTGAGACGGCGGACGACCTGGATATTGCGAGCGTCGGTTGTGGGCCAGTAGAGGGAGACGACACCTTTGGGGATTTCGGTTGATATGGCAAAATCTTTGGAGAAAGGTGCGGGGAACGAGGTTTGGCGTTCGGCTTCGAGGGCGGGCTTGGCGGCGCGGGGTGGCAGGGCTCCGAAGGTTCGGGCGACGGCGGCGATTGCGGCGTCGAGGTCGAGGTCGCCGACGATGGCGATTTCGATCGGGCCTTGGGTGAGCTGCGGCGTGAGCCAGGCGCGGGCTTCGTCGAGGGTGCGGGCCATTAAGGCGTCTTTGGTGGGCAGGCCGAAACGCGGATCTCCATTGGCGAGCAGGCGCGGGACGTCGCGGCGGAGTGGACCGTTGGAGGTGTGCTCCAGCATGACGTTGAGCTGTTCGAATTGTTTTGTGGCGACACGGATTGATTCGGGTCGGTAGCCGGCATCGGTTACGTAGGCGGCGAGGAGTTGGAGTTGGAGCAGGAGGTCTTCGCGGTTGGTGGGGGCAAGATCGCGGCCTTGGAACGTGCCGAGCGCGAGAGCATCTTCGCGGACTTGAAAACCAATCTGTACCGTCTTCCCGGCGAGGATGCGCTGGAGGTCGTCGACGCTGTGCTGGCCGAGGCCGCCGGCGGTGAAGGTGGTGGTGGCGAAGAAGGAGAGGCCGGGCTTGTCTTTTGGTTCGGTGAGCTGGCCGGTGCCGATGCGGAGGGCGACGTGGATCTGGTTGGCCTCGAAATCGGTTTTCTTGAGGTTGAGGCGGACGCCGTTGGCGAAGGTGACGAGGGTGAGGTCGAGGTCGTCGATGTGCTTCTTTTCCTTGATCGCGCCAGCGGGACCGAAGTCGGTGTAGCCGAATTTGGCTTCGGCGACTTGTTCGGGAGCCGCGACGGCGACGGTGGCGGACTTCTCGTAGGCGGTGGTGATTTGGACTTCGGCGGTGGTGGAAGAGGAATCGATTTTGGCGTTGCCCATCACGCTGACGAACCGGCCTGGTGCGGCAAAAGCGGCGCGAAGTGCGTCGGCGCATTGGGCGACGGTGACTTTATCGAGGGCAGGGGTGAAAAGGCTTTGGTCGTCGGCGGGCGAGGTGAAAACGCTGCCTTCGGTGAGGGCTTGCACGAGGCTGCTGGCGAGTTCGTTGGAGTGGCGGGTGGAGGCGCCTTTGGTGGCCTGGTCGAGATCGTTGCGGAGGTTGGCGGCGGCTTCGGCGAGTTCGGCGGGTTGGAAACCGTATTGCAGGGCGCGGCGGAGTTCTTGTTCGGCGAGGGCGAGGGCGTTGGGCCAGAGTTCGGCTTTGCAGGTGAGTTCGATCGAGGCGTTGCGGATGAAGTCGAAGCTCTCGCCGACGTCGGCTTTGCCGGCGGTGAAGGGCGCGCCTTCTTTTTTGGCGAGGATGGAAATGCGGCGGTTCAGCATGGAGACGGCGAGGTCGCGCGGGAGTTGTTCGAGGCGTTTGGCGGCGGTGTCAGGTTCGTCGGGGCGGGGCGTGACGGTCTGGATTGATACGGCCGTGGCGGTGGCTTCGGGTTCGGCGTGGTAGGTGGCGCGGATGCCTTTGAAGGAGGCGAGTTGGCCGAGGTCGGGCACGGGACGGGCGGCGGCGCGGGGTTTGATCGTGCTGAAGGCAGCGGTGATTTGTTTTTCGATGGCGGCGGGATCGAAGTCGCCGACGACGATGACGGCCATGCGTTCGGGGCGGTACCAAGTATTGTAGAAATCGACAAAGCGGTCGCGTTTGGCCTGTTCGATGATCGGAGCGAGGCCGATGGGCATGCGTTCGGGGAGGCGGGTGCCTTTGAGGACGAAATCGAATTCGGCGACGAATTGGCGGTATTCGACGGAATCGCGGGCGCGTTTTTCGCTGAGGATGATGCCGCGTTCCTTGTCGACGCTGGTGTCGAGGAGCAGGAGGCCGTCGGCGTAGTCGGCGAAGACGCGGAAGCCTTCGTCGAGCGTGGCGGGTTTCGTGTCGGGCAACTCGAGCATGTAGGCGGTGTGGTCGAACGAAGTGTAGGCGTTGGTGTCGCCGCCGAAGCTCATGCCCATGCGTTGGAAAAATTCGACGAGCGTGCCGGGTGGGTAGTGTTTACTGCCGTTGAAGGCGAGGTGTTCGAGGAAGTGGGCGAGGCCGCGTTGTTCCTCGGTTTCGTGGAGCGCGCCGGCCATAACCACGAGACGGAGGCTGGCGCGGTCTTTAGGTTCTTTGTTGGCCATGACGACGTAGCGCAGGCCATTGGGCAAGGTGCCGAAGTGGGCGCCGGCTTCGGGTTTGAGGTCGCTGGTTTCCTGGCCGAAGCGGGGTTTTTCGGGCAGCGCGGCGAGGGCGAAGCAGGGCAGGGCGATGGCGAGCGTGAGAAAGGCGAGGAGTTTGCGAAGATTCATAAGGGGCGTGAAAGGGAGAATGGCGTCAAAAAACAGGGCTGAAGGCAAAAGGTTAAATACGCGGGCAATTGCAACATGCGCTTGCGCCTAGGCTCGGACTCGCGGCGAATAGGAATGTTTCCATGATCTGGCTTTACCGAGTTTTGTTTTTGCCCGCGTTGGTGCTGGTGTCGCCGTATTATCTGCTGCGCATGAAACGGCGCGGCGGTTACGGGCGGCATTTCATGCAACGCTTCGGCACGGTTGATGTGCTGCGTCCGAAGACGACCGGCGTGCGCCGCATCTGGCTGCAGGCCGTGAGCGTCGGCGAAATGCTCGCGATCGCGCCGATTCTGGAGGCGTTGAAAAAGGATGCGTCGGTGGAGGTGTACCTCACGACGACTACGAGCACGGGTTTCAAACTGGCGGGCGAACGTTATCGCGACGCGACGATCGGCATCGGCTATTTCCCGATCGACTGGTGGCTGTTGTCGTGGCGGGCGTGGCGGCAGATCCGGCCCGATATGGTCATTCTAACTGAGGGCGAACGCTGGCCCGAACATATTCAACAAGCCAAACGTCGCGGCATCCCGGTGCTTTGTATCAACGCCCGGCTTTCTGATAAAAGTTTTCGCCAGATGAAGCTCTGGTCTTGGTCGGTGCAAGCGATGCTCAGTGGCATCACCCGGGTGCTACCCTGCTCGGCGCATGACGCGTCGCGCTTTCGTGAACTGGGTTTTTCGGCTGAGCGGATTTCCACAACGGGCAACATCAAACTCGACGTCACTATTCCGCTGCTTAACGACATCGACAAAGCGAAACTCTGCGCCGAACTCGGCTTCGGTGGCGAGACGGTTTTTCTTGGTTCGTCGACCTGGCCGGGTGAGGAACGTGCGCTGGTGGCGGCTTATAGAACGTTGCGCGCCGCCGGCCTCGTTTGCCGGTTGTTGATCGTGCCGCGTCACGCGGAACGCCGCGCCGAGGTCGAGGCCGAGCTGCGCGACTGCGGCTTCAGTTATCATCTGCGTTCGCGCGGAGCGGCGCCGGGGCCGGTTGAGATTTGTGTGGCCGACACGACGGGCGAGTTGCGTAAATTCACGCAGTTGGCTGACCTGGTTTTTGTGGGCAAAAGCCTGCCGCCGCACGAGCAAGGCCAGACCCCGGTCGAGGCAGCCGCGCTCGGCAAGCCGCTGCTTTTCGGGCCGGGCATGACGAACTTTTTTGAGATCGCCGGCGAGTTGGTAAAATGTGGCGCCGCGCAGACGGTGACCAACGAAAAAGACCTCACCGTCGCCGCACAGAAAATCCTGTCCGACGCCGCTGTTCGCGCCGCGACGGCCGAAGCCGCGCTCCATTGGCACCGCGCGAATCAAGGTGCCGTGGCTCGCACGCTTGAGATTGTTCGCGCGGAACTGGGTTGAGGGCCGCGTCGGGCGCTCACTTTGCGAGAAATCTCCGCAAAAAAGCGGCGGAAGTATTTTATTTTCAGCAGATTTACGAAAAAGTTAAAACTATCTGCAATTGGGTATAAAAAGAGATTGCTCAGCCCGAAACAGGTTCTAGGTTTTACGTTTTTAGACTGATGCAATCGCACGGCCCGAAACGCGTCTACACCCCGCAGTCGCTCGAATTCTGGTTCGGAAAACTAGAGAACGACTGGGCAGAGCATTTCTCTGTTTCTCAACTCGACGAAGGCCGTCGCATCTACCGCGACGGCGAGGTCCGCGAGCTGGAATTGACTCATAACGATGCGATTATCCATCGCCGCGTGGAGAAAAAAGACGAGTACGCGGTGATCGAGTGGGAAAATGGGATCTTGGCGGTGCGGTCGTCTTCGACCGATCACGATGTTGCGCACGCGCTCGCCGTTGCCGGTCTCCACGAGATCGAAGAGCTGGTGTGCGACGAGATCTCGCCGCTGCCGGAGTTTTTCGAAGCTGAACCCAGTGCCAGCGTTTCCCGACCGATCGTGACCAACGGCAATGGCCACGCGTCGACTTTTGTTCGTAACGGACATGGCAATGGAAATGGCAACGGTCACGCCCCCACCAACGGCAACGGCTCGAATGGTCACAGTGCGGCCGTCTCCAACGGTAATGGTTCATCCGTAGTTGCCGCCACCACCACCAGCACCAAGACCGGCGGTTCTATTGCCAGCAGTCCGTCGCGTCCGCTCCTGCTCGTGTTTCAAACCAAAGCCGAGGGACTGGTTTTCCAGGCTTCGTGGCAGGTTGGCAGGACGCGCATTCCTGCGCTCGGGCAAGGCGCCCAAACCAACGGCAACGTCCACATTACTTCCGGCGAACGCGCCAAATTGATCGGTCTCGCCGCCTACGCCCGCAAGGCGCACTTCTCGTACAACCCGACCACCGGCGTGTACTTAATGGAGTCGGTGGTGGAGATTCCGAATTTTCTCAAAGTCACGCTTCCGGCGTGGAAGCGGCTCTTTCACGTCGAACTCGACGACCTCGCGGCGAACCTGCTCAAAGGTCCACGCACGCTCGAGATTGAAGCGGTGGCGCAAAAACGTCGCGACGGCCAGGGCCTTGACCTGCGTTGGATCTTTAAGGCCGGCGAGCGCATGCTCACCGACGACGAGGTAAATCTGTTGCTCAAGCGTGGCACGACGCCGGTTATCCTGCCGACCGTCGGCATTGTCTCAATCCCGACCGATCGCCTCGATTCGCTCAAGGCCTGGCAGCGCACCGTCGCCGAGACGCACGCTGATGGTTCGCTCTCGCCGTATCTGATTTTTTCTCTCTTCAACGACTCGCGTTTTAAGCTCACTCTTTCGCCCGAACTTGAAGATTGGCGCACGAGTGTGGTTACGGCCACGGCGGTCGACAAGCCGATGCCCGAGATCCTGCGGCCTTACCAGCGGCGCGGCGTGGAATGGTTGCATCATTTGTGTGACGTGGGTTGCCACGGTTTGCTCGCTGACGAAATGGGCTTGGGCAAAACGCTTCAGGTCATCTCGCTGCTTGCGGTACGGCCGGTCGATAACCTGCCTACGCTGGTTGTTTGTCCCGCGAGCGTGGTTCCGGTTTGGCGCGAGGAGCTCGCCCGCTTCGCTCCGCAACTCGCCGTCGACGTGCTCAAGACCGGCCACGATTTCACCTCGCGCAAAGACGCCGTCATCTGGCTCGCCAGCTACACGCAGCTGCGCAAGCACAAGTCTTTGCTCGAAGGAAATGAGTTTGGTTATGCCGTGCTCGACGAAGGCCAGTTCATCAAGAATCCCGACGCGAAAGTCACGCAGACCTGTTTCGCGGTTCGGGCAAAACACCGGATCGTTCTGACAGGCACGCCGCTCGAAAACCGCCAGCTCGATCTCTGGTCGATCTTTCGCTACCTGTTGCCGGGGTTGCTGGGTTCGCGTTCGGGCTTCGAGGCTTCGCTTAACGCCGACCGCATCAACACGCTCACCCGGTTGCGCACGCAACTGGCGCCGTTTATTCTCCGCCGCACGAAAAACGAGGTCGCCAAGGAACTGCCACCGAAGGTTGAGATGGATCTGCTTTGCCCGCTCACCGATGTCCAGCGCACCGAGTATGCGCGTATTTGCACCGAAGGATTGGATCGTCTCGGTGACGATGTCGGTGCGGCGATGCGCGAAAAGAGTTTCGGTTTCCTCGCGTTGCTCACGCGTCTCCGCCAGGTGTGCTGCGATCCCGACATGCTGCCGTGGCTCAAGGCACCGCTTAGCGATTCCGGTAAGATCAATCTATTGGTTGAGAAACTCACTGAAATCATCAGCAGCGGACATAAAGTCGTTATCTTTTCGCAGTTCGTGATGTTGCTCAACCGGGTGCGTGAAGCGCTCTCGACGCAGTTTCCCGAACTGCCGCGTTATGAACTCACCGGCATGACACTCGACCGTCAGAAGCCCGTGCAAGGTTTTCAAAACGCGCAAGGCGCGGCGGTCATGCTCGTGTCGCTCAAGGCGGCGGGCACAGGCATCACGTTGCACGCGGCGGATTACGTTTTCCTGCTCGATCCGTGGTGGAATCCGGCGGTCGAAGCGCAGGCGGTGGACCGCGTGCACCGTATTGGTCAAACGAATACCGTGTTCGTTTATCGCATGGTTACAGCCGGCACGATTGAAGAACGCATCCAGGCGCTCCAAGCATCGAAGAAGGATTTGTTCGACAAATTGATCGGCGGACTCGGTGGCGACTTCGACCTGAGCCAGCATTTCAATTCGCTGCAGAGCCTGATCCAGCTGACCAACGCGCAAGTGGTCGAACCCGAGGCGCCGCCGACGGTGTAAGGGCAATTGGGGGGCAAACGTTTCAAAAACGGCCGGGCAGTCGTTGCCGTAGTTCAAAAAAGGTTTGGACGAAACTTGGATTAGAAGTCCGCAGTTGCCACTCGCGCACTGGCCGGATAAGCGGGCTGGGCATGATGGAAACCGGCCAGCGCCATCCCTCGGCTGACTTCCGGCGAGCGCATGAAGTACTTCCAAACAAAACCACTCCGCATGTTTTCCGCCATCAGCAGGGTGACGCCCACGTCGATCGCGATCACATCGGAGGCGACCCAGCCTGTGGTCGGGTTGAACGCATCCACAAAACCGTAGCGCTGCCAGACGGCCGGGCCGCCGATCTTGCGCATTTCCTGCAACGCTTTCAGGCATTCGCGCGGAGCAAACGGTAACGAACCACCCGGTGCACAGGGAACGATTGTCCCATCGATCTTGGTCGGTGAATCCTGCGGCCCGCCCCAGGCGACGTAGCCTTTTGCGCTGTCGGAGGCGGTGACGCCCCACATGTTGCGCGACCAGTGGGCGAAAGTCGCCGCGTGATCGGCGCACCACTCGCGCTGAGCGAGCGTGGCGTCCACGGAGTTTCTCCAGTAGTCGGCGTGGTCGTCGCGCTGGCCGCGGAAGTCGAACCAAGCGTGAGAGAACTGGTGGGTGAACAAAGGCGCGCAATGAATGAATGTCCGCGTGCCGTAGGTGACGACCGGTGTGCGGCGCCACGCGTTCCACGTCTGGGCGGGCAGGGGATTTGAGGGCGCTCCGATGCCGAGCAGGTACATGCCGAGGAGTTCGCTGTAGCTGTCCCAGCGACCCTTGAGAAAACCGGTTTCCGGGCGCCAACCGTGCGTGAGGGTCGAACCACCGTTAAGCGCCCAGGTCCAGTCGATGCGCGTGTAGATTGCGTTGACCAAGCGGGTGACTTCCGGGTCGTTAAGGTATTCGCGGGCCATCAATGCGCCTTTGAGGAAGAGCGCCGTGTCGATCGTGGAGGCCTCGCAGCACCACATGCGCCGCCCTGTCTGCATGTTGATATAATGATAGAACCAACCGCGCTCGTGTTCGGCCTTTTCGTAGATGAACCGCAGGACTTTGGTCGAGCGGGCGAGCGCCTCCTCGTGAGAAATCCAGCCGCGATAATCGCCAATGCACCAGGCGGTCAGGGCAAATCCCGTTGCGGCGATGCTCGCGGGCGCCTGACTGCGTGAGCCGTTGGCTGGCGCGCGGTCGCGGGTCAGCCCGGTCTGGGGATCGGAATGTTCGTTGAAGAACAAAAGTGCGCGGGCCTGAAGGTCGTCCACGAAAATGGTGTCCGCCGCGCTCATCGAACGGGAGTAAAGATCGGGCGGCGAAGCGTCGCGCCACTGCGCACTCATCAATACCACACCGGCCGTCATTAGCGCTCCCAACCACTTCACCGCCCGGTGACCACAGGCCGGGATTCGAGGGTGGAAGGGGATGTGAGTTTCCAATTTCATAGCCTGATTACATATCGACACGCACTGGCATTAGCGTGAGATGCGGCGTAAAAAATAAGGTAAGAACCTCACAAGATTTTGCGTAGTTTTAGTTTGGATACGCGCCTCAGCGGAGCACTTTTATGTTTGCTGAATCATAACGCGCGACAGGCCGGGAGTTATGGCGGCGGCCCTCGTGATTTTGAGTTTCGGCGGACTGGAAAAAACGAACCGCCGCCCGACAAGCGGGCGGCGGTGTATTCGTTTCGGGTCTGGCCCGAGACCTTCGATAGAAGGTTATCTTCGTCGGATTCCGGCGGAGCGGATTGACGTGATTTAACTAACATCAAGCGTATCGGCGCGCCTTGACCGAAACTTGAGCGCCACACTAAAAATAATTGAAGAAAATCTGCGTCTAGGGG
>Ga0302322_100003564_pt1 | contig 13411 bp, 6 predicted proteins | sample Fen_T0_2_FD_203757 | JGI IMG/M metagenome (GOLD analysis project Ga0302322, IMG submission 203757) | Peat permafrost microbial communities from Stordalen Mire near Abisko, Sweden - Fen_T0_2 | ecosystem: Environmental > Terrestrial > Soil > Wetlands > Permafrost | place: Sweden: Abisko...
ACTGGCACTTTTGCTTCAACTTAACATCGAATATACTGATGGAACAAATGAGTTAGTAACCACAGATCCTGGCTGGAAAATTACAACCGGACCCATTTCATCATCGGAGATCTATCATGGGGAAACCTATGATGCCAGGCTCGAGATGCCGGGCTGGAATATGCCAGGTTTTGACGATAGCAAATGGGGTAATGCGGTTACTATTAATCATAGTAAGGATATACTGATATCATCAGCCAGTAATGCGGTTAAACCCATTCAGGAAATAGTACCGGTTAAATTTTTCAAAACACCCAAAGGAGAAAATGTTTTCGATATGGGGCAAAACATGGTGGGTTGGGTCCGTTTAAAAGTGAAGGGTAGCAAAGGAGATCAAATTACGTTGAAATTTGCCGAAATATTGGATAAAGAAGGTAATTTTTATACTGAAAACCTCCGGGTTGCCCGTGCAACTGATGTGTATATCGTCAAAGGTGGGGAGGAGGAAGTTTTTGAACCACATTTCACTTTTCATGGATTTCGTTATGTGAAAATAGAAGGACTCCCGGGAGTACCAGATATAAACCAGATAACCGGCGTTGTAGTTCATTCAGAAATGGAACCTACAGGTACATTTAATTGCTCGGATTCGCTGATCAATCTTCTGCAACACAACATCCAATGGGGACAAAAAGGTAATTTCCTGGATATACCCACTGACTGTCCGCAACGAGACGAACGTTTGGGCTGGACCGGAGATGCCGAGGTTTTTGCACCAACCGCAGCCTTTAATTTTAATGTTGCAGCCTTTTATACCAAATGGATGAAGGACCTTGCTGCCGATCAACTGCCGAATGGCAAAGTTCCTCATGTGATTCCCGATGTTTTGCATGGTGACGGTGGGTCCGCTGCCTGGGCCGATGCCTCAGTGATCATCCCCTGGACTGTTTACCTTTCATATGGAGATTCAGGGATACTCAGAGACCAATATGCAAGCATGAAAGCATGGGTTGAATATATGAGAGGAAGAGCAGGAGATCATTATATTTGGACTAAGGATTTTCACTTTGGCGATTGGCTGGCCTATGCCACTAATCATTCAGACTATCCTGGGGCCACAACTGAAAAAGATCTGATAGCAACAGCTTATTTCTATTATTCGACTTCTCTTTTGAGCAAAATAGCAAAGATTCTTGGCAATAAACCTGATGAAGATACTTATGCCACCCTGGCAGATAAGATTAAATCAGCTTTTAATAATGAGTTTGTTACTCCCAATGGCAGGCTTGTATCACACACACAAACAGCCTATGTTTTAGCGTTATCATTTCAGATGCTGCCTGCTGAACTTATCCCAAAAGCAGCTAACTACCTGGCTGACGATGTGAAGAAATTTGGCCATTTGACAACTGGTTTTGTAGGTACTCCTTTGTTATGCAAGACACTGTCCGATTATGGGTATAGCGATCTTGCCTATATGCTTCTCATGAATAAATCATACCCATCCTGGTTATACCCGGTTACCAAAGGTGCTACCACTATCTGGGAACGCTGGGATGGTCAAAAACCTGATGGTACGTTTCAGGATGTGGGAATGAACAGTTTCAATCACTATGCCTATGGGGCGATTGGCGAATGGTTATACAGTTATGTGGCAGGGATAACCATTGACCAGAATTTTCCAGGATATAAGCACTATTTTCTATCTCCTCATCCGGGAGGGTCATTGCGTAATGCAAATGCAAAACTGTTAACTATGCATGGAACAATAGTATCGTCGTGGAGATGGGAAGGTAAAACCTTTGTTTATGAAATTAAAATACCTGTCAATACTACTGCAACCATTACTTTACCTCAGGCAAAAAGAGAGCAATTAACGTTGAACTCAAAACCAATCCAGACTGAAATGGGCGAGAATATTCAACAATCCGGGAATACTATAAAAATAGAGTTAGGGTCGGGGAGCTATATTTTTAAATATCCTGTATCAATATGAAATCAACGGCTTACCTCATTGACATACTAAAAAATGGTGGATAGGTAGCTTTAATCGAATTATGAAATAACTTTTAATAGTAATGGCACTTAATGGCCTTATAATATGTATACAAAAGCTACCTTTTTCATCATTGTTCTAACCATGTTTGATGGTTACATTTTAAAAGCCCAGCAACAGGACCTTCTGAAGTACGTCAATACACTTCAGGGCACCAATTCCAATGTAGAGTATAGCAATGGAAATACTTATCCAACCATAGCGCTCCCTTTTCCTGTACAAGCCTTTTCACCACAGACAGGAAAGAATGGCGACGGTTGGAAGTATCAATATGCCGTAAGTACGATCCGGGGATTTGAGCAGACACATCAATGCAGCCCGTGGGTTAACGACTATGCCGTATTCTCATTAATGCCTGAGATTGGTACGCTGGAAGTGAATGAAAATAAGAGAGCTTCGCCTTTTAAACATGCCAGTGAAACAGCCAGGCCTCATTATTATAAAGTGACTTTCGATAACGGAATAACTACGGAAATATCTCCGGTAGAGAGGGGAGGACATATGCGTTTTTCATTTCCGGGAAAGGAAAAGGCTTATATTGTTTTCGATGGATACACCGGTCAGAGCATGGTGAAAATCATTCCCAGTGAGCGGAAAATTATTGGTTGGGTACATAATGGGATCGGTTTTTTACAGCCAATGAATTTTAATGGATTTTTCGTACTTCAATTCGATCAACCTTTTGTTTCGTGCGGTACATGGGAAAATAAGAACGGGGTTGTAATAAAGGATAACCTCACAGACGAAGGCGATGGCAGAGGCGCATTCATTCAATTTAAACCCGGAGCCAGCGTTCAGGTTAAAATGGCCACTTCTTACATAAGCCAAGAGCAGGCTCAGCTTAATTTAGATACTGAACTAGGTATGTTTAAAAGACTTGAAGACACCAAAGATGCTGCCGCAAAGGTGTGGAATAAGCTCCTTAATACGGTTTTGGTTGAGGGCGATAACGAAGAAGATAAAGCCACTTTTTACTCGTGCCTGTTCCGTGCAAATCTCTTTTCGCACAAATTTTATGAAATTAATAAAGAAGGTAAACCATATTATTTCAGCCCTTACGATGCCAAAGTACATGATGGATACATGTACACGGATAATGGTTTTTGGGATACGTTCAGGGCGCAGTTTCCTTTATCCAATATTTTGCATCCAACCATGCAGGGAAGATATATGCAGTCGTTACTGGATGCGCAGGAACAGTGTGGTTGGTTGCCAACCTGGTCATTCCCCGGTATGTCCGGAATCATGATAGGGAATCATGCCATTACATTATTAACAGATGCCTGGGTGAAAGGAATTCATTCGTTTGATCCTCACAAAGCACTTGACGCTTATTTTCATGAAATTACCAACAAAGGACCCTTTGGCGGTTCCAATGGACGCGAGGGAAGCAAGGAATATTTTGAATTAGGATACATTCCTTATCCCGAAATTGGTGAAAGTGCTGCCAAAACATTGGAGTATGCCTATGACGATTTTTGCGGGTATCAATTGGCTAAGGAAACCGGAGATAAGTTTCACGCCAATATTTTTGGCAGACAAATGTATAACTACAAAAACGTTTGGGATCCTGCTGTTGGTTTTATGAGGGGAAAAATGAAGAATGGCGGATGGGTCCCCGATTTCAGCCCTATCCGCTGGGGAAACCCTTTTACCGAAGGCAATTCCTGGCAATATTCCTGGTCGGTATTTCACGACATTCAAGGATTGATCCAATTGATGGGTGGAAATGAAAAGTTTATTGCCAAACTCGATTCCTTCTTCAACAGGGCATCCGATTATGATGTAGGAAGCTATGGTCAGGTGATACACGAAATATCTGAGATGCTGAAAGCTAATATGGGTCAATATGCCCATGGGAACCAGCCTGTGCAACATGTTGCTTATTTGTACAACTATGCCGGACAACCCTGGAAAACGCAGGAAAGAGTTCGCAAAGTGATGACTCAATTATACCATTCTTCCGAAAACGGCTATCCCGGTGATGAAGACCAGGGAGGAATGTCTTCATGGTACGTCTTGAGTGCTATGGGTCTATATTCTGTTTGCCCCGGAACTGATCAGTATGTGATTGGAAGTCCTTTGTTCAGGAAAGTTACCCTTACGTTTGAGAATGGAAATAAGTTTGTAATAGAAGCAAACCATAACAATGCAGAAAACGTGTTTATTCGCTCGGCTATACTGAACGGGAAAATGTATACACATAACTGGATTACTTATGCCGACATTATGAACGGAGGAGTACTTCACTTCGAAATGGGTAATACGCCGGAAAGAAACAGAGGAATAGAGGAAGAGGATAAACCTTTTTCGTTGACAACGGCAGTGAAATAAACGTAGCGGGACGTTACGCCAAACTTGGTGATCACAAATGCGTTAGGAGATTCCTCGCTGCGCGTCGGAATGACAAGGGCTTCCTGGTAAGGAAGAGGGGGAAAAAGAAGGCGGGCTCCGCCCCGCCTTCTTTTTCCCCCTCCCATAACCTCCAATGCGGCTGTCATTCCGACGCGCAGCGAGGAATCTCCTTCCCATTGCGAAAATCTGTCATTGGTAGGCGCAGCGAGGAATCTCCTTCCCTTGGTAAGTCTATATTAATACGCGAAGCAAGAATCTATCATATTTTAATCAAAACCGTCTCAATGACTTTATACATAAAATTCAAAATATCTATAAATATGAAAACCACCATTGCAGCACATATAATGCATAAATTATCCCGTACAAGTTTTGTAATGATAGTCTCAATCGGACTCGGCCGTTTCGGCTTAGCACAACAAACTTCAGGAAAGGTAAATCTTGCCGAAAAAGTCAATACAACCATTGGAACCAAAGGCAAAGGCTTTGGAGTTGAGGAGCGGTATCTCGAGGCTGGTTTTACTTTCCCGGGAGCAACTTGTCCGTTTGGGATGGTTCAGTTTACCACTACTTTTTTTGATGAAAACAAAGGTTTTGTGATCAATCAGATGAGCGGAGCCGGATGTCATAACATGGGTAATCTCCCTGTTTTACCATTGATCCGAGAATTGACCGTTTCACCCAAAGATATGATGGGCTATAAACCGGTTATCGAAAATAAGCAAACCATAGCAGGGTATTATCATACGGTTATCGATGGAAGGATCGATTGTCATCTTACTGCTACACCGAGAACAGGTATGGCCATGTTCCAGTATTCTCCTGGCATTAAGGCGGGAACCATTATTGTTGGAACTGGCATCAATTCATCCGAAATGCCTGATGCTATGGCACGTATCACCGGTAAAAATACCTGTGAAGGATACGCTGATGGTGGACATTTCTGCGGAATAAAGGCTAATTACCGGCTTTTTTATGTTATGGAATTTCAGCAAGAGGCAATGCAATCCGGGACGTGGAAGGACGATCGTTTAAATAAGGATTCCGTTAAAGCTTCAGGAGCAAATTCAGGCGTATTTTTTACATTCGATGTTTCCAATCATAAACCTGTGCTTTATAAAGTCGGAATTTCGTATGTTTCCATTGAGAATGCAAGACAGAATCTGATAAAGGAAAATGCCGGGTGGAATTTTACAGCTGTAAAAAACAAGACCATGGCAATGTGGAATGACTATCTTGGCAGAATAGATGTGAAGGGTGGGAGCGAGGACCTTACCATTCAGTTTTATTCTCATTTATATCATTCGTTAACACATCCCAGCTTATTTTGTGATGTTAATGGGGACTACAGGGGAGCGGATCACAAAGTTCATAAGAAAGAAGGTTTTACAAATTATACAGGGTTTAGCAATTGGGATACCTACCGCACCCAAATACAACTACTGGCTTTGTTTGCGCCTGACGAGACCAGGGACATCGTTTCTTCGCATATCATGTTTGCCAAACAATCGGGCGGAGGTTTTCCCCGTTGGGTTTTGGCTGATTATGAGACGGGGATTATGCAAGGCGATCCTACCTCCATTCTTGTTGCCAATGCATATGCTTTTGGTGTTCATAATTTTGATACAAAGGAGGCTTTGGCCATCATGAGACGTGGTGCTGAGGTTATAGATACCAAATCGCAGAACGAATTAACCCGTCCGAATCTTGATCAATATCTCCGGAAAGGATATATATATAACTCCATGGGAGCTTCCATGGCATTAGAATATACGTCAGCTGATTTTGCGATAGGGCAGTTTGCTCTTCAGGCATTCGGCGATAAACAATTGTATAGTAGTTATCTTAAAAGATCCGGTTACTGGAAAAACATCTATAATCCGGAAACGAAGTGGTTGCAATCGCGCAATAGCGACGGTACCTGGAAAAACCAAACCGAAGACTGGCGGGAAGCTTCCTATAAAAATTATTTCTGGATGATACCTTATGATTTGAAAAGTCTTGTGGATACCATTGGAGGAAAAGAATTTGCAGAAAATCGTTTGGATGAATTTTTCGCAAAGCTGAATGCCAATTATGGGCAAGATTGGTATGCTGCCGGAAACGAACCGGATTTTCAAGCCCCCTGGGTTTATAACTGGGTAGGTAAACCTTATAAAACACAGGCTTTGATTCACAGGATTATGAAGGAACAATATTCCAATAAGGCAAACGGACTCCCTGGCAACGATGACATGGGTGCTATGGGCGCCTGGTATGTCTGGGCATCAGTAGGTTTGTATCCGATGATTCCCGGGTACGGTGGTTTTTCCATCCATAGCCCGTCTTTCCCATCCATAACAATGCACTTTAAGAAAGGTGATCTGATCATCAAAGGAGGATCAGAAAAGGATATTTATATCTCCTCTTTAAAGCTGAATAACAAGGATTATAACCAAACCTGGCTTCCGGTGACCAATATAAATCAAGGAGGTACATTAGAATTTAAATTGTCTTCCATACCAGAAAAATCCTGGGGGATAGGAATTGAGCCACCTTCATTCAGGTAACATTGTCCTCAGTATGTCAGATATTGATCTCAATATGTCTCATCCTGAGCTCCCGAAGTCCCATCCAGAGGTCAGGATATCTCTTCGGGACGTCAGGAAGTCTCTTCCAGACCCACCGAAGTCTCTTCCGGAGCTCCGGATTTCAAATCCTGAATTCGGTAGGTGTGTCCCTTTGTACAAGCCTTTGTCTGGGAATAAGCAATCCATAAATTTTTATAAACATAAATAAATTATAACATTTTTCCCTCCTTCTTTAGATGTGTTTCTGTTTTTGATGCTCTAATAAATACACATCATTATAATCCAAATGAATTGATGAGAGGGAAGAATTTTGTATTTATCGTACTAACAGGGATTTTGGTATTTGGTCAGGCTAAAGGACAAAAGAAACAACCTGTTGATTATGTCAATCCTTTTATTGGGGCTAGTACCAATACTGAAAAAGCAGGCGCATACCATGGGCTTGGCAAAACATTTCCAGGTGCAGCAACCCCGTTTGGGTTGGTGCAACTCAGTCCCAATACTATTACCGGTGGCGATAACGGTTCGGGGTATAGTTATGAACATGCCAGTATCGAAGGATTTGCTTTTACGCAAATGAGTGGTGTTGGATGGTATGGCGATTTAGGTAATTTTTTGGTGATGCCGGCTACCGGGAAACTAAAAACCAATAGTGGGAGAATAAACCATCCTGAGGATGCCGGATACCGTTCCGGATATTCCAAAGCGGATGAGAAAGCCAGTGCAGGATACTATGCCGTTACGCTTACCGACAATCATATCAGGGCCGAATTAACGGCGGCTCCTCATAGTGGTATGCTGCGGTTTACCTTTCCCAAAAATGATCAGTCGCGAATACAAATAGATTTGGCCAGACGAGTGGGTGGAACATCTGCTCTTCAGTATGTGAAAGTGGTCGATAGAAATACTATTCAGGGATGGATGAAATGCACACCTGAAGGTGGCGGTTGGGGAAATGGCGACGGTAAAGCCAATTATACCGTTTATTTCTATGCACAGTTTAGCAAACCATTGAAAAATTACGGTTTTTGGAGCGCGGATATCCCTGATTCGGCTAAAAGGAAACGCGAAAATGTAGAAAGCGATATTTATCAGAGATGGATATCCAAGGCCGCTATATTTCGGGATGTAAATGAAAAAGAAGGTAAGCATCTGGGCTTTTTTGCTGAATTTTCAACCACTGACAACGAGAAGGTACTCCTCAGAACTGGTATCTCCTTTGTGAGTATGGAAGGGGCCAGGAAAAATCTTCAGTCCGAAATAAAGGATTGGGATTTTGATAAGGTTCATCAGCAGGCTGTGGACTTGTGGAATAAAGCATTAAGCAAAATTACCGTACAAGGAGGAAGCGATGATGATAAATCGATCTTCTATACAGCTATGTACCATACCATGATCGACCCGCGAGCTTTTGCCGATGTTGACGGTAACTACCCCGGCGGAGATGGTAAAATTCATAGCGCTGCCACGTTTACAAAACGTACTATTTTTAGCGGTTGGGATGTTTTCCGCAGTCAATTTCCTCTTCAAACATTGATCAATCCATCTATAGTTAACGATATGGTTAATTCGTTGGTGGAATTGGCTGACGAAAGTGGCAAACATTACCTGGAACGGTGGGAATTTCTTAATTCTTACAGTGGATGTATGATTGGGAATCCGGCGATTTCTGTTTTGTCAGATGCATATGCCAAGGGAATAAGGCGATACGATGTCCCCAAGGCTTACCAATATGCCCTCAATAGCTGCGAAAAGTTTGGAAATGGAGAGAAGGGATATACATCGGCTCCTTTTAGTGTCTCGAATACCCTCGAGTATGGTTATTCGGAATGGTGTTTGTCCAGGATGTCTAACTACCTGGGGAAAAAGGAAGATGAAGTTAAATACGCCAGGAGGGCATTGAGTTACCATCATATTTTTGATACCACCATGCATTGGTTCAGACCTAAAAAAGAAGATGGCAGCTGGGAGCCATGGCCTGCAGAAGGTCGGCTAAAAGAATGGTACGGCTGTGTTGAAAGCAATACCTATCAGCAAGGTTGGTTTGTACCTCACGATGTTTCCGGGATGGTCAGTCTTATGGGTGGCAGAGATAAAGCAGTTGCCGATTTGACAAACTTTTTTGAGAAAGTGCCTGAAAATATGACGTGGAACATGTTTTACAATCACGCCAATGAACCTGTTCATCATGTCCCTTTTCTGTTTAACCGCCTGGGTGCTCCCTGGCTAACCCAAAAGTGGACAAGGGAAATATGTAAAAGAGCATACCATAACTCGGTAGAGGGACTGGTGGGAAATGAAGATGTTGGTCAGATGTCGGCATGGTATGTCCTGGCTGCCATCGGTATTCATCAGGTGTGCCCGGGTGATAACCGTTATGAAATCACGAGCCCTGTATTTGATAAAATTGAAGTAAAGCTTGATCCGGTTTACGCCAGGGGAAAAGCTTTTACCATTACTACCAAAAATAACTCTCCTAAAAACATATATATCAAAAGTGCCAGGTTAAATGGCAAAAGCTACAACATGTGTCACTTGGAATATGGGGATTTGATTTCAGGAGGTGTACTGGAATTGGAAATGTCCAATAAACCCGAAACGACTTGGGGAAATCAATAAAGAGCTAAAGGCGAATGATAATGTGGTTTATCTAAAATATGAAGAAATATAATTCAAATTTAAAACAGGTTCTATATACTTTATAATCTAGTAAGAAATGAAGAGATTAATAATATTTTGTTTGCTTGTATGTACATTCTGTTTCTGCGGTGTTGTTCGCTTAAATGCATCAAACGTTGATACCGTTAAAACCTACAGCCCATCCATGAGGAAAAGCATCAGGGCCGTGGTTATTACTCCTGATAGTTATACAAATGGACAGGCATATCCTGTGGTTTATTTATTGCATGGCTACAGCGGTAATCAAACAGATTGGATTAAAAAAGTTCCCGCTATTGCTTCGTATGCTGATCAATATAAAGTTATCATTGTATGTCCTGATGGCAATTTTTCAAGTTGGTATTTTGACAGCCCTGTGGACACTTCCTTTAAGTATGAGACCTATATTTCCGGAGAGCTAATAAAATGGATCGACGATCATTATAAAACAATCAAAGATCGAAAAGGCCGTGCAATAACAGGATTGAGCATGGGTGGGCATGGAGCTTTATTCCTTGCATTTAAGCATCAGGATGTATTCGGTTTGGCTGGTAGCATGAGTGGAGGTGTTGATCTGCGTCCTTTTCCTTTAAACTGGGATCTTGCCAGGCGTTTGGGGGACTATGCCATGTATCCTGAGAGGTGGGATAACAACAGTGTAATAAATCTAACCTATTTATTAAAACCGAACGGATTAGCCCTAATCATTGATTGTGGTACCGATGATTTTTTCTTTCGTGTTAACGAAGAGTTACACCGAAAATTACTCGAACGCAATATTCCCCACGATTATCTGGCTCGCCCGGGGGGACATACCTGGGAATATTGGGCTGATGCTTTTAATTACCAGATGGTCTTTATGAAAAAATATTTTAGAAACTAATCCGGTTAGTATTTACTTTAACATATACCCTTAATGAAAAAAAAATACGCCATAGGCGCCGATATTGGTGGTAGTCATATCAGTACCGTCATTATGGATTTGGAAGAAAAAAAAATCCTTACCAATAGTTTTGCAACCTGCAAAGTCGACAATAAAGCTCAGGCAGAAGATATTCTAGAATGCTGGAAAACGGCCCTCGTGAGAACACTTCCTGATGTTGGTGAAGATCAAATAGCAGGAATTGGTTTTGCCATGCCCGGGCCCTTTGATTACGAAAATGGTATAGCCATGTTCACGCATGAAGTGGCTAAATACGAAAATCTGCACGGTTTATTTGTTGGTGAACGATTACGGACATTACTGGGTTTAAACGAATCTGTCCTCTTTCGTTTTATGAACGACGCTACTTCATTTGCCGTTGGTGAATCATGGATTGGGAAGTCTGCTAATTGTAAAAGATCTGTTGCTATCACGCTTGGAACGGGTTTCGGGTCAGCTTTTATTGAGTATGGGATTCCTGTGCTGGAGAGAGCGGACGTCCCTAAAATGGGATGTTTATGGCACCTCCCTTTCAAGGATGGCATTGCTGATGATTACTTTTCAACCCGTTGGTTCATAAAAAGCTATCAGGAAAAAACCGGCAAAGTTATGCCTGGTGTAAGGGAAATTGCCTCCCTGGCTTCTTCCGATATTGTTTCGGCTAAACTTTTCGAAGAGTTTGGTACCAGTCTGGGTGAATTTCTGGGCCCCTGGCTACAGTTATTTAACGCGGACTGTCTGGTTATTGGAGGCAATATGACAGGTGCATTTGACCTGTTTGGGCCTTTTCTTGAAAAAGCTCTTAAAAGACAATATGTCAACATTTCCCTGCATTTATCCGAGTTAAAGGAAACAGCAGCCATGGTAGGCAGTGCAAGATTAATGGAAGAAGATTTCTGGAAAAGTATAAAACCACTATTGTCTAAAATGTAAAACAAATAAAAATTATTATCGATGAGCAACGAAAAATCGTATTTAAAAGTATTACCCGTATTATTTGGTTTTTTTATCATGGGATTTGTTGATGTAGTGGGGATCTCAACAAATTATGTAAAGCAGGATTTTGCATTAAACGATACCTTGGCCAATCTTCTGCCTATGATGGTATTCCTGTGGTTTGCCGTTTTTTCTGTTCCTACCGGATTGATGATGAATAAATGGGGTAGAAAACAGACCGTGATGATCAGTATGGTATTTACCTTCATTGCCATGTTTATTCCATTTATTGCCTATAATTTTGTGGTCGTTCTTATTGCATTTGCGTTTCTGGGTATAGGAAATACTATCCTTCAGGTTTCGTTAAATCCACTCTTAACTAATGTAGTACGCGGAGAAAGGCTTACCAGCAGCTTAACGCTGGGTCAGTTCATCAAAGCTATTGCATCATTTCTGGGACCTGTCATCGCTGGCATAGCTGCAGGAAGCCTGGGTAACTGGAAGTATATTTTCCCTGTATTTGCAATTGTTACTTTACTCTCTTCACTTTGGTTATTTTTTACTCCTATTTCAGAAGAACAGGTAAAAGTATCATCATCATCATTTGGCAATTGTTTCAGTCTGCTAAAAGATAAAACAATGCTGATGCTGTTCCTCGGTATTCTTTTCGTGGTAGGGGCGGATGTTGGCCTAAATACATCAATTCCCAAGTTCCTAATGGAAAGATGTCAAATATCCCTGGATAAAGCGGGGCTTGGCACTAGTTTATATTTTGTAGCCCGCACCGCAGGTGCATTCTTAGGAGCCATTCTCCTGGTTAAATTATCAGCACGAAAATTCTTTATCGTTAGTATGGTAGTTGCTATTATGGCTATGATTGTAATGATAAATCTTACAAGCCTGTGGCTAATATTAGCGATGATATTTATCCTGGGTTTTTCAGTTGCAAACGTGTTTTCCATTATTTTTTCTGCTGCATTACAAAGATTGCCAGAAAGGGCCAATGAAATTTCGGGACTCATGATTATGGGTGTAGCTGGTGGGGCAATTTTCCCTATTTTAATGGGGTTGGCTTCGGATTCAACGGGTACTCAGGTTGGAGGGCTTATCGTTTTATTCGTGTCATTGGGTTACCTGCTGTTTAGTGCCATACGGATAAAACAGCACTGAAGAATAACAAATCTTTGAAACAAATAAAATGATAAAAAAACCACTGTGTATAATTGGTTTCCTGGCCATACTCCTGCAAGTTTCTTGCCTCAGGAGCAGAACAGTTGCCATTGGTTTTTTATTGCCCAATCTTACGGATGGTCGTTATCCCAAGGATCGTAATTTTTTTGTTGAAAAAATAAGCCAATTGGGAGGAAAAGTTGAAATTGGTGATGCTCATAATGATCCAAACCTACAAGAGGAACAAGCGAGGCAAATGATTGAAAAAGGAGTTAAAATTATTGTTATTTGTGCCGTGAACCAAAATCTGGCAGCATCCATCGTTCGCTTTGCTCACGATCACAGTGTTAAAGTGATTGCTTACGAACGATTAATTCAAAATTGCGAACTGGATTATTTTGTTGCATTCGATCACTATATCGTAGGTAAGCAACAGGCAAGCTATGCTATTCAACAGAAACCGAATGGGAATTACATTTTATTTGGAGGCGATAAAGGAGATAAAAATGCTGAATTAATAAAAAAAGGTCAGATAGAAGTCATAGAAACCTTCGTCAAATCGGGTAAGATAAAAGTTATTTATAATGCTTTTGTAGAAGATTGGGATGCAACTGTTGCGTACAATGAGATGAACAAGGTACTGCATTTGGCTGGTGAGAAGATAGATGTTGTGCTCTCCGCTAATGATGGCATGGCTGAAGGAATAATCAAGGCTCTTGATGAGAACCAGCCGGGTTATCCAGTTATTGTTACAGGTCTGGATGC
>Ga0302322_100003566_pt1 | contig 13407 bp, 12 predicted proteins | sample Fen_T0_2_FD_203757 | JGI IMG/M metagenome (GOLD analysis project Ga0302322, IMG submission 203757) | Peat permafrost microbial communities from Stordalen Mire near Abisko, Sweden - Fen_T0_2 | ecosystem: Environmental > Terrestrial > Soil > Wetlands > Permafrost | place: Sweden: Abisko...
TCATGATGTACGCACCGCCGCCGTCGGATATGAGGCAGCAGTCCTCCTTGCGGAAGGGGTCGACGAACTTCGGCGACGCGAGGTACTGCTCCAGCGTGAGCGGCTTCTCGTGCATCACCGCCTCGGGGTTGAGGTTCGCGTGACGGCGGCAGGCCACCGCGATCGCGCCGAGCTGCTCCTCGGTGGTGCCGTAGTCGTGCATGTGCCGGCGGGCGATGGTGGCGAAGTACACGGGCTGGGGGAACCATCCGAGCGGGATCTCGAGGTTCTGCTTGAACAGGTCCTGCGCGTGGCTCTCGCCCGGGCCGCCGGTCATCTCGCCGCGCTGTGTGGCCCACGCGACCCCGAAGGTGTTGAGGATGTACGCGGCCTTCCCCGTACGCAGCGCCTCGGCCGCGAAGTACGGCGCCGTGGCCGCGCCGGTCATCCCGCCGCCCTTGCGCGACTCCCAGATTTCGTGGCTGGTGCCGAAGTGCTCGTGGAACGCGGCGACGTCGAACTGCTCGGGCATGCCCACGTACATGAGCCCGTCGACGTCGGTGGGCTCGAGGCCCGCGTCGGCGATGGCTCGTTCCACCGCCTGGCCCACGATCTCCTGAGTGGTACGGCCCGACGCTTTCGACATGTCGGAGTCGCCCACGCCGCAGATCGCGACCTGTCCGTTCACGTCGTCGAAGTCGGAGGCGTAGCCCCACTCCCCGGGTTCGATGGCCATTGCCGTCACGCGCCTTTCGGGGTGTCGCCGATGATGTCGATCTCGCGCAGGTGGCGCAGCTCCTCGGGGCGGAGCCCGAGGATGCCGCCGAGCACCTCGTCGTTGTGCTGGCCGAGGGTGGGCGCCGGACGGCGCAGCCACGGGCGCGGGTTGCCCGCGAACCGCCACGGCGCGTTGGGCAGGTGGACCGGACCGCACACCGGGTGCATCTCCACCTCGAAGAAGCGGCGGTGGTCGAGCTGGGGGTTGAACCGGATGTCGCGCGCGTCGCAGACGTACCCGGCGGGCACGCCCGCGGCGCAGAGCTGCTCCGACAGCACGCGCGCGTCCTGACCTGTCGTCCACGCGGCGAGGCGCGCGTCGATCGCGTCGTGCGCGGCGCGCCTGCCGGCGGCAGTAGCGAGCGCGGGCTCGGCCGCCCAGGTCGGGTCGCCCAGGAAGGCGCGCAGCGCGGCCCACTGTGCGTCGGTCGCGACGGCGATCGCGACCCACTCCTCGAAGCCCGCGCACGCGTACAGGTTCTGCGGCGCGCTCACCGGGCCGTGGTTGCCGTCGCGTGTGAGCAGCGTGCCGGACGCCTGGTACTCCACGAGCACCTCGGCCGCAGCGTTGAGCGCGGCCTCGATCATCGTCACCTCGACGAGCCGGCCCTCGCCGGTGCGGTCGCGCTCGCGCAGCGCGAGGATCGTGGCGAACACCGCGTGGGCCGCGGCGAGCGGGTCGCACGCGCCGCGGTGGAGCACCGGGGGGCCGTCGGCCCAGCCGGTGACCCAGGCCATGCCGGTGATCGACTCCATGGTCTGCGCGAAGCCGGTGCGCTCGCGCCACGGTCCGTCGAGGCCGTACGCGGGCATGCGAGTCATCACCAGGCGCGGGTTGACCGCGTGCAGGACGTCGAAGGTGAGGCCGAAGTTGTCCATGACGCGCGGCGTGTAGTTCTCGATCAGCGCGTCGGACTGCTCGGCGAGCCGGAGCAGCAGCGCGGTGCCCTCGGGGCGGGTGAGGTCGAGGGTGATCCCGCGCTTGGTGTTGTTCGCACCGTGGTAGATGAAGCCCCACTCGTACCACTGCTCGGTAGGCGGCTGCTTCACCGCCGAGTAGCGCATGAGATCGGGCCGGGTGACCGACTCGACCTTGATCACGTCGGCGCCGAGCAACGCGAGGAGGTGGCCGGCGGCGGGCCCCGCCCACCACGCGGTGAGGTCGAGGATGCGCACGCCCTCGAGCGGGAGCTGACGGTCGCCGGTCGGCGCGGCGGAGGCGCGCGGGTGCCAGTCGATCGTGCCGGTGTGCTCGCCGAGCCCGGGGGCGCGCCTGAACGGGCGGGGCTCGACGCCCGAGATCCGGTACGGGGCCCGCGGCTGCACGAAGCGGCCGGACGGCGACGGCACGAAGGTGCCGCGAGCCTCGAAGTGGTCGAACGTGGTGACGGTCGCGCCGTTGCCCACCGGCCCGCTGGGGATGCGCAGCTCCTCGGCCTCGCGCAGCACCTGCTCGGTGGTGCGGGTGGTGGTGTAGGCGTGGGCCATCTCGAGGAACGCGTCGCGCCCGGCCCAGCGGGTGGGGTGGCGGAACCAGGCCTGCTCCTCGAGCTGGTCGGGCCGGCCGATCAGCAGCAGGAAGTCGGCGAGCTGCTGGGCGCTGTTGGTGGTGAAGCACACGTAGCCGTCGGCGGTGGGTTCGATCGACGGCACCTCCACCGACCGGGTCGGCCGCTGGGGTGGCGGCCACCCGGCCATGTCGGCCATCGCGGCGGAGTAGGTGTTCATCGTCAGCGACATCACCGCCAGCAGCGCGACGTCGACGTGCTCGCCGTGCCCGGCGCGCTGGGCCTCCCCGAGCGCGGCTCCGGCGGCCACCGCGGCGTAGATCCCGCCCACCCACTCGCCGATGCGCCCGCCCGCGTAGAAGGGGGGCGCCTCGGGCAGGCCCCGAGTGGCGATCGAGCCGCACTCGGCCTGGAGGGTGAACTCGGTGGCCGGCCGGTCGGCCCACGGGCCGTCCTGTCCGAACGGGCTGATCGACACCACCACGAGCGCGGGGTTTCGCTCCATCAGCGGCACGACCGGGAAGGTGCCGGGCGGCGCGCTGTGGACCACGATGTCGGCGTCGACGCAGAGGTCGACCACCGCGGCGTCGGCGATCGTGCCGACGATGCCCCGCTTCGAGGTGTTCAGGAACTCGAACACGGCGCCGGGCCGCCCGTCGGCGGCCGAGGGGCCGAAGCGGCGGAGCGGGTCGCCCGCGGGCGGCTCCACCTTCACGACGTCGGCGCCGGCGTCGGCCAGGAGCTTGGTGCAGTAGGGCCCCGCGATCTCGGTGGAGCAGTCGACCACCCGGATCCCGTTCAGCACCTTCACTCCTCGGTCGCTCGCGAGCGGTGTGCAGGGATGGCCGCCGCCGGTCACTCGCTCGCTCAGGGCGGATCATGGCATCGGCACTCGGACCCACGCCAAGCACCGCTCCCGGCTCGTGGTGGGGCACGCCTCTAGGCTCCCCGCCGATGGACCCGCTGCGCATCGGCATCCTGGGGGCGGCCCGCATCGCCCCGCGCGCGGTGGTCGATCCCGCGAAGCTCCTGCCCGACGTCGAGGTGGCGGCGGTCGCGGCGCGCGACCCACAGCGGGCGGCGAAGTTCGCGAAGAAGCACGCCATCCCGACCGTCCACGACTCGTACCGGGCGCTGATCGAGGACCCGACGATCGACGCGGTGTACAACCCGCTGCCCAACGGACTGCACGGCTACTGGACCCTCGCCGCGATCGCGGCGGGCAAGCACGTGCTGTGCGAGAAGCCGTTCGCCGCGAACGCGGAGGAGGCCGCCGCGGTGGCCGAGGTGGCCGACGCGTCCGGGCTGGTGGTGATGGAGGCGTTCCACTACCGCTACCACCCGCTCGCGGAGCTGATGCGGACGCTGGTGGAGGAAGAGCGGATGGGTCGCGTCCAGCACATCGAGACGCGCGCGGTCATCCCGTACTTCAAGCCCGGCGACATCCGCTTCGACCTCGCGCTCGCGGGCGGGTCGCTCATGGACATCGGCTGCTACGCCGTGCACCAGACCCGCCTCGTCGCGGGCGCGGAGCCGACCGTGGTCAAGGCGACGGCGAAGACCAAGTCACCCGGGATCGACCGCTGGATCGACGCGCAGCTGCGCTGGAGCGACGGCCGCACCGGCCGCATCGTCGCCGGGCTCTACAGCTTCGGCCGCCCGATGATCGACGTCCGGGTCAAGGGCGACCTCGGGTTGCTGAAGGTCTTCAACCCGACCGGTCCGAACTACTACAACCGGGTCTCTTTCAAGCCCATCGACCGCAAGCTCGGCGAGCCCAAGCACCACCAGCGGGTGGCCGGCGAGGGCACCACCTACTGGTACCAGATGCGCGCGTTCCTTGCTTCCGTGCGCGACGGCGCCCCCGTGCTGACCCCGCCCGACGACGCGGTGAAGAACATGCGGGTGATCGACGCGATGTACACGGCAGCCGGGCTCCTGCCCCGGCTCCCGACGCCGGTGCCGCCGGGCTCGTGAGCCGCGCGCCGCGCGTCGACGTCGAGTTCCCGTCGCAGCTCGACGGCACCACGTTGCGTGGGTGGTGGTACCCGCCGACCGGGGTCCCGTCCGCGTCCGGCGCGGCGGTCCCGGGGGTGGTGATGGCCCACGGGTTCTCCGCGGTCAAGGAGATGGGGCTCGAGCCGATGGCCGACGCGCTCGCCGCGGCGGGGTTCGCGGTGCTCGCGTACGACCACCGCAACCTCGGGGCGAGTGACGGCGAGCCCCGCCAGGAGATCGACATCTGGGCGCAGGCCCGCGACTACCGCAGCGCGTTCGACTGGCTCGCGGCCCGTCCCGAGGTCGACGCGGCGCGGATCGCGCTGTGGGGGTCGAGCTACAGCGGGGGCGAGGTGATCGTCGTGGGTGCGGCCGACCGGCGCGTGGCCGCGGTGGTGGCACAGGTCCCGTTCGCCGGCGTCGCGACCGACTACTCCGAGGAGCAGCTCGCCGAGTGGCCGGTGCTGCGCGACGCCGTGCTGTCGGGGGAGCGGGGCGCGCCGGCCGATGCGTTCGGCCCGATCGCGGTGGTGTGCGAGGACGAGGGCGGCTCCGCGTTCCTCGCCCAGTCGGAGTCGTGGCGCTGGTTCAGCGCGGAGGGGGGCCGGCCCGGCTCCACGTGGCGCAACCAGGTCACCATCCGCAGCGACGGCGGGCCGGCGGTCTTCGACCCGGGGCTCGCGGTGGCCCACCTGGCGCCGACCCCGTTGCTGATGATCGTGGCCACCGAGGACCGGCTCGCGCCCACCGACGTCGCGTTCGCGTCGTTCGCCCGGGCGGGGGAGCCCAGGGAGCTCGTGCTCGTGGAGGGCGACCACTTCGTGCCCTACGGTGGCGAGGCGTTCGACGTCTGTCGTGACGCGACGATCGCGTTCCTCGGGATCGCGTTCGAGAGGAGCCGGCTCGATGACTGACGACGACCCCGATCACGCGACGCGGCTCGAGGCCTGGTTCCGCGACAACGAGCCGGACGAGACGGTCATCCCTGCGGCGACCGTCGTGCTCGTGCGCGACGGCGACGCGGGCATCGAGACGTTGATGCTGCACAAGAACTCGAAGCTCGCGTTCGGAGGGATGTGGGTGTTCCCCGGGGGCCGCATCGACGCCGAGGACATCGAGGGCGCGCCCGACGCCGAGACCGCGGCCAAGCGGGCCGCGGTTCGCGAGGCGATGGAGGAGGCCGGGCTCCCGGTCTCGATCGACGACCTCGCGTGGATCGCGCACTGGACTCCACCCGCGAACGCGCCGCGGCGGTTCGCCACGTGGTTCTTCGTGGGCCCCGCGCCCGAGGGCGTGGTGACGAACGACGGCGGCGAGATCCACGACTCCGCCTGGATGCGCCCGGCCGACGCGCTCGTCCGGCGCGACGCCGGTGAGGTCGAGCTGGCTCCGCCCACCTGGATGACCCTCAGCTACCTGGCAGTGTTCCCGGACGTCGCGTCGCTCATGGCCGACGCCCACGCCCGGACGCCCGACGTCTACGAGACGGTCATCGTCAAGGTCGAGACCGGGATGGTCGCGATGTGGGCGGGCGACGCCGGCTACGAGTCGATGGACGCCACGATCGACGGCTCCCGCCACCGCCTCCACATGTCCCGCACCACTTGGACCCTCGAGCGCACAGTCCGTTGATGCGTCCCCCACCCATGCTGGGCGTGGGGTGAGGGACGCATCGTGGAACTGTGCGTCTTTCACATGGGGGTGCCGTCGAGGTTCCGGGGGGTGATGCCGAGCTCGTCGAGCAGGGGGCCCGAGAGGGTGATCCGGCCGGTCAGGGTGGCCGGGTCGCCGGTGCACAGGGCGAGGATCGCCTCGACCATCACCTCCATCGGCTCCACCAACGCGGGGTTGCGGGCCATGAGGTCGGACACGAGCGCGTCGGCGCCGGGCGTGCGCACCGCGGCGACCGGCGCCACCGCGTTGACCGCGATCCCGTCGCCGTACAGCTCGCTCGCGAGGCCGGTGGTGTAGCGCTCGAGCGCGGCCTTCGACGACCCGTACGTCGCGGCCACGCCGCCTACCGACTGCCCCGCGGGGAACGGTGGCCCGGCCGGGTGCTTCGAGGTCACGCTCGACACGTTGACGATCCAGCCTCGACCCAACGCCTGCATCCCCGGGATCACGCCCTGGGCGAGGTCGACCGGCGCGTGCACGTTGAGCTCGTACATGATCCGGCGCCGCTTCAGGGAGATCTCGGGCGTCGGCAGGTAGAAGGCCGCCGCCGCGTTGTTGACCAGGATGTCGACCGGGCCGAGCGCGGCCTCGGCCTCGGGCACGATGCGGGAGCGATCGTCGCCGTCGGCGAGGTCGGCCACGATCGCGACTGCCCGGCCGCCCGCGGCCTCGATCCTCTCGACCGTCTCGCGCAGCGATCCGGTCAGCGAGGGGTGCGCGTCCGCGGTGCGGGCCGTCACCGCGACCGCGGCGCCCTCGGCCGCGAGCCGCAGCGCGGCCGCGGCGCCGATGCCCCGGCTCGCACCGGTGACGAGCGCGACCTTCCCCTCACACGATCCCATGACCGCTCCCTCCGCGGTGAGCCGGCAACTTCGTCGCGTCGTACGGCTGGCCGGTCGCTCGCTCCGTCACCATGGCTCGCTCGCTCCTTGGGGCGCTGATCACTTCGTCGCGTCGTACGGCTGGCCGGTCGCTCGCTCCGTCACCATGGCTCGCTCGCTCCTTGGGGCGCTGATCACTTCGTCGCGTCGTACGGCTGGCCGGTCGCTCGCTCGCGTGCCGCGAGCCAGCCCTTGATCATCGCCCCGAACTCGACCGGGTTGTAGATGTCCTCCTCGTAGGAGAACATGCCGTCGCCCGCGTAGTGCAGCTTCGTCCAGTTGATCTCGCGGTGGACGCTGCCGTCGCCGGGGTCGGCCATCACGTTCCAGATCGCGCAGATGACCCAGCCGCGCGCCTCGTCGATCACGTACCAGTCGGCGGGGAAGTCGACCATGTCGCGGTTGACCGGCTCCGACATCGTCGTGGAGATCCACTCGAGGATCTGGGCCCGGCCCTCGAACTGGCCGTAGTGGTGCTCGTAGTAGCGGGCGTCCTCGGTGAAGCAGTCGGCCCACTCCGTCCAGTCGCCGGTCGCGCATGCGTGCTCGGCCGCAGTCTGGAACGTCGCGAACGCGGTCTCGATCTCCTCGCGGGTGTAGGTGCCCATGGGTCCCCCTTGGTCGTGGTGCGGAGCTACTGGAGCGGGTCGAGCGCGGTGAAGCCGGGGAGCGGGCTGCCGTCGGCGAGCGTCGCGTCCTCGAGGTCGCTGGCGAACGTGGCGGTGCCCCGGGCCCGGAGCTTGCCCTCGGGACCGACGACGACGGCGTCGACGACGATCGTCCGCCGGCCGACCCGAACGACGGTGCCCCGGCACTCCACCGTCTCCCCGACGAGGATCGGCCGGTGGTACTCGAGCTGCATCGACTGGGTCGGGAACAGCCGGAACTCGGTGAGGAGCGACGCGAAGGCCATGCCGCAGACGTCGTCGACGATCACCCCGAGGAAGCCCCCGTGGACCTGGCCCACCGGGTTGGCGACCTCGGGGGTGGGCGTCCACGCCACCCGGCTGCGGCCCCCGGACGACTCGAGCGCCCGGTAGCCGATCAGATCGTCGCGGCCGTTGCGCATCGTGGCCGCCGCGGGCGCGCCGGGCAGGAGGTCGGTGCGGGCGACGGGCCCGTCGGTGGGCGACGCGGTCATCGGCCGCGCACGCTAGCCGCACACGTCCCGACGCCTCGCTCGCTCCCGTACGATCACCGGCGTCGACGGGGGGTATGACGAGCGTGACGACGGGGGGATCGGGGAGCTCGGCGGTCGCCGCGGTGCCGCGCGCGGTCTGGATCGTCTTCATCGGGCTCATGATCGGCAACGCGCTCTCGTCGCTCGACTCGACCGTCGTCGCCACCGCGCTCCCCACGATCGTCGGCGACCTGCACGGCATCCGCGACCTGTCGTGGCTCGCCACCTCGTACCTGCTCGCCGCGATGGTGAGCACGCCGCTCTACGGGAAGCTGGGCGACCTCTACGGCCGCAAGCGAATCTTCCTCTTCGCGCTGCTGACGTTCCTCGCCGGCTCCGTGATGTGCGGCATGGCGCAGTCGATGACCCAGCTCATCGCGTTCCGGGCGCTCCAGGGGCTCGGGGCCGGCGGCCTCATGTCGCTGCCGTTCGCGATCCTCGGCGACCTCGTGCCCACCCGCGACCTCGCGAAGTTCATCGGCTACTCGAGCCTCGTGTTCCTGATCTCGAGCGTGGGCGGGCCGATCCTCGGCGGCCTCTTCGCCGAGCACCTCTCGTGGCGGCTCGTCTTCTACATCAACGTGCCCCTCGGCCTCGCGTCGTTCTTCATCGTCAGCCGGTACCTCCACGCGCCGGTGAAGCGAACCGAGCACAAGATCGACTACCAGGGTGCATTCTTGCTCGTCGCGGCGATCACGTCGTTCGTGCTGATGACGAGCTGGGGCGGCACCCGCGAGCCCTGGGGATCGTCGACGATCATCGGGCTCGGCGCCGCGACGGTGCTGTTCGCGGTGCTGTTCGTGTTCCGCGAGCGCCACGCGCCCGAGCCCGTGCTGCCGGGCCGGATGTTCCGCACGGGTACGGCCCGCCTGGCGTCCGGCATCAACTTCATGACCGGTCTCGCGTTCTGGCCCGCGCTGTACTTCACCGCCGCGTTCCTCCAGTACGTGCACGGCGTCGATCCCGGGGTGGCCGGCGTGTTCGTCGCGCCGTTCATGGCCGGTGCCGTGGGCGGCAACCTCATCTCGGGTCGCGCCATCGCGAGGTCGGGGACGTACCGCACGTGGCCGATCCTCGGCGGCATCTTCTGCATCGTCGGGGGGGTGTTGCTCGGGCTGTCGCACACCGCCACGCCGCTCGTCGTGATGCTCGGCGGTGCCGGGGTGGTGGGGTTCGGCATCGGCTTCACGATGCAGACGGTGTTGCTCGTCGCGCAGAACGAGGTGGAGCTGCGCGACATCGGGGTGGCCACGTCCACCACGTTCCTCGCCCGGCAGATGGGGGGCACGGTTGCACTCGCCGCGCTCGGTGGACTGCTCAACAACCGCCTGGCCTTCTGGATCCCGCGGCTCACCCCCGCGGATGCGCACCTCGATCTGGCCAAGCTGCGGGGCACGCCCCAGAAGATCCGCGAGCTCGCGCCGGCAGTGAGCCACGGGGTCATCGACGCGTTCTCACGGTCGCTCTCCACGGTGTTCTGGTGCCTGGTCCCCATCGGGATCGTCTGGCTGGTCCTGGCCCTCCTGCTGCGCAACAAGCCGCTGCGCTCCGACGAGGTGGTCGACATCGACGCCCACGACGACACCGGCCTCGCCGCCACCGCGCTCGAGGGGCACGGCGGGTTCTGAACCCACCCACCCATTCGGCGTGGTCCGCCGTCCGACGTGGGGCGACAGATCACGCCAGAACGGTGCCGGCTGCGACGGGATCTGCGCTCCGGCCTAGCGTGGCCGCATGAAGATCACGCTCGGTCTGCCCACCCACAAGGTCCACTCGTTCGCCGAGCTGTGCTCCGCGGCCGCGATCACCGAGATCGCCTCGGCGGCCGAGGCCGGCGGGGTCGACGCGGTGTTCGTGACCGATCATCCGATGCCCGCGGACCCGTGGCTCGCGAGCGGCGGGCACCACGCGCTCGACCCCTTCGTCGCACTGTCGTTCGCTGCGGCCGCGACGAGCGCGCTGCGTTTGCACACCAACCTGCTGGTCCTCGCCTACCGCAACCCGTTCGTGTCGGCCAAGGCCGTGGCGACCCTCGACGCGCTGTCGGGCGGACGAGTGATCCTGGGCGTTGGCGCGGGGTACCTGCAGGGGGAGTTCGACGCGCTCGGCGTCGGCTTCGACACTCGCAACGACCTCACCGACGAGGCCATCGTCGCGATGCGCCGGGCCTGGACGGGGGAGAGCGTGGTCGCGGCCGGATTCGGGTGGTCGGCGGCGGGCAACACCGCGCTGCCCCGGCCGGTGCAGCGGCCGGGACCGCCGATCTGGATCGGGGGCAACTCGAGGCGGGCCATCCGCCGCGCGGTGGACCTCGCCGACGGCTGGATGCCGATGCCGAGCCCGGCGGGGTCGGAGTCGCGGCTGAAGACGCCCGCGATCACGTCGCTCGACGCGCTGGCCGAGCGGCTGCAATACGCGAAGGACTACGCGGCCGAGGTGGGGCGCACGGACCCGTTCGAGGTCGTGTTCATGCCCGTGGGCCTCGACATGTTCACCAAGGCCCAGCTCGACCCGGGGCCGGTGGTCGACGGGATCCTGGCCATGGCCGAGGTGGGTGTGACGTATTGCGCCCTCACCCTCCCCGGCGACACCCGCGCCGAGTTCCTCGCGAACGTGGCGGTCCTCGCCGAGTCGGTCGTCCCCGTCGTCTGACTGCTCGGACGTCTGGTGGGCCCATGGCCACACAAGACGTCGAAGCAGGGGGTGCCGCCAGGGGGGTGCGCCGGGCGGGGTCAGAGCTCGGGGGCGAGGGACGCGAGGAGCTCGTGCGTGCGGGTGAGCGACGCGCGGCGGTCGTCGCCCACGGCGAACGTGGCGGCGGCGAGGTCGGTCACCCCGGCGTCGCGGAAGCGCTCGAGCCGGGCGCGCACCTGCTTCTCGGTGCCGACGACGACCACGTCGGCCGGGTCGGTGGCATCGCCGGTTGCGAGGATCCGCTGGTACGTGGGGATCGCGCCGTAGACGGCGAACAGCTTCGCGGCGCGGTCACGGCCCTCGGCGGCGTCGTCGCAGACGGCCACCGGCAGCCCGGCTACGACCCGCGGTGACGGCTTGCGCGCCTCCATGGCGCCATCGACCAGCCGGGGCACGATGTGCTCCTCGGTCGCGCGCTCGTCGGCCATCCAGGTGATCGTGCCGTCGGTACGGCTCCCCGCGAGGTGGAGCATCTTCGGCGCCAGCGCCGCGAGGAGGATCGGGACGGGTGTGGCGCCGGGCACGTCGAGCAGCGCGTTCACGCGGTACTCGTCGCCTTCGTAGTGCACCTGGCCGGGCCCGGCGAACGCGCGGGTCAGCACCTCCAGGTACTCGCGGGTGTTGGTGTACGGCTTCGCGTAGCTGAGGCCGTGCATGTTCTCGATCACCACGGGATGCGACGGGCCGATGCCGAGCGCGAGCCGACCGGCGGACGCCGCCTGCACCGACAGCGCCTGCTGCGCCATCGCGAGCGGGTGCCGCGGGTACGTGGGTACGACCGCGGTGCCGAGCTCGATGCGATCGGTCACCTCTGCCGCGAGCACGAGCGCGGTGAGGCCGTCGAGGCTCCAGGGGATGTGCGGGACCCACGCGCTGGTGAAGCCCTGCTCCTCCACCCAGCGGGCGCGTTGCTGCAGCTCGTGCACACCGGTGCGCTCGCCGCCGGTGTCCGATACGAAGATGCCGATCTTCATGACGTGCTCCCTTCAGGGGCGGTGGTGGAAGCCTGCGACGACGGCCGCGAGCGTCTCCGGCTCCACGGAGTAGGGCATCGAGAGGCCGACGCGGTCGACGGTGCCCGCGTAGCGCGCCTCCGTCGCGGCGGCGATCTCGCCCGGCTCGCCGCGGACGACGAGCGTGTCGACGATCTCGTCGGTGAGCAACGCCGGCAGGTCGGCCCAGCGGCCCGCCTTGGTGAGTGCGTTCAGCTCGGTCTGGAGATCGCCCCAGCCGTGCGCGTCGAGGGTGACCCGGTACGCGGGAGTGGACCCGTAGAACGCGAGCAGCGTACGTACGCCGGTCTCGGCGCGTTCGCGCTCCTCGTCGGTGCTGCCGGTGCACACGATCGGGCAGGCGTGGACCGTGAAGTCGTCGCTCGACCGCCCGGCCGCGAGGAGCCCGGCCTCCACGGCCGGCGCCACGTGCTCGCGCACGTACTTCCCGGAGTGGAACGGATGGACCAGCACACCCCCGGCCGCCTCGCCGGCGAGCCGGCACATCCGGGGCCCGAGCGCGGCGAGCCACACCGGCGGCGGCCCGTAGGGGTTGGGGCCGGGGTCGAACATCGGGGTCATGAGCGTGTGGCGGTAGTGCTTCCCGCGGTACGCGAGCGGCGTGCCGTCCTGCCACGCGGTCTGGATCGCACGGATCGCCTCGATGAGCTCGCGCATCTGGCCGACGGGCGTACCCGACCATGTCATCGAGTAGCGGTTCTCGATGTGGGGGCGGATCTGGGTGCCCACCCCGAGGACGAACCGGCCGTGCGACATCGTCTGGAGGTCGTTCGCCGTGACCGCGAGGTCCATCGGGCTGCGGGCGAACGCGACCGCGATGTTGGTGATGAGCGTGACCCGCTCGGTGTGCTCGGCCGCGAGCACGAGTGGGAGGAAGGGGCCGTGGGCCGCCTCGGCCGAGAAGATGCCGTCGACCCCGGCGTCCTCGAGCGCCCGGGCCCGGTCGCCCGCGCCGTCGACGTCGGGCCCGAGGTAGTGGTCGACGTGCATCGGCGTGTCACGATAACCCCATGACCGACGAACTCGACGATCTGCGGGCCCGCATCGACCGGCTGGAGGCCACCGAGGCGATCCGCCAGCTCGCCTCCCGGTACGCGCTCGCACTCGACAGCCGTGACGTGCAGACGCTGGCGTCGCTCTTCGTCCCCGACGTCACCACTGGCGACGGCCGGGTCGGCCGCGAGGCCCTGGCGGAGTGGTTCGACCCCGTGCTGCGGCCGTACAAGATCACGTTCCACCTCATCGGCAACCATGTGATCGAGTTCCAGGACGACGACCACGCCACCGGTGTCGTCTACTGCCGTCCCGAGCACGAGGTCGGCGACCTCTGGGTGGTGATGCCCATGCAGTACTGGGACCGCTACGAGCGCCGCGACGGCGAGTGGTGGTTCAAGAGCCGCAAGCCGGTGGTGTTCTACGCGGCCGACGTGCTCCAGCACCCGCTTCGGGTCGAGAACCGCTTCCACTTCCCCGACAACCCGATGCTCGACCGTGCCGAGCTCCCCGAGAAGTGGTCGACCTGGCAGGCGTTCTGGTCCCGCACCGGCAACGAGTAGTCGCACCCCTTCGCGTTTGGCGCCGTTCGACCCCCTATGCGGTGGTCAAACGGCGCCAAAAGGGTGAGGATCAGCCGACGGAGCGGTTCTGGCCCTGCCAGTAGGGGGCGCGCAGGTCGCGCTTGAGGATCTTCATCGCGCCCGACA
>Ga0302322_100003567_pt1 | contig 13404 bp, 10 predicted proteins | sample Fen_T0_2_FD_203757 | JGI IMG/M metagenome (GOLD analysis project Ga0302322, IMG submission 203757) | Peat permafrost microbial communities from Stordalen Mire near Abisko, Sweden - Fen_T0_2 | ecosystem: Environmental > Terrestrial > Soil > Wetlands > Permafrost | place: Sweden: Abisko...
GCCCCCTGCGGTCCGTGCAATTTGGGGCGGCTAGTGGGGATCGAACCCACGACATCCTGAGCCACAGTCAGGCGTTCTGCCGCTGAACTATAGCCGCCGTATACACCGATTGTAGCATCGATTCGGCGTCACCCATCACCCTTGGAAGCGGGTGGAACTGGCCCCGCCGGCCATGCTCAGTCCCCGGTCCTCCGCGGGCGACGCCCTCGCCGCCGCTCTCAACCAAAGCGAATCCGGGTTACAATCAATCAGGTGTCGGGGCGTAGCGCAGCCTGGTAGCGCATCTGCTTTGGGAGCAGAGGGTCCTCGGTTCAAATCCGAGCGCCCCGACCATTGTAAAGTATTGATATTACAAGCGATATTGACGATTCTGGCCACACATCTGCTTTTTGCCGCTACACGACTGTAGTCGATTTTGTAGCGGTCGCCGCCCCGGAGCGGATTCTTAAAATTCCCATAATGTGAACCCGGACGCATCCGCGATGACTGTCACACAGAGCCGTCTATCGTTATTCAACCAAGTCAATGGAGTGTCTTACAAAACAGAGGTACGATGCGGCGAAGCGAGAGTCTTAGCCTTACTACGCAGCGAGCGCATCCATGGAAGCATCAAAGAAGCCGTCGTAGGATTCCATTCTCTCCGCCCATTCAGCTATGAACTTCTCCAATTCCCTCCGTGCGATCGCATCTTTGATCCCATTCGCCCTCTCTAGCAGCCGAGGCATGGCAAACTCAACGTCCTGACGCCTAATTGCATTTGTAAACAGCTTATAATGAGTTAGTTCGACATAATCGGCAACCTTAGCTATTCGCGCCTCGTCTGACGAGCAATCCTGCCTTTCATTCGAGAGAGCGAGCATATCTCCTTCATTGACGAACAACCTTGATAAGAACCTGAGGTTTTCACTTTCAAACATCTTTGAAATCGCGCACGCTAGAGGTTCTCTACTGAGTCTCTGGAGTGCGCTTCAGGCCCGTCAATCAAGCTCGGGAGAACCTTGACCGCCAAAATCTCTAGTCGCGGTTGGTACAGAAATCCGGGGCGCCTCAAAAACCGGGAAACTCCAGCTATCGCTGGATGAGAAAAACGGGGCAGGTCACGCGGTCTCGAGTCGCACTCGAGGTTGTCGTTGTAACCCACGATGGTTGCCGTTGATTATAGTCTGAAGATCTAGCCATCTACCACAAATCTGCAGTACCGTTTGATTGTGGGTGGTCTTCAGATGCTTCTGTACTGGATCGGTCAAAACATCAGCCACCAAAAGAGTTCAACCCGAATACCAAATGTGCGAATCGCCAGCTGGCCGAAGTTGTTCGCGACCATCGCAATAGCACAACCGCATCGAATTCGGGTGCGACTCATGCTGGTCGCAATTGCCAGTGACCTGGCCACCTGAATCCGTCCAACTTGGAATACGATTTGGACGAAAGAACTGAGACCTGAACGGCAAACTCGGATGTAGACGATTTTGTAGCGGTCAAAGCACCCAGAATCCACAAGATTCAACAGAGATTGGAAGGCGCGCGGTAAATACATCAATCAACACCACTTAGAGTCTACAGTTTTCTATAGGCTTCAACAAACCGTTTGACCTGTTTTGGGAGCAGAGGTGTTGAAAGTTGTTGAAGTGAGCTGTTGACGAGGGAGTAAATCCACCAAACGAATCTTCGGACCGAAGGTGCTCGGGTACTTCGAGGTAGGCGCAACTCTCACTAACGGGATAAATTCAGCTCCGGTTCGTGACGCAATCGGCGTTTCCACGGACCTATCTGCAATTTGAGGCCGAAATCGCCGTCGATGAGTGGTTTACCCTGTGGTCACCAGCCGAGACTTATAGCGCTCGGCGTGAGTAAACACAAGCCGACATCCTGTCCTAAATTCTTCAAACACCCAGCCTATCGGTCAAATGATGGTTCAGCCTCCCATGCTGCTACTGCTGGTGAATCGCAGGCGTATCTGCGGAACGGTGAGCCGCTCGATAACGATCATCGGCGCAGTGAACCTGGGGCATTACCATGCAACGGGGAGAGGCGAGCCCCCTCTGCCAGGCGAGTCGATGACAGCAGACAACCCTTTCCCTAGCATGTGGTCGAGTCCAACTCTCCGAGCTATCAAATCGGGTACGTGCCTAGCAAATTGTGGATGCAGCTGACCGCCAGAGCGCCGTCACCGATTGCAAAAGCCACCCGCTTGGTAGTACCGCTGCGGCAATCGCCACTGGCAAATACTCCCGGCAAGCTCGTTTCGAGTGCCTCGGGTAGCCGCCGTTCCTTCCAACGTTCTAACTTTGCAACGGCCGAACCCGTCAACGCATAACCTTTGTCATCGCGAGCCAGTTCGGCCGGAAGGAAATCCGTTCTCGGCCTGGCGCCGATGAAGATAAAAACACCCGTCGTCTCTTCGCGAGCAACGTTTCCATCGTCGTCGCGCAAGTTAACGGCTCGGATGTGTTCCGTTCCCTCGATGGCCGTGACTTGGGTATTGTATCGAACCTCGATCTCCGGATTTGCCGCCACACGATCACAGAGATATGAAGACATGCTCTTTCGCAAATCATTACCGCGCACCACAAGCGTAACTTTCCGCGCATACTGCGTGAGGAACATTGCTGCTTGCCCGGCTGAGTTGCCCCCGCCGATCACATGCACCGGCCAACTCTTGCACATCCGGGCCTCGACCGCGGTGGCATTGTAATAGACGCCGGAAGCGAGCAAGTCATTTGATCCTTCCACTTCGAGCAAGCGGTAGGAAACACCCGTGGCGATGATCACCGTTTTGCTGATAGCAACGTCGCCCTCGCTAGTGCGCACTTGGTAGAGACCGTCGTCACGCTTCAATTCCGTCACATGGCAGGGTGCAACGAACTCCGCGCCGAACTTGAGCGCCTGCAAATAGGAGAGTTGCGCTAGTTCGCGCCCCGTCACGCCATTGGGGAAGCCCGCGTAGTTCTCGATCTTCGAGCTGGAACCGGCCTGTCCGCCGGGCCCGAGTCCGTCGAGCACCAGGGTCGAGAGACCTTCGGAGGCCGCGCAAATGGCCGCGCCTAATCCCGACGGTCCGGACCCGAGGACGATGACATCATATGTTTTCTCAGGGAGACGGTGACGTACGCCGATGCTTTCCGCCAGTTGCGTCAAGCCGGGAGAACGGAAAAGCAGACTCTTTCCGCAGGTGATCATCGGATAGTGGAGGTCATCGCCAGCGATTTCTCGTATTTGCGTGGCGTTTTCTTCCTCCGCGATGTTCATCCAGTGATGCGGCACGTCGTTGCGAAAGAGGAATTCGACGGTTTCCAGGGTTCGCTTGTCGTCCTTAGCCCCGTATACACGCAGCCCCTGGAAATCCGTCGCCATCAGCAACTCACGCCGGCGTTGAAACGCTCGCCAAATACGCGCACCCAAGGTCGGCTGGCGCACCAACATCTCACGGACTCTATCGGGCGAGATACAGATAGCTTCCACCTGCGAGATAGCCCCGCAGGAGGCGGCCGCGCGTCGCCCAGTGAACAAATCAATGTCACCCGTGAATTGTCCCCCTCGGAGGCGAATCAAGGAGGTCGGCTCATCCGTCGAGACGTCAACAATGCAAACTTCGCCCGAGAGGATCACGTAGCAGTCAAACGGATGGGCACCCGCCCGGAAGAGGTCTTCACCTGCACCGAACGAGCAGCGGGTGCCGAACTCCGCACATTCCTCCAACTCGGCTGCGGAGAGAATCGGAAAAGCCACCGTGTCCGCCATCAGGTCGGCATGGAGTTGATCTGGAGTTTGGTTCATCATTTGTATAGCCTGGATTGGTCGCACATAGGGATCTCCTTTACGGTTGGAGCATTCGACGGGCGCGCTGCGTGCGAGGAGGCGATCCACGGCTGATCCACCGTCTACCTCAACCCGATGGCCGCAGATGGCCAGCGCTACGCCAGCCCGGACGCGTCCATCTACGAGGCTCGCGCCAGTGCTTGCGTGTCGACATACTCCCGGACGTTCGTCAATTTGCCATTTCGAACGGTAATGTCGAAGACCCAATGGTCCTCAAACGTCCTATTCGTGGCCTTGATTCTCCCCGTAGCGAAGCCGACGACCAGAACCCGGTCTCCCTGCGCTATAAACTCGGGGGGCTCTGGGTACGAAGTCTCCACTGTTTCGTTAGCCTTCTGAAGTAAATTCTCCAATCCCGCGTGTCCGCGGTGCGTGCCGGCCAGCGGCCAGTCCTCGCCGGGAATGATCCACTCAATATCTTCGGCAGACAACGCCAGCAGACCTTGCCTATTTCGGCTGCCGAGTGCCGCAAGAAAATTCTTCACAACTTGGACATTCTCTTCGATTCTCATCGAAAGCTCTCCATTTCCCTTACATCAAGTGTGTCCGATCCAATCGGACGTTTTGGAATTCTTCTACTTGGGCCAAATCACACGGTCGTAGATCGATTACTGCTGCTTCTTGAATAGGTCCTGGAAGATGAGATGACCCCAGGTGCGACCGCGTGCGTGCACCAGCGCGCCACCCTCGCTGAGCTTTCCCAGCTTGACGGGCGCAAACCCGAGTTGTTTGGCCAAATCCGCAACGGGAGCTATCGCGTCCTCCTCGTCACTCGACAGAAAGACGACCCGGTGACCGCCCTCGACAACCGGATCGGTAGCCAGGGTGGCTGCAATCAGGTGGTTGAAACCTTTCACAACCTTACCGCCGATGAACGACTTCGCAACGAACGCGGAGGACGGAAGACCGTCCAGCTCCTCGGGTGGGACTGGAAACGAGTTCATCGCGTCGATGACCGTCTTGCCTTTCCAACTCGGCAGGGCCTTCGCAACCTCTCGATGTTCTCCGAACGGGACCGCCAGGATGATCGTGTCGGCCTCGAGTGCATCCCGTAGCGACTTGGCGACGACCGTGGGTCCAATCGCCCGAGCCTGCGGTGCCAACGCCTCGGGGGGCCGGCGACTCGCGACGGTGACTTCGATGTTCTTACGGGCAAAGGCGTGAGCGAGTGCCTGGCCTATCTTGCCGAATCCTACAATCGCATAGCTCATAATGTTTCTCCGATCTCGTGTTAGAACTAAAGTTCCAGAAGCGACCGCGCCGGGGTCAGACCTGCGCCCAGCCTCCATCGACGGCGAGATCCGCGCCGGTGATATAGGAGCTTTCATCGGAAGCGAGAAACACGACCGCGGCGGCGATTTCCTCGGGCTTGCCCCTGCGACCCATCGGAATCTGCGAGGTGAACTGGGCGACGGCTTGCTCGGCCTGTTCAGCGGTGAGGCCCGTCGTCGTCGCTAAGGCCGGGGTATCGATTGCTCCCGGGCTCATAGAATTGACGCGGATGTTGCGGTCCTTCAGCTCCATCGTCCAACCGCGCGCTAAGTTGCGCACAGCCGCCTTGCTCGCGGCGTAGGCGGTAAAGCCTGCGAGACCCTTCACGTTTGAGACAGAAGAGGTGAGGATAATCGAGCCGCCGTCTCTGAAGAGGGGAAGGGCCTTCTGCACCGTAAAGAACATTCCCTTTACGTTCACGTCGAAGGTCTGGTCGAAATGCTGTTCGGTAGCTGCTGCGAGCGGTGCGATCGTACCCGCGCCGGCGTTCGCAAAGAGTACGTCGATGTGGCCATGTTTCTCTTTCACGACGGCATAGAGCCGGTCCAGATCTTCCAAGCGCGACACGTCACTCGCTACCGTCGTAACATTTCTCTCGATGAAGGCTGCGGCCTCTTTCAGCTCTTTCTCTCGTCGCCCAGTGATCACGACATGCGCACCTTCTTCGACGAAGCGCTTAGCTGTGGCCAAGCCAATCCCGCTGCTTCCGCCTGTGATAACCGCAATTTTTCCCGCCAAGTTTTGTCCATGGTTATTAGTCAAGTGTTTTCTCCTTTTTGTTTCTCGTTGTCATCTATGTTGAATTTACGGCCAGGCGTAGTGCGTCAAATTTGCGCCAGGCCGCCGTCGACTGCGACCTCGCTGCCGGTCATGAAGCTGCTGTCGTCCGACGCGAGAAAGGCCGCCACCGCCCCGAGCTCCGCCGGATCACCCATACGCTGGAGCGCAGTCATCGCGCCGTAAGCCTTCAGGCCTTCCTCGCCCAGCGCTTTCGCCGCGAGTTCGGTCGCCACCGCCCCGGGCGTCAGCACGTTTACCCGGATGCCGGTGCCCTTCAGGTCCTCCGCCCAGGTCCGCGCGAGGTTGCGCACGGCCGCCTTGCTTGCGCTGTAGGCGGTGAACGCCGGGGCGCCCGTGGTACCCGCGCTCGATCCGGTCAGGATGATCGAACCGCCCTTGCCCATCAGCGGCAACGCCTTCTGGACCGTGAAGATCGTACCCTTCACATTGGTGTCGAAGGTCTCGTCAATGTGCTTGGCGGTGATCTCGCCGAGCTTAAGCTGGCTTCCCACCCCGGCATTGGCGAAGACGATGTCGAGGGTTCCGCTCTCCTTCTTCACCGCCGCGTAGAGTCGGTCGAGGTCGGCCTCATCCGAGACCGAGCCCTTCACCACGCGGGCATTGGGCCCGAGGTCGGCCACAGCGGCGTCGAGCTCTGCCTGCCGGCGGCCGAAGATAAAGACGAAGGCACCTTCCTCGATGAAGCGCTTTGCCGCGGCGCGGCCGATGCCGGTAGCCCCACCCGTGATGACCGCAACCTTACCTTGAAGCTTTCCCATATTTACTCCCTTCGGAATGTGTGAAGCTTTCGGTACACTAAGGTAGATTCTTTGGCGGAGGACGAAAACTGCTCAGGAGTCCAAATTTCTTGTCTATTCGTCCAGAAAGAGAGATCAACTGAGCTGTTTTGCACCTTTTGATGGAGCTGGGACGCGCGGCTCAAGGAAAAGGAGTGTAGGAGTTGTGACGCTGGAAGGAAGGAGAATGTCCATCATGATTGAGGCCTCTTCTACCTGATGCTGCGCTTGTCCGGCAAGCGAAGCTGCACAGTTTCGTACAGTCCTCACAGAACACTATGGCTTTCGAGAGCAGATGGAGGCTCAGTTGGACCCGATAACAGACATCTTCAGAACGATGCACGTAACCGCTTTCGGTCTGCACCGGCTGGAAGCCACAGCCCCATGGGGCGTGAAACAGGAAAATCAGGCCGAAGAAAAAGTCACGCCTTCCGGCAAAAAGACTTCCCCAACAGATTTGGCGCACTTCGCCATGCTTTCGCGCGGCAACTGCTGGCTGAGTGTGGAAGCGATTGCGGAGCCGATTCCCCTCACCGGTGGTGATTGCTTTTTACTGGCTAAGGGGACTTCGATTGTTTTGCGCGATAGCCCGCGAACACGTCCGAAGTGGACTTTCCGCGAGATCGGGGCCAGGGCCAACGGCAATGTCGTTCTTTATGGAGGCGGTGGCGCACCGACGACAATCGTCTGTGGGTCCTTGAGTTTCGATCGCGCCAGCCTGAAGCCGATCGCTCAGTTATTGCCGAGCTTCATTCTGATGAAGGCTGATGAGGTACGAACGCTCGCTCTTCACAACACAGTGCAGGCGTTGGCGTCAGAAATGGCAGAACAGGCGCCGGGATCTGAAGTAGTCGCGACTCGGCTGGCCGAGGTTCTGTTCATCCACGTACTCCGCGCGCATATCGCGTCTGGACCGGCACGCAACAAAGGATGGCTTCGTGCTGTTTTCGATCCTCAGATAGGCACTGCCCTGAGTGCCATTCACGACAGTGTGAAGTCACCCTGGACGGTGGAATCCCTGGCCGAGGTCGCGGGCATGTCTCGCTCCGCATTCGCAGCGCGTTTTAAAGAGCTACTCGGACAGACACCACTGGAATACGTAACCGAGTGGAGGATGCAAAAGGCGATGCAGTTACTCGAACAGCGTGACAAGAAGCTCATAGACGTTGCACGGTCGGTCGGTTACGAGTCCGACGCTGCGTTCAGTAAGGCGTTCAAGCGAGTCGTCGGGGCTAACCCTGGTGAATACCTCAAACGTGGTATCTGAAGACCGGGGTCATACCGGAATGGCGGAAGATACTTGAAGCGGAGGATGCACCGGTCCCCTGAACGCGCTCTGTTCCAGTAAAACGCTGGCCAGGGCGGCCGGGGCTGTGTTTATGCCAAATCGCCGAGTCGCTCAATGAACTCGGATAGGGAACGAAAAAGTCAGCCAGTGTGCAGGGATTCGACAGAATTCAGGCGCGGTTCATGCCGATCGCGGTTGGCGATTCTCATGGTTGCATTGCCTTTTTGCCATTCGGAGCTTCGTGCCGCCAAACGCAAGCCTGCAAAGTATCCCGAGCAATTCAATAGTTTAGGCGACCACATCCGAGCCCGTCGTCTCGACCTAAAACTCCTTCAAAAGCAGGTTGCCGAGCAAATCGGCGTTCACGAATTGACGATTACCGGTTGGGAAGTCAACGCAACCGCCCCTGAAGTCCGCTACATCCCGGCTATTATCAAATTCCTGGGGTACAACCCCCTGCCGTCCGCCACCTCCCTTCCGGAGAGGCTCGCCGCCGCACGCAAGAGGCTCGGCCTGTCGCAGCGGAGGATGGCCGAAATGCTCGGAGTCGATCCGACTACGCTGATGGGCTGGGAAGCGGGGCGACACCAGCCCACGGGGAAGAGCTTGGATGTGATCGGGAGAGTTTTTCAGAGTCCGTTACCGGGGCAACATGAGCGGTAGCGGCTTTCCGACCAATCCGCCTTTCTTTGGTCCAAATAGTATCCAAAATGGACGAATTCAAGGGGTCAGCTCACATTGATCGGCCCCGGATATATTGAACAACGGTAAAGTTAGTCTTCGGCCATAACCGCGCCCGGAGAAACTTCGACCCGAAAGAAATGCTGGCCGTCATGAGTCTTGATTTCCACCGGGCTAAATCGTACTGTGCCCCACTGCCAATCGATATGTTGCTGCCAGTGGAGCAAAGTTGCGCCAAGAGCGCTATCTCCGGCTGAAAGTTCGCGGTAACAAGAAGCAGCGGGTAGATACGCGGTTCCGCATCGCGCGGAATTGTCCTCACGACACTTGCATCATTCGTCAAGGTCGGCAAGAGCATATCTGTTCCACAAACTGCACGCCAATTTGATGACTCGTACCTCTTTACGTATCCAGGCAGCTGAAGGCGGCGATGCGGCCACGCCAGAAGACTGAGTCTTTGATGGTGCGCGTCTGGGCAGCGATGTCCACAAGGTCATTCCTATCCGATGCGCGAAGAAGTCCTTTCACTCGAGGTTATCGAGCAGGCTCCAGGCATGATGGGCGCGCAACATCGCGGCCAAATGCGGCGGTCAAGGCGCAACGTAGCCCGGTGTTGCGCCGATGTCGGCGGGCAGTGTGGCTCCGCGGCCGGGCTCTGCCGCGGGGCCGTTGTCGAGGTCCAGATAGCCCTGGAAGTTATAGCTCCTGGATCCCGAGCCTGCAAGCTCGAAGGCCAGGCCGCGATAGGCTGTCAGGTCAGACAGGCTCGATTGCAGAGGCGCGGTGAGTACATTCTGACCGTTGAAGACGCTGCTTCCGGTGTCGCCCCAAGTGCCGGGCGCGGGATTGGTCAGCGCGCAGGTCGAGCCGCCGTTGCAGCTCACCGTCCAGTTGCCCCCGTTGACGGCGATTGCGCCGGTGTCACCGGTGGCGCCTTCGGGAAGCAGACGGAGATTGCTCACGGTGTAATTGAAGGAGTCAGCGATTGGATCAAGAGAAAACATGATCGCCCACACCTGCGAGAGATCCATGGGCACCTGATTCTGGCTCCAAGCGCCTTGCGCCATCTGCGAGAAGTCCATCTCGACGCGGCGCGGACCGGGCGAGGGGGTCAGCGTGACAAAGGCGGTGTAATAGGAGTAGTCAGGAATGATGCTGGTGGGCTGCACTAGCGCCACTTGTATCGGAAACGGCTCGCCGAGCTGGTTGTGCGCGGCGATTCCCGCCGACCAGTCCGCGCCAACCGCCGTGGCGCCCGGAACAAAGTTGATTCCCGCGTGCTGCACGTCAAGAAAGGTGTTGTTCTCGATCGTGTTTACGCCTGTAATGTTGGTTCCGTTCCACAGAATCTGCTGGGCCAGGTTGTCGTGCAGATTGAAGTTGTGGCAGCCCGCATCCAGATAGATTGCCGCGCCCCAGCGCGCCTGGTTGTCTCGCAGAATGTTGTAGGCGATCTCGGTGCCCTGGCCATCCAGGCTCCAGGAGTTGAGGTTGCCGCAATCCTCCATGACAAGGCAGTTGCCCTCGACCAGGTTGTTGAACACCTTCGATTGGCTTCCCATGGTGATGCCCGCCAGAGCGGTGCGCTGGATGGTATTGTTCTGAATCAATTCCTGAGTGCCATCCATGGAGACGATGCCCGCATCGTTGCTCCAGGTTAGGCCTGAATCCTGAACGGTGACCTGCTCGACAGTATTGCCGGAGCCGGCCAGATGAATGCTGGCGCGCCCGGCAAATTCGATCAGGCCGCCATCGATCAGATTGCCCGAGCCGGAGACGTCGATGCCGCCGGCATATTGCGGATAGACGGCGTACCCATCGTAGCCGCGTATCCAGTTGGGCGCGTAGAGCTGGAAGTTCTTTACGGTGCAGGAGGTGCTGTTCTGCAGGCTTATCCAGCCGCCGCGCGCCTGCAGGCCGTTGACGACGATGTTGGATTGTCCGCTCAGATTCAGCACAGCGGGAGCGACACCCGCCTCGACGCGGCCGGCAGGCGAGGCTCCATCCTGCGTCCAGACGTAAAGCATTTGTGCGCTTGGGTCCCAGTACCACTCGCCGGGAGAATCCAGCAGACTCAGCTTGCCATAGACGAAGAATTTGTTGCCGCGCCGTGGCACGAGCATCGACAAGGCGTTGATCGGCGAGGTCCACGAAAGCTCTCCCGTAGCTTGGTTGTCGCTGGCGATCTGCCGGTCATAGCCTACCCAGGCCTGTCCGGCCATGATGCGAATCCATGCGCCGGTCAGATCCACGGGTGGAAGATTGGCCTGGGTCAAGGAGGTGGAGTTGCCAGCGTCGGCGATGGCATAGGTCATTCCGGCAAGGTCTTCGATGGCAGTATTCGGCCAGCGCGCCTCGTTGAGAAGATGTCCGTCAGAGAAGACCTGCATCGGCTGTGTGGGCCACGGCACGCTGTAGATGGAGCCGTTGTAAAGCGTCCAGGAGCCCTTGACGGTCTGTGCGCCGATCAGCGCTGCTGTTTCGCCGGGGTAGGCCGCCAGAGTGATGGGCGCGCCGGCAGTGCCGGATTGTCCCACGGTCACCAACTCGTGGTAGTTGCCGGCGCGCAGAATGAGCGTGTCGCCCGCGGAGAGCTGATTTACCCCATACTGGACGGTGGCGAATGGCTGGCTCTCGGTTCCCGGCGCGGAGTCGCTGCCCGAGGGCGAGACGTAATAAGTTGTGGGAGTGTGCGTCGGCATGGCCGAGGCCTCATTCGAATTGCCGCTTTCGCCGGCGCTGTTATATGCGGAAACAACATAATAGTAAGTCGTCCCATTGCTCACCGAGACATCGTTATAGGAGGCCTGCGTGCTGGTCGTCAGCAGGGAGTAAGGCCCCCCGCTCGCCGAGCCGCGCTTGACGTTGTAGTCGCTGGCGCTCGCGCTGCCGGTCCAAGTGAGCGAAACCTGCGCATTACCGGCCCTGGCCGTTAGCGCGGTGGGAGCGGGCGGAATCTGCGGAGTTCCGCCTGTCTTGCCTGACTGGCTGCCCCCGCCGCAGCCCATTATGCTGACAGAGAACATAAAAATGATGAATCCGAAGATCTTTCTCATATGCAAACGCCTCGCCGGTGGAGATATCGCCGGCACACAGCAACGATTATCAGAGCTTACCGGGCAGTTTTCGCCAAGAATGTGACCAAGGCGCACCGGGCAGGGACGAAGACGCATAGGAGGTGCCTGATTCTCCGTCATAGCGCGCCGGAGGCGGAACGCAGAAACGATTCGCGATAGGTGTGACTGAGCTTGAGCGCGGCGCCATCCTTGAGGACAATCTCATATTCTCCGCGTCCGGCGGGGAGCATCTCGCGGATGGCATCGAGGTTGACGATCGTGGAGCGTTCGATGCGCTGGAATCTCGCCGGTTCAAGCTGCTTCTCAAAGGTGTTGATGGTCTGCCGCACAAGAAATGATTGCGCACCCACGTGCAGCGCAACGTAGTTGCCTTGCGCCTCGATCCACGAGATTTCGTTGGGGTGAATAAAGAATGCCTTGCCGCCCGACTTGACCAGAATGCGCATCACAGGCTGAGGGCGAGCGCTCTGCTCGTCGAGAATCCGCAATAGCGTCTCCCTCACCTTGTCGGTATTTTGAAGATGAATCTGCTGCTTGGCGCGCGCCAACGTCCGCTCGAATCGTTCGCGGTCGAAGGGCTTCAATAGATAATCGATGGCGTGGACATCGAAGGCCTGCAACGCAAACTGGTCGTAAGCGGTTACAAAGACGAGGTTGGGAATCGCCGCCGGTTCCAGAGCCCGCAAAACGCCAAAGCCATCCAGATCCGGCATCTGTATGTCGAGAAAAACCAGCTCGGGCGCGGACGATTCGATCATCTCGATGGCCGTGAAACCGTCACCGCATTCGCCCACCACCTCCATCTCGGCATCTTCTGAGAGCAAGCTGCGCAGCATGGCGCGAGCCAGCGGCTCATCGTCAACGATCAGTGTGCGGATGCGATGCGAACTCACGAATTGCGTCCCTCATTTCCAGCCGGAATGCGAAATGGAATCTCGATTCGCACGCAGAATCCGCCACCGGCAAGGTTTTCCAGGGCCAGTTGTTGCGCCTCCCCATAGAGTTGGTCGAGGCGGGCGCGGGTGTTGGAGATGCCGAGGCCGGCGGAAGCGTCGAGCCGGTCTTCGAGAATGCCGGGGCCGCTATCCTGCACCGTCAGCAGCAGGCGTTCGGAATCCCGCACGGCGCGCACGGCGATCTCTCCGCCGCAGCCGTAGGGGGCAATGCCGTGCCGAACTGCATTCTCCACAATCGGCTGCAGGATGAGTTGCGGCACCGCGGCGTCGAGAATCTCCGCCTCCGCTTCCACGCTGAAGCGCAGGCGGCTTCCGAAGCGCATTTGTTCGATGACAAGGTAGTGCCGCAAGAACTCGAATTCCTGCCGGAGTGGAATCTCCTGCCGGTCGAGATCGCGCAGAGTCATACGGAGAAAGTCTCCTAGCAGCGCTGTCATCTTCTGCGCTGCCTCACGATCAGTCATCTGCAGCGCCGAGATGGAATGCAACGCATTGAAGAGAAAGTGCGGGTGAAGCTGCATCTTCAGAGCAGTCAGATTCGCGTTGGCCAGCTGCGCCTGCAGTTGCGCGGCTCTCAACTGACCCTGCTGGAAGCTCCGATAGTAAAAGAATGCCTGCGTGGCGGCTACGGTCATGGAGTAGGCGAGCACAGCCATCAGAACGTCCTGCATATACCAGAAGTGCAGATAGGGTAGCAGAGAGCTGGCCACGGTGATCGCCCAATGTGGCTGTGC
>Ga0302322_100003568_pt1 | contig 13404 bp, 11 predicted proteins | sample Fen_T0_2_FD_203757 | JGI IMG/M metagenome (GOLD analysis project Ga0302322, IMG submission 203757) | Peat permafrost microbial communities from Stordalen Mire near Abisko, Sweden - Fen_T0_2 | ecosystem: Environmental > Terrestrial > Soil > Wetlands > Permafrost | place: Sweden: Abisko...
CGTGCCGCCGTTCCTTGTGGACACGGCCCAGCAAGCGTCGGCGAGCTGAAGTCGCGCGTTCTTTCACATCGCGACTATCGCGTCAGCGGCGCTAGCCTTCAAGAACGGGCTCGACGCATCGGATACGAAGTACCGTTCGGCGACGGCAGGAAACCATAGACCTGGAGGCCGGCGGTCGTGGTGATGGTTGAACCGGTGACGGCAAGCTTGCTCGCTCCCGGAGTCGCGCCCGACAGATCAACCAGGTAAGCATCAGCGGTGCTCGTCGCATACGCGGCGATGTTGCCCGATCCGAGCCAGCCGATCTGGCTCACGCTCAACCCCGGCGCACTCACACGCTGAGCAATCCCAGGAGTCGCCAGCGACGCAACCCAAAGCTCCGCGGCTCCGCCCGAAGACTGCGTCGCGAGGTACAGCACTTTGCTGCCGTCCGGCGACCAAGCGTAGCTCGAGACGCTGCCACCCGCCGGAATGCTCGCGCTCACCCGAACTGGCGCAGCTGCCGACCCAGCCCCGATCTCCGTGACGAAAAGTTCATTCACGCCGGCCACATTGCGATCCGACAGAAACAGCGCCGAATGAGTGATGACCAGAGCCACATCCACCGCCTTCGTGGTCGAGCCGTCGGTCACGCTGAGGCTGATCGGAAATTGCCCAGCTTCAGCCGGGGTCCCGGCGATCGTGACAGTGGCTGATTGCGCTCCTTGCAGGGTGAGCCCCGCGGGCAGCGTGCCACTCGTCACGCTCCAACTGTAGTGGGCAGCGCCGCTCGCGCTGACCTTGCCCGTGAAAGGGACGTAGGTTTTGCCAGCGGCGAGAGTTGGCGGCAGAATCTCGAGTTCCGTGTCGACGCTCGAATCACCAGCTGTACCGCCGGCCGCACCCCCTGTCCCAGCATTGTCTCCAGCATCGTCGGATGTCCCCGCCGCGCCGGCATGAGCGTCGAGTCCGGCACTCCCGCTTTCCCCAGCGCTGCCGCCTTCGTCAGCACCTGCTTCTCCGCCGCCCTTGCCGGCGTATGCTGCACCAGCCATCCCAGAAGCCCCACCGAGCGGGCAGTTGCGCCGCTCTTCGCAAGAGTGGAACTTAGCCGAGCAGCCCACGGCCTGCGCCGCGCCAACCGCGAGTGAACCAAACAAAAGCCAGTACTTGTAAGACATGATCTGGGACCCTCGTGATTTCAGCGTCAGGTTTTGCGGCGACCCCGTGCCACCGTGTTTCACGGCCTTTCGGCTGTTCGCTGCCGACAGTTGCTAGTTTTCGACACGCCCCGTTTGGACCTGGTCGCCCGCAAAGCCGCTCCCTGGCGACGGCCCGGACCTGAGCCGCTTCGAGGTCGCGCGTCAATCCGAGCGCGGGCTGCCTGAGCGGGCAGTTCGACTGAGCGGGCAGTTCGGCTGAGCGGGCAGTTCGGCTGAGCGGGCAATTCGGCTGAGCGGGCAATTCGGCTGAGCGGGCAATTCGGCTGAGCGGGCAGTTCCGCTGAGCGGGGCAGTTCCGCTGAGCGGGTTCCGCTGAGCGGGCAGTTCGGCTGAGCGGGCAGTTCCGCTGAGCGGGTTCCGCTGAGCGGGCAGTTCGGCTGAGCGGGCAGTTCCGCTGAGCGGGCAGTTCCGCTGAGACTGTGCTCGGAGGGGTCCGTGCCTCGACCTAGCGGGGCACCGCAACCAGGAGACCCAGGATGAGCGGCCTGCCGCGCCAGCGCAGGGCACGTTTATCGGTCGGTACCAGGAGGCCGCGCCGTCTCATGACGGCGTTCGTCCTGACGAGTTCGAACGTGCTGCTGACCGAAGTCACGCTCAGCGAGCAATTGATTGTGCGCCGCGCAAAGCAGCCGCAAGTCGATCTCTCTAGAATAAAGCCGTCGCGCGCACTGCTGCGGCCATGCACGAAGGCCGTTGCATCCGCCGCGCCCCTGCATGGGCCAGGAGGTAGAGCCAGAAACGCCACCCATCTTCTCGCTTGCACCGCGGGTGGCTCAGAAAACAAAATGGAGTTGGAATTGAGGGAATTGAAACTACATTTTCGTTCGCGAAAGGTCCTCGATTGGTCGGAAAGATCGCCAACCGGTCACCCGCTCGTGTGGTGCAGACGGACGAACGCCGGCTTGCGCCACGCAAACCGTTGTTCGCGGTCTTAGACGAGCTTAGCCGTGGTCCACAACTTCACGCCGCCGGCCATGCCTTCGACATTGCTGAAAATCTTCACGTTCGCGGGCAAATCACCCTTGATGTGTTCGGCGTTGCCGCCGCCGAGATACAGGGCGTCGTAGTTGAAGATGGGCTCCAGCTGCGCGATCATTTCGAACACGCGCGCCGACCAACGCTTTTTGCCGATCTCATTCAGCTCGGCGTCGGATAGGCGCTCTTCGTAGGTCTTTTCTTTTTTCCAGGGATGGTGGCCGAGTTCCAGATTGGGCACGAGCCGACCATCGACGTAGAGGCCCGCGCCGAGGCCGGTACCGAGTGTGAGCGCGAGCTCCACACCTTTGCCGACGATCACGCCGTAGCCTTGCAGGTCGGCGTCGTTCATTGCTCGCACGGGGCGACCGACGATCGCCTCGACCTGGTCTTGGAGCGGGAATTTGACCCAGAAATCATTGCCTAGGTTGGGCGCGCTGAAGGTCACGCCGCGTTTCACGATCCCGGGAAAGCCGAGGGCCACGCGATCGAATGCGGGCTGCGCGGCGACCATGGTCTTGATCACGGCGAGCAGCGCTTCGGGCGAAGCCGGCTTGGGGGTGAGCGTGCGGGCCCGCTCGTTCACCGGCTTGGCGTCGGCGTCGAGCACGATCATTTTGATGCCCGTTCCGCCGATGTCGATCGCTAAGGTGCGCGCGGCGTTGCTGTCGCTGTCGGGTCTGTCGAGTCTGTCGAGTCTGTCGAGATCGGGCGCGGGGCTCGTGTGAGTCTCTGGCGGCATGGCCGACTATTACCATTAGTTGACCGAAAACTACGGGAGAGTTGCGGAGTGGTGCGCGGGCGGGCTAACGTTTTCCGCTTGGTCTCGCGATGAGCCGCTGGCATCGAAGGAACTGCGTGAGCTTGGTGCTCGGCTGCGCAGGCCTGCTTGGGGCCTGCGGGCGTCGCGATGCACCCGACGTCCAGCGTCGCCCCGAGCCCGGAAAAGCCGCACCGAAGTCAGATCCGGAGCCAGAATCGGCTGAAAGTCGCAGCTGCGCCGAAACATTGGCCGGGCTTGCAGCCGAGCCCGCGTTGCCCGGCGCGGCGGTCAACGCCGGTTTCGAGCGCGGCTATTTGCTTGGACGTGCACGTGCCGAGCCGGTCGCGTTCTTGCGCACGCCGATTTTCGATGCGGAGCATGGCTCGCTTCAGGTGCGGGCCATGCGCGCGGAATTGAGCGCGGAGGATCACCCCGCGTTTGCTTTCGAGCGCGTGCTGGCCAAGGTGAAGAAAAGCCCGGAGCTGGCGCGCGAAGTGTTTCTGACTGAAGGCTACCTGTACACCGAGCGGCCGGAGCTCGCGGCGTTGTACGTGAATTTCTTGGCCCTCGGGCTCTTGTTCCGCGAGCCGGAACTGCGGTTGGCACGTGGTGCGGACGTCTGGGCTTTGAAGCGGCACGATACCGACTACGAGTACGCGGACGGTCCGCAGCGGGGGGAGCGCGCTCGGCTCCTGCTCTTCGATCGCATTTTTGTAGTCGGAAACGAGCCCGGACCTTCGCTGCACGTCGATCTGCGGTTGGCCGCGGCGCAAAGCCTGAGCGATGAGCTGACGCTCGAGCGCATCACGGAACATGGCGCCATGGCCGCGCTGCGCTTTGGAAAAATTTGGCTGTCCGCGGCCTTGAAGCGTTCCGGCAACGCCTTGGAGTTGGACTGCCAGCGCCTACCGCCTGAGCTGCGAGAGACCGTGCTGCAAGCGCGCGCGCTGGCCAAGCGGCGTGCTCATGTCACCGAGGTGCTTGCGCGAGTCGTGAAAACCGAAGTGGACGAAGGCCTGCCGTTCGACGAGCCGAAGACCGAAGAGGGACAGCAAGACGGGCAATTACGTCCCGCGTGGCGCCGCGCCTACCTGGACGGTCGCGACCGCTACACGTTCAACGACGACAGCTACTGGGTGTTCGATTCTCGCGGACGCCCGCACGTGCCGCAGGTGTGTATCGATTTCGTGACAGACACGTTGGAGCGCGCCAGCGGGGCGCGTTTTCGTGCGCGCGGGGAGCCGCGCGAATTCGTGCGCGGCGCTCTCGATTTCGACGCTTTCGGTTTGGACAATCGGCGCAGCGTGGAAACTTTCGTGAGCTTTGCCCGCGCCCACCCGGAATGGTTCGAGTTCAGCGAGACCACGCCCGCGGAGCGCATCCCGTTCCGAGAGCGCACTGCTTTTTTTCGCGATATTTACGGGCATCGCGACGAATATCGCCCGTTCGACATCGTGACCGTCTTCGGCCTGCGCAGTGACGGGAAGCTGCACCACCACTCGTTCTTCGTCGCCGATCGCGATCCGGTCACGGGCATGCCGATCGCGGTGGTGGCCAACGCCGGCAGACCCCGCATTCGCAGCTGGGAAAACGAGCTACAGAACGCGCCGCAGCGCGCCATCTTGGCTCATATCCGGCCTAAATTGCCATGGCTCGAGGCAATGGTGGCGCCCGACGGCAGCATCAGCACCCAAGCTGGCCCGCCCCAGACCGGCTCGTCGGGCTAGGCCTGGCCGTGCTCGGCGTTGAGGGCACGGTCACATCCCTGATTTGCGATGGCCAGCGGGCACCCAACGCTGTGGGGGGCTCCTCGCGGCTGAAATTGTACTTCGTGTACGAAGCATGATTTCGGTCGCACGAAGCACAAAAACCAATGCGGGAGCTCGATCTGAAGGTCGAAGAGCGAGATGGCCACGGCACGTGACGGGCACGGCTCAGGATTCGTCACATCCCTGACTTGCTATGGCCAGCGGGTACCCAACGCCTCGGGGCGCTCCTCGCGGCTGAAATTGTACTTCGTGCACGAAGCATGAATTTCGGTCGCATTGAGTGCGAATTTCGGTCGCACGAAGCGTAATTTCCGGTCTCAAGAGGACTACGAGCGTCGCTGAAGCGTCGCTCCGCCCGGATAGCCACGCGAAAGGATGTGGCCAATCGTGAGACGGGTGAGGGGGAGCCGATTCTAGGGGTCCAGGCCTTCTCTAAGCGCTTGACCGGGCAAGGCGAGTCGCGCGACTGTCCGCCCTGAAATCGGAGGCTGTGGTGACCTTGGAACGCGAAAAATCCCCTGTTCGAATCAGTTTGCTCGGGTGCGGAACCGTGGGCGGCGGGGTGCTGCGGCTGCTGGAGGAGAATAAGAGCTTCTTGGCTTTGCGCGCGGGCGGTGACATCGAGGTCACACACGTGCTGGTGAAGAGCCCGAACAAGCCGCGGGTTGCCGAGTGCAAGAAGGAATGGATCACCACCGATCCGGATGTGATCTTCAACGACCCCCGAGTGGATGTCGTGGTCGAGGTGATGGGCGGTGAGCACCCGGCTTACGACTATATCGAGCGCGCGATCGCGGCCGGCAAGGGCGTGGTCACGGCCAATAAGCTGTTGATCGCCAAGCACGGTCCAGAGCTAGTCGCCAAAGCCATCAGCAGCCGCGTCGATCTGGCTTTCGAAGCCTCGGTCGGCGGCGGCATTCCGATCATCCGCACCCTGCGCGAGGCGCTGGCCAGCGACTCGGTCGCCAGCGTGCACGGCATCCTGAACGGCACTTGCAATTACATCCTGACCCGCATGCGTGAGGGCATGAGCTTTGCGGTCGCGCTCAAACAAGCCCAAGAACTCGGCTACGCCGAGGCCGATCCGACGCTAGACGTGGGCGGGCACGATGCCGCCCAAAAGCTGGTGGTGATGGCCATGCTGGCCTTCGGGGCGAGCGTGAATGCCGCCGACATCATGGTCGAAGGCATCAGCGAAATCGAAGAGGTCGATCTGCAATTTGCCGATCGCTTCGGCTACCGGATCAAACATTTGGGCATCGGTTACGACCGCGGTGAGCGCGTCGAGCTGCGCGTGCACCCGGCCTTGGTCGGCAAAAATAGCGTGCTCGCGAACGTCGATGGCGTGCTGAACGGCGTGTTCGTCGAGGGCCGCGCGCTCGGTCCGTGTCTGCTCGTCGGCCGCGGCGCGGGCGATATGCCGACCGCCGTGAGCGTCGTGGCCGACATCGTCGATGTGGCGCGTTCGCGCATCGAAGGCCAGCCGGGCCTCGCCACGCGCGGCATCCAGCTGAAAGAGCGTGCGGTGATGCCGATCGAGGAGGTCGAGACGCGCTACTACCTGCGCTTCGCCGTCGGCGATCACCCGGGCGTGCTCGGGCACATCGCTTCGGCGCTGGGCGCCGAAGGCGTCAGCATCGAGCAAATGGTGCAAGAAGGCCGCGCGCTCGAGGCCGACGGCGCAGTGCCGGTGTGCATCATCACCCATCGCTGCCGCGAGGGCGCGGTGCGCCGCGCAGTCAAAGCAATCGAAGGCAAAGCGTTCCTCAAAGGCACCCCGCGCCTGCTGCGCATCGAGGACGTCTGACAAGAGCCATGCGCGGCCCGCGAGATCCCGCCGCGCCTTTGGGCGTCTTCGATTCCGGGCTGGGCGGGTTGACCGTCGCCCGCGCGCTCCTACAAGCGCTGCCCAACGAGCGCATCATCTATTTGGGTGATACGGCGCGCGTGCCCTACGGCACTCGCTCTGCCCAAACCGTGGTGCGCTACGCACGGGGCTGCTCGCAGCTTTTGATCGAACGCGGCGTGAAAGGCATCGTGGTCGCGTGCAACACGGTGAGCGCGGTCGCGATCGACATCTTGCGCGCCGAGTTCGACTTGCCGATCATCGGCGTGATCGAACCGGGCGCGCGCGCCGCGCTCTCGGCCATCAGTGCGCTGCCGAAAACGAGCTCGAAGGCGCCGAAAATCGGGGTTTTGGCCACGACGGGGACGGTCGCTTCGGGCGCTTATCCGCGCGCCGTGGGCCAGCTCTCGACGCGCTACGAGGTTGTTGCGCTCGCCGCACCGCTGCTTGTGCCGCTCACCGAAGAGGGCTGGATCGAAGGCGAAGTGCCGCGCCTGGTCGTGCGTCGCTATGTGGAGCCGCTGATCGCCGCGGGTGCGTCGGTGATCGTGCTCGGGTGCACGCACTTTCCGTTGCTCAAGGGGCTGATCGCCGAGGCCGCGGCAGAGTTCGCCGGCTACCCCGTACCGATCGTCGATAGTGCCGAAGCGACCGCGGCCGTCGTGGCCGAGTGGATCGCTGACGAACGCTTGGCGAAGACGTCTAGCGAAAGCGTGCCTGAGCGACAACTTGAGCTGCTGGTTACTGATCTGCCTGCGAGTTTCTCGGTTGTCGCGGGGCGATTTTTGGGCGGCGATGCCAGCCAGGCGACGCAAGTGGATCTCGTCGCGCGCTGAAAATGGCTGAATTATTCTGGCTTGCGCAGCTGGGTGGTCGCGTCCCACAGCTCAGGCTAAGGTCACGAAATGACCCAGTTGGCGCCGCGCCACAGTCACTCTTTCGCTGATTACCTAGCGACTGAAGAGATCTCCGGAGTACGCCACGAGTTCTATGCCGGCGACATCTATGCGATGGCCGGCGGAACTCCGGAGCATGCGGCGATGGCGGCGGCAATCACGGCCTCATTGGTCCGTCAGCTCGAGGGGACGGGGTGCCGCGCGTACAGCTCGGACTTGCGGGTGCGCGTGCTCGCGACGGGGCTCGCGACGTATCCGGACGTGACGGTGATCTGTGGACCGTCAGTGCGAGATCCAGCGAGTGCGACTCATGTGACCAACCCAAAGCTCGTGGTTGAAGTGCTGAGCCCGGGGACGGAGAACTACGACCGTCACGAGAAGCTGGAGCACTACAAGCAGGTTCCCAGCTTGAGTGGAGTCGTACTCGTCGACTATCGCTCCGAGCTGTTAGAACTCTGGGCTCGAAACGGCGATAGCTGGTCGTACGCGCGCTTCGGCGCGGGGGAGCAGGTGCCGCTCCACGCGATACACTGCACCCTCGCCGTCGATGCTGTCTACAGCGCTGCGCGCGGCGCTTAGCCGGCCGCCCTCGCCGCGCCGCTGCTCGTGTCGCTCATCGAAGAAGCTGGATAGAAGGCGAAGTGCCGCGCTTGGTTGTCCGTCGCGACGTGGAGCCTGATCGCCGGGGGCCCGTCGGTGGTCATGCTCCGCTGCACGCCCTTTCTGCTACTGAAGGGGCTGATTGCCGAGGCGGCGGCGGATTCGCGGGTTTTCCCGTGCCTATCGTAGACGTGCGGGGGGCCACCGCGGCCGTCGTTGCCGAGTGTTTCGCTGACGAACGCTTGGCTCCGACGCCCAGTCAGCGCGTGCCTGATCGTCAGTTGGAGCTGCTCGTTACTGATTTGCTGCGAGCTTCTCGGTCGTCGCGGGGCGGCTTTTCGGCGGCGATGCGAGGAAGCAACCGCAGGTTGATTTGGTCGCGCGCTAGCTCGTTGCGAGGTTCAGCTTCGCGCTGATAGCCATTGACTGCGCAACCGTTCGATTCCCGAGGGCGGTGCATAGAAAATCGAACGGTCCTGAGCGCCTCACCGCGAGGCGCTCAGTCGAACATCTCCGGTGTTACGGGCAGGTTGCCGCATAAGTGACGGTTGCGGCGCCAGCGCCGGTCCCGAGGCCGCCGCCATAGTTGTTGCTGACCGCGAGCGGCGTGACGTTGGCGTCGAAGGTGTATGCGTTGACGGCCGGCGTTGCCCCGGTGATGGTGATCGAATCGAGCCACACAGTGCTTGTGCTGTACGGCGAGCTGCTCCCGTCGAGGATCTGAAGGCCGACAGTCTGAACCTTGGTCTTGTCCCAGGTGGAGGCTGAGGTCGCGAGGTAGCACGTGACGGTGGGGGCCGCGAACGTAGCGACGTTCAATGTGTACGTGGCGAAGCCAGCCGTATAGCTAGCGAGGGACGCGGTGCCCGAGAAAGCAACGGCGTAGCAAGTTCCGCCATTCTGAAGGATGTACTTTACGTCTACGGCTGAGCCGAGCGTCCCCACGTAGAGCCTGGTCGAGATTACTGCATTCGAGAGGTCGACATTGGCTCCGAGATCAATCACGTAACTGGCGTTCTGCCCAGACGCCGTGTAGGGGATCGAGAGCTTTGCGCATCCGGTTGCCGACGTCGCCCCGCCAGAGCCCGACGCCCCGGCAGAGCCGCCCAAGCCGGCAGAGCCGCCCAAGCCAGCCGTGCCGCCCAAGCCAGCCGTGCCGCCTAAGCCGCCCAAACCAGCCGTGCCGCCCAAGCCGGCAGTGCCGCCCAAGCCAGCCGTGCCGCCCAAGCCAGCCGTGCCGCCCAAGCCAGCCGTGCCGCCCAAGCCAGCCGTGCCGCCCAAGCCAGCCGTGCCGCCCAAGCCGCCCAAGCCAGCAGTGCCACTCGAACCAGCAGTGCCGCCGCCGCCGCTCTTGCCGCCGCTGCCGGCCGCTGCGCCGCCCGTGCCCGCTGCTGCGCCGCCTGCGCCTGCAGTCGTGCCGCCGGCACCGCCAGCCTTGCCGCCCGAGCCGGCTCCGGGAGCGCCACCAGCGGGTGCGCCGCCTGCGGGTGCGCCGCCCTCTGCGGGTTCATCGCCGGCAGTGCCGGCGGTGGGCGCTTTGCCTGCGGATCCGCCATTCGGTTTGCCCGCGGTTCCGGCGCCTGCCTTGCCGCCCGCTCCGCTCTTGCCCCCGCTCGCGCCACCAGTACCAGGAGTTACGCCGTCGTCGTCGCTACAACCTGCGACAGCGAAAGCACTCGTGAGCGCGACCAACCCCGCAATTGATACCAATCTTAAATTCATGTGGGCGAGAGTTAGCCCAACCTAGCTTCCAATGTCTAGACCTTCGAGTGGTCAAATTGGTCACAATCCCGCAGTTTTTCCGCGGAATTTCCGCTGCTTTTGGAAAGAGGAGCGGCGCTTACACCGCACCACAGTGTATCTTTCAATATCTGCCACGAAGTCTGAGGCGGATTGGTCAGCCGTCGGTCGGCGCGCCTGGTTCACTCGCAGCGAGATAAAGCACGGCCATGCGCACGGCGACGCCCGCCTCGACTTGATTCAAGATCACGCTGTGGCTGCCGTCGGCGATTTCCTCCGAGATCTCGACGCCGCGATTCATCGGACCGGGATGCATGACGATCGCGTCGGGTTTGGCTAGCTTCAAGCGCGCTGCGTTCAAGCCGAAGAAGCGCGCGTATTCGCGCAACGCGGGCAAGAGCGGCGCGCCCAGGCGCTCGCGTTGGATGCGCAACATCATCACGACGTCCGCGCCGTCGAGCGCGGGCTCGAGTCGATCATAGACGCGGCAGCCCATTGAGTCGACGGCGGTGGGTAGCAGTGTGCGTGGGCCCGCGAGTGCGACGTCGGCGCCGAGCATGCGCAGCAAGAGTGCGTTCGAGCGGGCCACGCGGCTGTGGGCGATGTCGCCGCAGATGGCCACTTTCATGCCGCGGAAATCGTGGCCTTTGCGCTGACGAATGGTGAACGAATCGAGCAAGGCTTGGGTCGGGTGCTCGTGCATACCGTCGCCTGCGTTGACCACGCCGGCACGCGCGTAGCGCGCGACGTAGTGCGCGGCGCCGGATGCGGCGTGGCGAATCACGATTACGTCCGCGTGCATCGCGTCGAGTGTATTCACGGTGTCGCGCAGGGTTTCGCCCTTGCTGGTGCTGGATGACGATCCGCCGATGTTCACCACGTCCGCCGACAGCCGCTTGCCGGCGAGCTCGAAGCTGGTGCGGGTGCGCGTCGAGGCTTCGAAGAACACATTGATGATCGTCTTGCCGCGCAGCGCCGGTACCTTGCGCACCGGGCGGCGTGAGACTTCCAGGAACGATTCGGCCAAGTCGAGCAACCGCTCCGCAGTCTCGCGGTTGATGTCGTCGATGCCGAGCAGGTGGCGAATGCGCTCTTGTGTCATGGAACCTCGGGGCGCAGCGCGCCGGGCGGGATCGTGGGCGAGCTCTTGGGCTGGACGACCGCGTAAATTCCGCCGGAATTTTCGAACACGTCGATGCGTTCGTCGCTGTTCAGCGTTTCGGTCTTCAGCGCGTAGTTGGCCTGAATCGGCAGTTCGCGTCCGTTGCGGTCGACCAGCACTGCCAGCTCAATCAGGCGTGGCCGTCCGTAGTCCATCAGCGCGTCGATCGCCGCGCGCACGGTGCGGCCGGTGTACAGCACGTCATCGACCAAGATCACGTGCCGCCCGTCGAGCGAGCAGGGGATTTGGCTCGGCCCAATGCGCGGGTTGGGCAGCGCGGTCGAGGCGTCGTCGCGATACAGGGTGATATCCAAGCTGCCGAGCGGGGGCGAGTGTGGTTCGAGCTGGCCCAGCCAATGATGGAGCGCGCCGGCCACAGCGATTCCGCCGCGGCGAATGGCGACCAGCACCAGATCGGAAGCGCCCGCGTGCCGTTCGACGATCTCACCGGCCATGCGACGCAATCCGCGCGCGACGCTCTCCGGGTCGAGCAAGGTTCGCATGGGCCCGCGTCCTAGCACGCGCTCGGGTGCGAGCCTATCCGGCCGTCAATTCAGCCAACGCCCGTCCGGGCCACGGCCTTTTTCTCCGTCTGCGGGCGGATCCGGCTTGGCCAGCCCGCCCTCGATCACCTTCAGCCGTGAGCGCTCGACGCGCTTTTTGCGCTGCGCGGCTTCGCGTGCGACTTCCGCGTCCAGGCGGCCGATCCGAAATTTTAGCCAATAACGGCGGAGCGGTGAGGGGGTCCCCCCTCCGAGTAGCCAGCCCGCCAAGCAACCAGCCAAGCTGCCTGGGATCCCCTCCGGCGGCAGCGCACGAAATAGCAAGTAGACGAACGGTGTGCCGACGGCGAGCAGGATGATCGTGCGCGGCGTGATCGGCAAGAGGCCGTACAGGCGGACCACTGCGCCACGGTGGTTCAACGCCCAGGAGATCGCGAGGCCGCTGGAAACGGCAAGCCCGCCGTACCAATATTCGGGTACCAGATAGCGATTGACGGCCGCCGGCAAGGCGACGTCGAACAGCGCTTGAATCAGCGACGGCACGACGACCAAGCCGACCAAGAAGCGCGCGAAGCGCTTCGAGCCCCATTGGTCCTCCAATGGCACGCCGAAAAAGTACAAGGCCATCAGCAGGCTGAGCATTGGCCACAAGCTGTCCGGTGACTGCAACAGCGAGGCCGTGAACAACCGCCACAGCTGACCGTGCAAAATGGCCAGCGTGTTGCCGCAAAACAGTGCGAACGCATCGGGCCCAACGCCGGCCCAGTGCATGCCCACCGCGAAGGCCAGCGTGACCGCGACCACCACGCACATCGCGACCTTCACCACCTGACCCGGGCGCGGGATCCCAGACGGCGCGTCGGAGTAGGTCGGCATGGCTTCCGTTAGGTGGTAGCCGCCGAAGAGGCGTCCCGCAAGGTGTTCGCGCGCGCAAACGCCTTCCGCCCCAGTAAACGTGCCCGTGACCCTACACGTCGCACGATTCGTCGCGCCGCCGGCAGGTCTTTGTCGGAAGCGATAGGGATAACCAAGACCGGCGCGAACCGATGGGCGTGCCGCCGCCGCCACCAGCCTTCGGCGTCCGATTGCGACCCCCTCGCGATGCCCGGAGAGGGCCGGGAATGCAGCGCAACGCAAGCTGCGTTGCCGGATCGCGATCGCCCACCTTCACGCCCGAGATCGGGCACGGGCGCACTTACGGCGATGGAGCCTGAGATGGATCGAGACCGCAGCCGCAGTCGTGTGCGGTCTGGGTGATCGTTGCGTAGGAAACGACGCCCGGCGGGCGTGTCGTCTCTGCGCAGCTGCCGGCGTCGCGGGCGCCCTGAGCCCCCGCCGATCCCGATCCCGCGTCGACGTCGGGGCTAGGCGGGTAACCGCCGCAAGTGGCCGTCCAGCGTGGTAGGGCGGGCTTGCCATCGGCGGTGAGTTGCCGCGAACCAGCCGTCATCGGCGTCAGCTCCTCCGGGTTCTTGTCGTAAGCGTCGACCTCCGCCAGGTAACGATGGTTAGTGACGACGAACGCGAACGTGACTGGCAACAGGCAAGTCGTCGGCGGTGAGCTGGCGAGCGGCGTTCCAGGGTTCGGCACGCCGCCGTCGGCCGCGGGAGTTACGTCGAACAAGGTGGCGACGTAACTGCGCGCTAGGTCGGGCTCGAGCGCGCCCGCATCGGCGCCTGCGGCGCCCTCGAGCGGGTGTGCGCAGTGAACGATGCCCAGAAAATCCGCGGGGTCGACGGCTACCAGTTGGGGGCGCACGACCGCGGTGGCAGTGGTTGTGGTGCTGCTGCACGCAAACGGTGCCAGTGACGCCAAACCCAAGCAGAGTAAGTAAGGTGCGAAACGCATCGGCGGGCATCGCATAGCACCGGCCTCGTGCGCAGGGCTAGCGGCCCCGTGACCGAATTTGGGCCGGTGGCGAATTAGCTGCCGCCCTCGCCGCCGCTG
>Ga0302322_100003570_pt1 | contig 13403 bp, 9 predicted proteins | sample Fen_T0_2_FD_203757 | JGI IMG/M metagenome (GOLD analysis project Ga0302322, IMG submission 203757) | Peat permafrost microbial communities from Stordalen Mire near Abisko, Sweden - Fen_T0_2 | ecosystem: Environmental > Terrestrial > Soil > Wetlands > Permafrost | place: Sweden: Abisko...
ACCTCCAGGACGACATCGGCGACCAGGGTGATGTTTCCGGGTTAATCGGCAAGCGCAGCGACGACGAATTGCTGGCGCTGATGTCCAATCTCGGCGGCCACGACATGGCGAGCATGCTGGAGGCGTTCGCAGCCATCGATCACGACCGTCCGGTCTGCTTCATCGCCTACACCATCAAAGGTGTGGGCCTGCCGTTCCAGGGCCACAAGGACAATCATGCCGGCCTGATGACGGTGGCGCAGATGGAAACATGGCGCGCGTCGCAGAACATCCGCCCAGGGCATGAGTGGGAGAAGTTCGAAGGACTGACCCAGGACGAGTCGAAACTCGCGGCGTTGCTTGCAAACGTGCCGTTCAATCGCGATGATCGCCGGCTGAGCGATGTCGTGATCGACGTTCCGGAGCGGCTGACCTTCACCACGTCGGCGCAGATGTCGACCCAGCAGGGCTTTGGCCTCGTGCTCAACGATCTCGCCCGCACCGATACGCAACTGGCCGCGCGCATCGTGACCGCATCGCCTGACGTGACCGTATCGACCAATCTCGGCGCCTGGGTCAACCGCCGCGGCCTGTTCGCGCGCGCCGAGAAGGCCGATCTGTTCCGCAGCGAGAAGATCCCCTCGACCTTCAATTGGGATGCCTCGCCGAAGGGCCAGCATATCGAACTCGGCATTGCCGAGATGAACCTGTTCATCCTGGCCTCGGCGCTGGGGTTGTCGCACGCTATCAACGGCATCAGGCTGTTGCCGGTGGTGACGCTGTACGATCCCTTCATCGAGCGCGGCCTCGATGCGCTGAACTATGCCTGCTATCAGGATGCACGCTTCATGGTGGCGGCGACGCCATCGGGCGTCACGCTCGCGCCCGAAGGCGGCGCGCATCAGTCGATCGCGACACCCCTGATCGGCATGGCGCAGGATGGGCTGACCTCGTTCGAGCCGGCCTTTGTCGACGAACTCGCCGCCATCATGGGCTGGGGGTTCCAGCACATGCAGCGCGAGCCGGGCGAGGGCGGTTCGGTGTATTTGCGGCTATCGACGAGGACCATCGAGCAGCCGCAGCGCATCATGACACCGGAGCTGCACGACGGCATCACCGAAGGCGCCTATTGGTTGCGCAAGCCCGGGCCCAACGCGGAAGTGATCGTGGCCTATACCGGCACATTGGCGCCGGAAGCGATCGAGGCGACCGGCCTGATCGGCGAGTCCAGGCGCGATGTCGGGCTGCTCGCGATCACCTCGGCGGACAGGCTGCATGCAGGATGGACTGCCGCGCGGACTATGCGGCGCGCCCGCCGCGGCGTTGCGCATCTCAGCCATATCGAGCGGCTGCTGGCACCGCTGCCGCGCGATGGCGGTATCGTCACCGTGATCGACGGCCATCCGGCGACGTTGGGCTGGCTCGGCAGCGTGCGCGGCCACCGAGTCGAGGCCCTCGGCGTCGAACGCTTCGGCCAGACCGGCACCATCGACGATCTCTATCGTTTCAACGGCATCGATGCCAATGCGATCATCGATGCAGCGGAGAGCCTTGCGGGCGCGCCCGTGCTGCACCGCAAAATGGCGGTGTAAACTTATACCGATGTCTCCCCGGCGACGCCGGGGCCCATAACTACCGGGAGAAGTTGCGAAGGGACCGGTCGTTCAGTGAATTACGGGCAGCGCTTGAAACCGGGAGATCGCGGTATGGGTCCCGGCTCGCGCTTCGCTTGGCCGGGACGACAGCGAGGGCCGCCTTGCCAGCATCGCATTTCCGCTCATATAAGCAGCGTCCGCCGCATCGCGGCGTCCCGCTGATGGCGGGTTCAACCGTCGAGGCTTTCGTGCAAGGATGCTTGGCCCGAATGCTTCCCCGCGCCCTCCATTTGCTCTCCGACGTGAAGAGGTTTCCCGATGGTCAACCGCTTGCAATTCTACATCGACGGCGCCTGGGTCGATCCCGCCGTCAAGAAATCGACGCCGGTCGTCAATCCCGCGACCGAGGACGCGATGTATGAGGTTGCGCTCGGCTCCAAGGCCGATGTCGACAAGGCGGTGGCCGCCGCCAAGCGCGCTTTCGAAACCTTCTCGCAGACGACGCGCGAGCAACGCGTGGCGCTGCTCGAGAAGATCATCACCGTCTACAAGGGCCGCATGAAGGAGATCGGCGCCGCGGTGTCCGACGAAATGGGCGCGCCGCTGCCGATGGCTGAGAAGCTGCAGGCCGGAGCGGGCCTTGGCCACTTCATGACCACGCTCGACGTCCTGAAGAATTATCATTTTGAGGAGCCCTGCGGCACGGCAACCATCTTGCGCGAGCCGGTGGGCGTCGTCGGCATGATCACGCCCTGGAACTGGCCGCTGAACCAGATCGCCTGCAAGGTCGCGCCGGCGTTGGCCGCCGGCTGCACCATGATCCTGAAGCCGTCGGAATTCACCCCGACCTCGGCGCTGATCTTCGCCGAGATCCTGCATGAAGCCGGCGTGCCGAAGGGCGTGTTCAACCTGATCAATGGCCTCGGCCCGGAGGTCGGCGCCGCCATGAGCGAGCATCCCGACATCGACATGATCTCGTTCACCGGATCGACCCGCGCCGGCATCGACGTCGCCAAGCGCGCGGCGCCGACCGTGAAGCGCGTCAGCCAGGAACTCGGCGGCAAGTCGCCGAACGTGATCCTGGAGGATGCCGATCTCACCAAGGCGGTGACCGGAGGCGTCATGCACATGTTCAACAATTCCGGGCAGTCCTGCAATGCGCCGTCGCGCATGATCGTGCCGCTGTCGAAGATGAAGGAGGTCGCCGCAATCGCGAAAGCCGCGGCCGACAAGACCAAGGCCGGCGATCCCAGGGCTGAGGGCACCACCATCGGTCCCGTGGTCAATCGTGGCCAGTGGGACAAGATCCAGGCGCTTATCAACAAGGGCGTCGAGGAAGGTGCGACCTTGGTGGCCGGCGGCCCGGGCCTGCCCGAAGGCGTCAACAAGGGCTTCTATGTCCGCCCGACCGTGTTCGCCGACGTCAAGCCCGAGATGACGATCTCCCGCGAGGAGATCTTTGGACCGGTGCTCGTGATCATCGGCGCCAAGGACGAAGACGACGCCGTCAAGATCGCCAACGACACGCCCTATGGTCTGGCTGGCTACGTTTCGGCCGGAACCGTTGAGGCGGCGCGCCGCGTCGGCCGCCAGATCCGTGCCGGCAACGTCAATCTGCAGGGCGTGCCGAACGATCGCGCCGCGCCGTTCGGCGGCTTCAAGCAGTCCGGCAACGGCCGCGAATGGGGCAAGTTCGGTCTCGAGGAATATCTCGAGGTCAAGGCGGTCGCCGGCTACAACGCGGCTTGATTGCGAGTGGGGACGCGCAGGGTGGGCAAAGCGAAGCGTGCCCACCGTTCGCGCGAAGCATAGCGATGGTGGGCACGGCGCTCGGCGCCTTTGCCCACCCTACAGCTTACCGCACTGAAGTAACAGCGAGGCGTCATTGCGAGCGAAGCGAAGCAATCCAGAATCTGTAAAGAAGGCTGGATTGCTTCGTCGCTCCGCTCCTCGCAATGACGGTCAGTCATCCCCCCAGCGCGCCTTGCGTGTTGACATAGAGCGCGTAGATCGACTGGCTGGCGGCCATGAACAGCCGATTGCGTTTCACGCCGCCGAAGCAGAGGTTGGCGCAGCGTTCCGGCAGCGCGATACGGCCGATCGGCGTGCCGTCGGGCGCGAACACCATGACGCCGTCGAGCTCGGGGCTGCCCATACCCCAGCCGCACCACAGATTGCCGTCGATGTCGCAGCGCATGCCGTCGGGGGTGCCGGGACCGCAATCGATCAGCACGCGCTTGTTGTTGATCCCCGCGCCGCTGGCTGCGACGTCATAGGCCAGGATCTTGCGGTTCGGTGTCCCGCGGGATTCCACGATGTAGAGGATCTTCTCATCCGGCGAGAAGCAAAGCCCGTTCGGCCCGAGAATGCCCTCGGCAACGATCGTGGCCTTGCCCGTGGCGCCGTCGAGCCGGTAGACATTGGCGTCGATCTCGGAGGCCGCCTTGTAGCCTTCGTAGTTGCCGAGCAGGCCGAAAGTCGGATCGGTGAACCAGATCGAGCCGTCCGACTTGACGACGATGTCGTTCGGCGAGTTCAGCCGCTTGCCGTCGAAGCTCTCCATCAGCACCGTGATCGAGCCGTCATATTCGGTGCGGGTGATGCGCCGTCCGCCGTGCTCGCAGGTGACGAGCCGGCCCTGCCGGTCGCGGGTGTTGCCGTTGGCGAAATTCGACGGCTTGCGGAAGACGCTGACCGCGCCGGTTTCCTCTTCCCATTTCAGGATGCGTTGGTTCGGGATGTCGCTGCACAACAGATAGCGCCCATCGCCGAACCACACCGGCCCTTCGGCCCAGCGCAGTCCCGTCGTCAGCCGTTCCACCGCGGACAGCTTCAGCCAATATGGCTCGAAGCGCGGATCAAGCGCCTGGATCGCCGGATCCGGGTAACAGGTCGCCGGCCGCCAACCGAGGGAATGCGTATTTGCATCGGACATTTTTGGCTCTCGTTGTTGCGTCTCCTCACGCGATCTCTGGTACCATCCGCAAGCAATGACCGCAAATCAGCGGAGCTCAAACGAGGGACGAAATGCCACGCATATTGATGACCGGCGCGAGCGGGGGAATCGGCACATCCTTGCGCAAATTGCTGCCGCCGATCTATCCGGATCTGCTGCTCAGCGACCTCAGGCCGCCGGCGGATCTTGGCAGCCAGGAGACCTTCAAGGCCGCCGATCTCGCCGATCTGGCCCAGGTCGAGGCGATCTGCGAGGGCGTCGACGGCATCCTGCATTTCGGCGGCTATTCGGTGGAGGGACCCTGGGACGGCATCCTGCAGGCCAACATCATCGGAGGCTACAATCTGTTCGAGGCGGCACGCAGACAGGGCGTCAAGCGGGTGGTGTTCGCCTCTTCCAACCATGCCGTCGGTTTCTATCCGCGGCATCGCAAGATCGACAACGACGTCCAGCCCCGGCCGGATGGCCGCTATGGCGTCAGCAAGGTGTTCGGCGAAGCCGTCGGCTCGCTCTATGCCGACAAGCACGGGCTCAAGGTGACCTGCATCCGGATCGGCAATTTCGGCGACAAGCCGCTCGATCACCGCCGCCTGTCGATCTGGCTGAAGCCGGAGGATCTGGTGCAACTGTGCCGGATCGGGCTCGAGCATCCCGGCATTCACTTCGAGGTTCTCTACGGAGCTTCGCTCAACGAGCGCGCCTGGTGGGACAATCAGCGCGCCTATGATCTCGGCTACCGTCCGACCGGCCGCGCCGAAGACTTCTGCGATCACGCCATCGCCGAACAGGCCAAGCTGAAGCCGGATCCGGTGGGTGATTATTTTCAGGGCGGTTCATTCAGCAGCATCGAGTTCGATGGCGACCGCAGCCGGATCATCGATTGGAGCTAATTGGATGATGTCATCCAGGGGAAGCTTGCAGGGCTGATCCCGGAATCCGTATCAGCTTTCGATTCCGGGTTCGCGCTGCGCGCGGCCCGAACTGACGGAAGAAGTGACGAAGACAACGAAAGACCACGACATGACCGACGGTTTGCGCAAGGGACTGACTGCTTACGGTGACGCCGGATTCTCGCTGTTCCTGCGCAAGGCCTTCATCAAGGCGATGGGCTATTCCGACGATGCGCTGGAGCGTCCGATCGTCGGCATTACCAACACTTTCAGCGACTATAATCCCTGTCACGGCAACGTGCCGCAGATCCTGGAGGCGGTGAAGCGCGGCGTGATGTTGTCGGGCGCGATGCCGTTCGTGTTTCCGACCATCTCGATCGCGGAAAGCTTTGCCTATCCGACCTCGATGTATCTGCGCAACCTGATGGCGATGGAAACCGAGGAGATGATCCGGGCCCAGCCGATGGACGCAGCGATCGTGATCGGCGGCTGTGACAAGACCCTGCCGGCGCAGATCATGGCGGCAATATCAGCCGACCTGCCGACGGTGGTGATCCCGGTCGGGCCGATGGTGGTCGGCCATCACAAGGGCGAGGTGCTTGGCGCCTGCACCGATTGCCGCAGGCTGTGGGCGAAGTACCGTGCCGGCGAAATCGACGACAAGGAGATCGAGGCCGTCAACGGCCGGCTGGCGCCGTCGGTCGGCACCTGCATGGTGATGGGGACCGCATCGACCATGGCCTGCATCACCGAGGCGCTCGGGCTATCCTTGCCGATGAGCGCGACCATTCCGGCGCCGCATGCAGAGCGGTTTCGCTCGGCCGAGGCGAGCGGCCGGCTTGCGGCTGCAATGGCCAAGGCCAAGGGGCCGCGGCCGAGCGAATTGCTGACGCCGGTTGCGTTCCGGAATGCGCAAGTTGTGCTGCAGGCGATCGGCGGCTCGACCAATGGCCTCGTTCACCTCACCGCGATCGCGGGCCGCACCGCGCATCGGATCGATCTCGATGCCTTCGACCAGGTCGGGCGCAAGGTGCCGGTGCTGGTCGACCTGAAGCCGTCCGGCGACCATTACATGGAGCATTTCCATCATGCCGGCGGGGTGCCCAAATTGATGGCGCAACTCGGCGACCTCATCGATCTCGATGCCAGGACCATCACCGGCGACTCGCTGCGCGAGGTCGTCGCCAAGGCGGAGGAGGTGCCGGGACAGGACGTGATCCGTTCGCGGCAACATCCGATCAAACCGGAAGGCGGGCTTGCGGTGCTGCGCGGCAATCTGGCGCCGCGCGGCGCCGTGATCAAGCATTCTGCGGCGAGCCCAAAGCTGCTCCAGCATACCGGGCGCGCCGTGGTGTTCGAGTCGGTCGAGGATATGACGAACCGGGTCGACGACCCCGCGCTTGAGGTCTCAGCCGACGATGTGCTGGTGCTGCGCAATGCCGGGCCGAAGGGTGCGCCCGGCATGCCGGAAGCCGGCTATCTCCCGATCCCGAAGAAACTTGCGCGCGACGGCGTCAAGGACATGGTGCGGATTTCGGATGCGCGCATGAGCGGAACCGCGTTCGGCACCATCGTGCTGCACATTACGCCTGAATCCGCTGTTGGCGGGCCGCTTGCGCTGGTGCGAACCGGCGACATGATTCGGCTCGACGTCGCCAGGCGCGGCATCGATCTGCTGGTCGATGATGCCGAGCTCGCCAGGCGCCGCGCCGCGCTGCAACCGGCCGCGACCCCGGAGTGGGCCGAACGCGGCTACGCGCATCTGTTTCACGACACCATCCTGCAGGCCGACGACGGTTGCGACTTCGATTTCATGCGCCGCAAGGGAAAGACATAGGCGCCGCCACGATCACCATGCTCAATTGACAATCCTCCAACCCCGATGGGATGATCGCGAAAAACGAAAACAGGGGAGGGGACGATGAAGCGTCGATCCAGGATCGTCAGCGGCTTTTTTATCGCTGCAGCATTCATGCTGACCGCAAGCGCTGGCGCGCAGGACGTCAAGCATTACCGCTTCGCCTACGATCAACCGCGCAATACCGGCTATTCCGTCGCCGGCGATCTGTTTGCCGACAAGCTCAAGGAATTGAGCAAGGGGACGATGATCATTGATCAGTATCCCGGCGCACAGCTCGGGCAGGAGCCGCAGCTGCTGCAACTGGTCAAGGCCGGCGACATCGACTTCGCCATCATCTCTTCGGCCAACACCGCAACGATTTCGCCGCAGGCCGGCGTGATGTCGCTGCACTTCCTGTTCCGCAACGAAGCCCACGTCATCAAGGCGCTCGCCGATCCCAACGTGTTCGAGGCGATCAAGACCATGATCGATGACACCGCGCAGGGCCTGCATGTGATCGGGACCGGATCGCAGGGCGTGCGCCACATCTACAGCAAGAAGCAAGTCCACAACGTCGGCGACATCAAGGGCATGAAGATCCGGGTCCAGGCGACCGCGACCGAGGACACGATGTTCCCGGCCTATGGCGCCCAGACCGTGCACATGCCGTTCGGCAGCGTCTACACCTCGCTGCAGACCGGCGTTGTCGATGCCGCCGAGAACAGCATCAACGTCTATCTCGTCAACAAGCACTACGAGGTCGCGCCGGTGCTGTCGCTGACCGAACATGAGGCGAACAACGCGCTGGTCTTCATCAGCGACAGGCTTTGGCAAAGCCTGTCCGGCGAACAGCGGCAATGGGTGCTGGCCGCCGCGGGCGAGGTCAGCGCCAAGGAGCCGGCGAAGGCGTTCGAACTGGAGCGGACGGCGGCCACCAAGCTGAAATCGCTCGGCGTCAAGATCGTCGACGACGTCGACAAGAAGAGTTTCATCACGGTTGCGGATCCGTATCTCGACAAGCTCGCCCACGAACTCGGCCCGCATGCGGAGAAGATCAAGGATCTGATCCGCGCGATCAATTAGGCCGCACTCTCTATCGCGTGTCGTCCCGGCGAAAGCCGGGACCCATACGCCGCGGCCCATCGATGAGGCAGCCGTGTTGTCGGCCTTCGTTAACAATCGGCGCCAGTGGTTATGGGTCCCGGCGTTCGCTGGGACGACTGAATATCGGCTACGATGGGGAAGCGGATGTCCATTGCCGACAAGCTCGTGCTGCAACGGCAGCGGCATCTGAAATGGCGGGCATTGGACCGGCTCGAACTGGCGCTGATGATGCTGTGCGGAGCGCTGTGTTTCGGCTTCTCGCTATCGGTGGCGGCGGACATCGTGACGCGGACCATCGGCCATCCCTGGTTGTGGCTGCAGGAGGTCACCTCCACGCTGTTTGTCTACGCGATCTTCGCAGGCGCTGCGGTCGCGACCCGTCGCAACGATCATCTCTATCTCACGGCGATTTCGGAGGCGATGCATGGCGTGCCGCGGCTGATCGTGGAGATCATCCTGCGCATGGTCGTGCTCGGCGTCGCGCTCTGCCTGATCTGGTACGGCTATCTCAACTATCTCCGCGGCTTCGGCTCGTTCCGCTTGCCGTCGGGCACGCCGATTGCCTCGCTCTACGCGGTGATTCCCTTGTCCGGCCTGCTGATCGCGCTATTTTCGATCGAGCAGCTGGTCAACGGTCTTCGCAACGGCTTCGATCATCCCGAGCCGCCGGACAATGATTTCATCGGGCCGCCGATCGAGCCCGGCGCCGGGAGCGGGGTGCGGCCGTGAGCGCGCCCGTCATTCTCGCATTGATGTCGTTCTGCTTCCTGTTCTTCGGTTATCTCGGCGTGCCCGTGCCGTTCTCGCTGTTGGCCGGCGTGTTCGTCGGCGCGTTCCTCGCCGACGTCTCGTTGGCCGCGATCGTGCAGAAGATTTTTGACGGCGTCGATTCCGAGGCGCTGCTGGCGATCCCGTTCTTTCTGCTGGTCGGCGAACTCATGAGTTCGGCCAATGTGGTGGTTCGGATCGCAAATCTGTCGGTGTCGCTGGTCGGCCATATCAGGGGCGGGCTGTCGCAGGTCGTCGTCGTGTTCAGCATGTTCTTCTCGGAGATGTCGGGCTCGACCACCGCCGACGTCGCGGTCATGAGCCGGGCGCTCGGCGGACCGATGCGACGCGAAGGCTATGAGCCCGCCTTCATCGCCGCGATCATCGCCTCGGCCTCGACCATTGCCGCCCTGGTGCCTCCGAGCATCACCGCGGTGGTCTATGGCGCGGTCGGCAACGTCTCGATCGCAGGCCTGTTCATGGCCGGCGTGGTGCCGGGCTTCATGATCGGCTTCGGGCTGATGATCTATTGCTATTTCTTCGGCCCCTCCGGCTTGCGCAAGCCGCGCGCGCCGCTGCGCCAGGTGATGTTCGCCACCGGTGACGCCGCGCTGCCGCTGATGATCCCGGTGATCCTGCTCGGCGGCATCCTGACCGGCTGGTTCACCCCGACCGAGGCCGGCGTGGTCGCGGTCGCCTGGATCATCCTGGTCGTCATCCCCTTGCTCAATCGTGGTCACCTGAAGATGATCCCGTACGATTTCTGCCTCGCCGGGCTGATCTTCTCGCTGCCGCTGATCACGATCGGCGCCGCCAACGCGTTCGGCTGGATGCTCGCCTATCTGCGCGGCGCCAGCTTCATCGCCGACTGGATCACGTCGACCGCCGGCAACGATCCGCGCTATATCATGCTGCTGATGGTCGCGCTGTTCACCGTGATCGGCGATTTCATCGAGCCGGTGCCGACCATCATCATCTTCATGCCGCTGGTCAACGCGCTGACGCAGGCCGGCGACATCAACGGCGTCCATATGGGCGTGGTGCTGATCGCGACGCTGGCATTCGGACTGATCACGCCGCCTTACGGGCTGGTGCTGCTGATGGCCTCCAAATTCGTTGGCGTCGGCTTCGGCAGGGCGCTGCGGGCCGCGCTGCCGATCTACGTCGTGTTCCTGCTCACCATCACCTTCACGATCTTCTTCCCGAGCGTCGTGCTGTGGCTGCCCAAGCATGTGATCCCCGAATCGGTCGGCTGCTTCAAGGCGCCGGCGGGTACGGGGTACATATGCCCGAATTAGCAGCGACAGGCGCTGTGTTCGGTGTGGATCCCTCCCCAGGGCAAAATCGCAGTGTAGGTACGGTGACAACCCCGGCGAAGTCTGCGACAAGGCGGGCCTTGCGGAAACGTCTGATGACACAGCGCCGAGAGGCCGGTCCGCTCCGGCGCGCGCGCCCCGAGTGAGTTGATGCAGATGAGTGAGGAATCGCTGGCCAGGGGGCCGGTTGTGATCGTCGGCGCAGGGCATGCAGGCGTCCAGCTTGCGACCTCGCTGCGCCAGGCTGGCTTTGCCGAGCCCGTTCACCTGATCAACGATGAATCCCATCTGCCCTATCAGCGGCCGCCTTTGTCCAAGGCGTATCTGAAGGGCACCGGCGGTCCGGAGACCCTGATGTTCCGGCCGCAGAAATTCTATACAGACCAGGGCATCGATCTCATTTACGATCGGGTCATTGCGGTCAACCGCGACGCGCGCAAGGTGACGCTCGCGTCCGGCGCTGCGTTCGACTACGGCCACCTCGTGCTGGCGACCGGTGCGCGCAACCGGCTGCTCGACGTCCCCAATGCCAATCTGCCCGACGTGCGCTATCTGCGCATCCTCGACGACAGCGAGGCGCTGCGGGCCTGTATGCTGACCGCCAAGCGCGTCGTCGTGATCGGGGCCGGTTTTATCGGGCTGGAATTCGCGGCCACCGCGCGCATCAAGGGCCTCGAGGTCGACGTGCTCGAACTGGGCAGCCGGGTGATGGCGCGTGCGGTGACGGCGGAGATCTCCGACTATTTCCAGCAACAGCATGCCGCCGCCGGCGTGCGCATTCATCTGGGCGTCCAGGCGACCGGCATCACCGCCGACGGCGCCAGGGTGACCGGCGTCAGCGTGAGCGACGGCCGGCACATCGATGCGGACCTCGTCGTCGTCGGTGTCGGCGTGCTGCCCAATGTCGAACTGGCGGCAGAGGCAGGGCTGTCGGTCGCATCGGGCATCGTCGTCGATGAATATCTGCTGACGTCCGATCCCCATGTCTCGGCGATCGGCGACTGCGCGCTGTTCGCAAGCCCGCGTTTTGGCGGCACCTTGCGGCTGGAATCGGTGCAGAACGCGACCGATCAGGCGCGTTGCGTCGCGGCGCGGCTGAGCGGCGATGCCAAGGTCTATGACGGGCAGCCCTGGTTCTGGAGCGATCAGGGCGATGACAAGCTGCAGATTGCGGGACTGACGACGGGCTACGACCAGGTGGTGCTGCGCGGCGATCCCGCACAGAAGGCGTTCTCGGCGTTCTGCTACAAAGCGGGCCGGCTGGTCGGCATCGAATCGGTCAACCGTGCCGGCGATCACATGTTCGGCCGCCGGCTGCTCGCTGCCGGTCGCACCATCGATCCCGAGCAGGCCGCCGATCCGAGTGTCGACCTGAAAGGCCTGCTCGCTTAGTTTCGCTTCGCAACCTCGGCCCATCACAACGATCGTCAGTCAGAGCTAAGCTCGAACTCCGAACTCCTGTTTGACCGACTCGATATCGGCAAGGCTCGGCAAGCCTGCTTCGTTGCCGAGGCGCTGGATCTTGAACGTCGAGGCTGCGCGGGCAAAGTCGAAATGCTCGTGCCAGCTCGCCGCGGGATTGGCGAGGTAGGAATAGATATAGGCGCCGTGATAGACGTCGCCGGCGCCGTTGGTGTCGATCACGCGCTCGCGCCCAATCGGCAGCGCGGGCATCGCGCGCACCGTGCCGGTCTCATCGTACCAGAGCAGCCCCTTCTCGCCCATGGTGATGCCACCGATGCGACAGCCGCGGCTCTTCAGATAGTCGAGCATCTTCTCGGGCGTCAGGTCCATCTGTTCGCACAGCCGCTCGGCCACGATCGCGACATCGATGAATTCCAAGAGCTCATGGGTGTTGGTGCGCAAACCGCCGCCGTCGAGCGAGGTCAGGATGCCGGCTTCGCGGCACAGCTTGGCATAATGGATCGCGGCATCTGGCTGGTGGCCGTCGACATGCAGCGCCCGGCAATCGCCGAGGTTGAGCAGCGGGAAGGGGTGGATGTGGACGTCATCGCGGCAGCGGACGATGGCGCGCTTGCCATCCTTCGGCATGATGAAGGAGAGCGACGAGGAGTTGACCTTCCTCGGATGCAAAGAGATGCCGTATTTGGCGGTCATGTCCTGGAACATGCGCCCGAGCCAGTCATTGGCGACGGTTGCGATCAGGTCCGGGACGATCCCGAGCTTGGCACAGCAAAACGCCGCGGTTACCGCATTGCCGCCGAACGACACCGCATAGGCCGACGCGACGTGCTTCTCATCTCCGGTCGGCATGTGGTCGGTAATGAAGGTGACGTCGATATAGGTCTGTCCGATAAAAAGGGCCTGCATTCGTTGTTCCGTCATCCGCTGATGGGGGTGGTTCCGGCCCCGGCGCTCCACATTAGCAACCGATCAACCCGGATCAACGCTGAATTTATCCGCAGAATTGCCTCCCTCGGCGCTTGAGATCGGCAAAAGGCGAGACTACCACCCATGGTCGAGTCGCTCGGAGCGCGTCAATCGGGGCGGCATCGGCCCGGCGGCGAAGATCAGGAGTGTTTGATGACCGTATATACGGGTCCCGTATTCGAGATGGCGACCAACCAGTTCAACGTGATCGCGGATCACCTCAGCATCCCCACCGACGAGCGCGACCGGCTGTTGCTGCCCAAACGGGCCATCACCATTTCGTGTCCGATCCACCGCGACGACGGCACCATCGCGGTGTTCGAAGGCTACCGTGTACAGCATTTGCTGACGATGGGCCCGACCAAGGGCGGCACGCGCTTTGCGCCGACCGTCGACATCGGCGAGGTCGCAGCGCTGGCGATCTGGATGAGCTGGAAATGTGCCCTGGTGGGGCTTCCCTATGGCGGCGCCAAGGGCGGGATCAATGTCGACCTCACCGGACTGTCGAGGCGCGAGCTCGAATCGCTGTCCCGGCGCTACATGCAGGAGCTGATTCCCTTTGTC
>Ga0302322_100003571_pt1 | contig 13402 bp, 11 predicted proteins | sample Fen_T0_2_FD_203757 | JGI IMG/M metagenome (GOLD analysis project Ga0302322, IMG submission 203757) | Peat permafrost microbial communities from Stordalen Mire near Abisko, Sweden - Fen_T0_2 | ecosystem: Environmental > Terrestrial > Soil > Wetlands > Permafrost | place: Sweden: Abisko...
CACGGGTCCGACGCGGCGCCGGCGACCTTGGCGCATCCTCAAACGAGTAGGTCTGCGCTGAAGCCGAGGCATGTCATGCTCGATTCGACGGTGACCGCGAGAGACGGCCTAATCGGCTCGTTCACGGCGCCGTCACGGACAGCAGTCGCCTCGGGGTCTCACACCGGGTGCCGGGAGGCGGTCTCTCGTCGCTTCCGCAGGAAGCGCACGGCTTGAAGCGCCGCGACCTGACCTTCGCCCACGGCCTTGGCTGTCTGATACGGCTCTCCCGTGCAGTCCCCCGCCGCGAAGACTCCGGGCGTGTCGGTCGCCATGTGTCGGTCGACGGTCACGTGGCGGCCGTCGGAGGCCAAGCCTTCAAGGAGGGTGTGCGGAGAGACGCTGTTCTTGTAGATGAACACCGCATCGACCTGGAGGTCCTCGCCGGGCAGCGACACCCAGATCTGGGCGTCCACTCGCTCCAGTCGCGTCGGTCGCGCGCCCGGCAGCAGGCGCACGCCCTCCGGAAGGCGGTAGTCACCCCGATACAGGGGCACGTAGGTGACCTCGACTCCGTAGTCCTCCGCGAGAGCAGATGCCTCCTCCTCGCCCTCGGGAGCGTAGCTGATGAAGGCCGCTCGGCGCCCGGCGAACAGCCTGCCGTCGCAGGTCACGCAGTAGCTCACCCCCTGACCAACGAGCTCCTCTTCGCCCTCGATCTCAGCCTCGCGGTAGACGCCCGTGGCGAGTACCACGGCGCCGGCGTGGTAGACCTCCCGCTCGCTGAAGACGACGAACCCATCTTCGTCGGGGATGATCTTCGACGCCTTCTCGCCGATGAGGGGCACGTCGAACTCCTCGAGGTGGCGCAAGAATGCCGTCGCCAGTTCCTCTCCGCTCGCGGAGGTGAACCCGGGGTAGTTCGCGATCGAGTGCGCCTTGCGGATAAGGCCCGAGGGCGCCTGCCCAGCCAGCACGGCCACGGTGCGCTTGCGGTTGGCCACGTTGATGGCCGCCGAGATGCCCGCCGGCCCCGATCCCACCACAATGACGTCGTATTCTGACGACCTGGGCGCACACTCCCCCATCGAGCTCCTTCCTGAAGTACTCGGAGCTCCCCGTCGGTCGGAGCTCGGCTCAACAGGACGTACCCCCACGAACATCCCCGAAAACGGGTGCGTCGGGGAAAGGAAGAAAGGCTCCGCGCCAGCTTGCGTGTCACAGGTCCTCGAGTGCTGTCTGGAGTTGACCCGCCGTCGTGGACACTGGAGCATGGCAGGCGTTCGCTATCAGGATGAGGATCCGCAGAGAGGAACCACCGTGAAGCAGTCGCTTGGCGCCAAGACCCTGCTCTACCCGACCCCGGTGCTCGTGGTCGGCAGCTACCACGCAGACAGACGGCCCAACGTGATGACGGCGGCCTGGGGCGGAATCGCCTGCTCGAAGCCGCCCTGCGTCTCCGTGTCGTTGCGGGCCGCTACCGCGACGCACGGCAACATCATCGCGCGCAAGGCTTTCACGATCAGCCTGCCGAGCGGCGAGCAGGCCGCCGCGGCCGACTACTTCGGCCTGATCTCGGGACGCAAGGTCGACAAGTTCGCGGCGACCGGACTCACGCCCCAGAGGTCCGAGCTCGTCGACGCACCCTACGTGGCGGAGTTCCCGCTCGTCGTCGAGTGCGAGGTCGTTGCGGTGCACGAGCTCGGCCTGCACACCCAGTTCATCGGCGAGGTCAAGGACGTCAAGATCGACGAGGCCTGCCTCGACAAGGATGGCCACATCGATGTGGGCAAGCTCGATCCGCTCGCCTTCGCACCCGAGACCGGTGAGTACTTCACTCTCGGCGCGCTGGTCGGCCGCGCCTACTCGCTCGGCAAGACCTTCGTCGCCGAAGGGAGCTCCTGACCGGCGCGCCGCGCGCTCGTCGCCACGACCTGGAGAGAGGATGAACGACATGGAACCCTTGCAGCTGACCTTACGCCGCGCCAAGGAGACCAAGAACACGGTGCGCTACGAGGAGCCGGCGAGTGACCAGCCGGTCGTCATCGGCACGCTCTACCTGCAGAAGTGGGCTCTGCACCGCCTCAGTGATCCGGAGACGATCACGGTGACCATCGAGCGAGCCGAACCGTGAGCGCCCGCGACTCGGCAGGCGAGAGTCAGGTCGGCCTGCAGTTCTCCGTCTACCCACTGCGCCAAGCGCACCTGCACCCGGCGATCGAAGCGGCCGTGCAGGCCGCCGCCAAGGAAGGCGTCGAGGTCACGGTCGGCCGCCTCAGCACCTTCGCGCCAGGGGAGGAGGACGCGGTCTTCGCCGCCGTGCGGGCCGCATTCGATGCGGCGCGGTCGTTCGGACCGACCGTCGTGGTCGTGACGCTGTCGAGCGGCCTGCCGAGCCGGAAGACCGTCGCCGAGATCCAAAGCTCCAGCAACGGCTGATCCAAGCGTCACAGGTCTGGCTATCCCGTCCGGGCCCAGAGTGTCCTGCAGGCTCGCTGTCACGCGTCCGCTGCGCCAACGCGGACTCCGCGCACGAGCGAGGAACGGGGGACGCGCAGGCGGGGGCTCGGCCTGAGCGCGGCTGGTTTGAGTCGCCGCCACCTACCGATCAGGCGTCAGACGTACGCCACGCGGTGGCGAGCCGCCGGCCGCGCGGGGTGCGCAGCCGTCGCGCGGCCGCCGCCGGCGAGGCCAACGGAGGGGCGCTCACTTGAGACCTGGATGACCGGCGAGGAAGTGCTCGGCTCTGGCCTTGGCGTTTGCCCTCACGCTGAAGAAGTACAGCGGGTAGTCGAAGGTGTGGAGGACCCCCATGGGGAACCCGTTGGCGTTGAAGTAGGGTGGCTGGTCCGCGGGGACGGTGCTGCAGATGACGACGCCCTTCTTCTTGTCCACACGGGCGTCGGCGAGGTACATGACGCGGAGGATATGCCCCTGCTTGTTCTGCAGCGGCCTCCCGGTGCTCGGGTCCAGCTCGATCGAGCCGAGGTTCTGCCTGGCCGTGGCCTGTGTCTGCTTTCTGGTCCAGGTGATCGGGTTGATGGCGATGCCCCCGGGCAGCAGGACCGGGTTCGGACCGGCGATCGTCGGCGCCTCCGTGTTCCACGAGACGATCACGCCGGTGTCGCTCGCGCCCCTGGCCAACTTGAGGTGCGGGTTCGCGGCGAGGTACTTGGGGGTGATCGACTGCCCGACGATGTACGCGGCGATCATCCGTCCGTACACGCGCGGATGCGCCTTCATGTAGTCGGAGAGGAGGTAGCGGAGCACGGCCGAGCCCTGGGAGTGGCCGACCAGGATGAAGGGCCGTCCGTGGTTGTAGTGCTTGAGGTAGTACTTGAACGCGGCGAACACGTCGACAGACGGCGGCCCCTCGATGTTGGTCTCCTGCTCCGCCGCAGTCAGTGAGAGCTGATAGGTGGCGTCGATCTGGCGGTAGTAGGGAGCGTAGATGTTGGCGAAGGTCCGGAACGCCCAGGCCTGCCGGGTGTAGGCGGTCTGCGCGCCTTGCATCATGCCGGGATGGTCCACGGGGCAGAAGATCGGCTGGCTGGCGTCGGTCCTCGCGTAGGCAGAGGGATAGACGTAGAAGACGTCGGCCTTCCACCGCGACGCACGCGGCACATGCAGCCAGTGCGCGGACTGGGAGTAATCGGTCGGCGTGACGGCCTGGGGCGGCGCTGCCGCAGTGGCTGAGGCCAGCGTAGCGGCGGCCAGCAGTGCCGCGGCTCCCGCGACCAGGAGAGTCTTGACGCGCATGCGATTCCCTCCTTGCGCTCGACTGTCTCGCCGCCCCAGAGGAGTCGCCGGCCAGTGGCCTGGCGAGCGGTGGACCGACGCCCCTCCTCCCTGACCGATCGGCAGCGGCGACGGCGAACTTGACCGGCCCGCTGGACGCACTCACGAGTGCGTACTTCCGTGCGCGGACTCACGGACCTTCGTGGTGACCGGCTCCCCGGGTCTTGACGGCACCGGTCACACGGACACGTCCGCGGCACAAACCCGCTGCACACGGCCGCGCCACAGGCAGACACCATCATGAACGGCGGAGGAGGCCGCGCGTAACCTTCGCTGGCGACGCGCGGCTGCGGCCCGGACGGAAGTTCTGGCCGGTGGCCGACGTTAACTCAAGTGCAACGTTGTTCAATCGAGGAGGACTCCATGAAGCGCTGGCTGATCGCGCTCACAGCGCTCGCCGTGCTCTCGCTCGCCCTTGTGCCCTTGGCGCTCGCCGCCGGCCACGGCAAGCCGGCGGCCAAGCCGCACCCCGGCGCGGCCAAAGTCCACGTGAAGTTCCAGTGTGAAGCGACGGTCGTCTCCGTCGATGCGACCACCGCGCCGGCCATGCTCGTGGTCACCGTGAAGAGCGGCTCCAAGACGATCAAGGCCTACCGCCACCAGCAGATCACGGTACAGGCCGACCCCGCCGCGAAGCTCATCGACGCGACCGTCGATCCCGCGGCGACGCTGACCCTCGATCAGCTTGTGGCCGGTGCCAAGGTGCACCTCGGCGGCACTATCGATCGCAGTAGCGATCCCGCGACGTTCACCGCCAAGAAGGTCATCCTGCAGAAGCTGCCGGCGCCCGCACCGTCGCCAAGTGTCACGCCGACGCCGTAAGCGAAGGAAGAGCGCGGCCCGCGCGCAGGCGAGAGTGCCTGGCTGGGCCCGCCGGTGCTGAGATCCGGGGCAAGGGCCCCTGCCCGCGCGACGGGCAGGGGCCCTTCCTGTGTTTGCCGGCCGGCAATCCGAGAACCGAGCGGAGCACGCAAGGGCACTCCGATCCGCCTGGGATCCCGGCTGAGTCAGACTCGTGGAAGGCGCCGGAAATCCATGGGGCCGGGAGAGCCACCCTCCACTTCGGCGCATCGCGCAGCCGCAGGCAACACAATCACCGCCGCGAGAGGTGGCAGCTCGATATGCTCTTGAGGTCGGGGTGGTGGCTCGCACCTGCCATATGGATGCGAACAGGGACAGGTCACACGAATCGGTTCGCGCGACATTCCTGATGCACGCGGCGCCTCTGCCGCCGCGCAGCCGGCATCCCTCTCCCAGCCCTGACCTCGACCACGGCTGCTGCGTCACTGTGCTCCGGCGGCCACCGCAGCAGAGCCCGTGGAGAAGATCTAGTCAGTCACGCCGTTACGGTCGACGAAGATGCTCAGCGTACGTCCGGCCGCGACCGCCAGATCGGGCTTGCCATCTCCTCAAAGCCCAGGCCGCCCACCAGCTCGAAGAGCAGAACGGCTGGGACGACGGCTGGGTCGAGACCGGCCTCGTGTTCACCGCCGAGAACGGCGCCGCATTCGGCCCCGAGAGCATCAGTCGCTACTGGCAGCGGGCAGTCAAGAAGTCGATGTTGCCGATCATCCGCCTGCACGACCTCCGCCACACGCATGCGACGCTCGCCCTTCAGGCCGGCATTCACCCCAAGGTCGTCTCCGAGCGCCTCGGTAATGTGACGATCTCGATCACGCTCGATACGTACTCGCATGCGATTCCCGCCATGCAAGAGGAGGCGGCGGCGCTGATCGCGGAGCTGGTGTTCGCGGGACAGCAGATCGCCCAGCTCGGCCAGCGCCCTTGCTGATCGCCGGCGCCCCGGAGAACCGGCAGTATCATGACGGGTGGACCCAGGAGTGGGGTCAGGTCGCTCAAAGGAGGCTCGGGCATGAAACCCAAGGCGGTCGCTCGCGGCGTGTGGCAGGTCGGCCTGAGAGGGGTCAACGTGTTCCTCATCGAGGCCGGCGACGGCCTCGTGCTCGTTGATGCAGGCCTGCGGCACAGCCCGCCGCGCATCACCGAGGCGATCTACGCGCTGGGCAGGCTGCCGCAGGACGTCGTCGCCATCGTGGTCACGCATGCGCACCGCGACCACGTGGGGGGCTTGGCCGAGATGATGCGCCGCACCGGCGCCGAGGTGTGGATGCACCCGGCCGACGCCGCCCTCGTGAGAGATGGCCTCTACGGGCGGCCCTTCCGGCACGGCGCCGGTCGGCTCTTCAGTCGGTGGCCGGCGCCCAAGGGCGATGCGATCGCCGTGGCCCACGAAGTGAGCGACGGCGAGGTGCTCCCCTTCGACGGCCTGCGCGCCCTGCACACGCCGGGCCACACGGCCGGTCACCTGGCCTTGCTGCTGCCGCGCGGGGGCGGCGTCCTGTTCGTCGGCGACGCCGCCGCTAATCTGCGCCGGCCGGGTCTCAGCTTCCTCAATGAAGACGTGGCCGGGGGCCGGCGCAGCCTGAAGAGACTTGCGGCCCTGGAGTTCGAGGCAGCCTGCTTCGCGCACGGCCGGATGATCCGCCACGGGGCGAGCAGCGCCTTCCGCGAGCTCGTGGCACGCCTCGAGACGCCCAAGTCGGAGACTCCGGCGGTCGGCGACGCCTGAGCCATCCCGGCGATGCAGGAGGAAGCGGCGGCGCTGATCGCGGGGCTGGTGTGCGCGGCGGAGACGGCGCCGAGGCGAGGCTGACGTCCTCTCGACTCGTACGACGAGTTCGCCGGCTAGGCTTGCGGCGGCTCGCTGAGTGACTCCCGCTGCTTCCCGGACAGCATCCAGGCCCCCAGGCAACAGGCGATGCCAACGAGGAGTGCCGCCACGCCGTGCTTTACATGCTTGTGAGCAGAACTGGCGAGATGTCCGGGGAAGAAGCTGGGCAGTGAGCCGGCAGGTGTCACCCAGTAGTAGATGGCAAGCGCGATGAGCGCGACACCGATGATGATCAGAAGGACCATGTAGACTCTCCGCTGGTTCATGCAGTTCCCTTCCTTGGTTTCCGTCGCGGCATGATGGTTCGCCGAGTCGGTGCGATCCCCTACTGACGACATGACGAGACCTCTTCGCACGCCGTCTCGGCGATGCAGGAGGAGGCAGCGTCGCTGATCGCGGGGCTGGTGTTCGCTGCCGAGTAGGATCGCGCCGTCGCTGACTGGACGATGCCCCCGACGACTCAGCAGAGGTCTTGTGCCCCAAGCGGCCTCAGCGGACCGCCACCTTGACCACCGGGGTGAACGCGGTGAAGCCGCTGTTCACGCCGTGGTAGCGCACCACATACCACGTCGTGCGCGACGGATGCAGCAGCGGGCTGACGAAACGTCCACTGGCTTTGACGTGAAGGTTGGCGACCTTGGTCCAGCCCTGCGCTTTCACGGTTGCCGGCTGGCCGGCCCGGCTGTGGCGCATGAAGAGGGTCGCCTTCCTGGCGTCGACATGTCCGCGCAGACGTACGGTCTGTCCTGACGCGATGGTGCTGTGTGACGCAGAGAAGGTGCAGACCTCGTAGTAGTCGTCGAGCCAGAGCAGGCTCTGTACGTCGTCGCTGCGCTCGGCGTTGATCTCGTAGACGTTGCCGACCGCGGCGTGCGCCGGGATGCGCAGGGCGACCCTGTAGACCTTCTGCCGACCGGTCGAGTTCACCGTCTGGGGGAAGGGATACCCAATCGAAAAGCCGGATGAGCCGACAAACGAGATCTGCTGGCCGGCGGGCACGTTGGAGATCGTGTACCTCACGGTGCTTCCCGGCCGGCCCGAGTGGCGACACTGGGCACCTGCGAGGTGGCCGCGCACGGCTGAGTGCCAGTCGAAGGACAGCGATGTGGCGGCGACGGTGCCCGGGCTGACCGCCACGGCGGCGTGACCGGGGCTGACCCACTGGCACTCGGCCGTCGTCGTGCCGTTGGCGTTGGGAAACGACGCGCTGGCGCTGTTGAAGTCGGGCGCCACGGTGTCGGCCACGCCCTTGCCGTCGGTGAGCGCGACCCATGACTCAATGCCCGAGTAGAGCGCATCGCCGATGCTCAGCTCCGCCGTCTGGCCCGCAGGGGCGTTCGCGATGGTGATGTTCACGTGTCCCGGGCGGATCACATAGCTGCCCGCGGTCGAGAAGTCGAGGTGATACAAGGTGAGGCCCAAGAGACTCGAGCTTCCGTCGCCTAGTGCCATGAGGGAGTCGTGCGCCGGGTGAGACGCAAGGCCCGCAAACGAGAACGAGCCGTCGGCGGCTGTCGTGGTGCCGCCCGCGTCGTGGTAGCTTGCGGCGGGTGCGTACCAGGAGTAGCCGTCGGGGTCCCACCAGCCGCAGAAGATGTAGCAGTCAGCCAGTGGAGTGCCGTCGAAGTCCTCCAGCGTCCCGCTGACCGGGGAGGTCTGTGCATCTGCCTGGGCGAGCTGGCCGACCGGCAGCGATGCCACGTCACGCTGGAGGTGCTGCAGGTTGACGGGCCGGGGCGATGCGGACGCCTCGCCCGCCCAGGCGCAAGCCAGCACGACGGCCATTACGCACACTACGGCCACAGCCAGTCGTTTCATGTGTCCCCCTCGTTTGCGACCACCGTGACGCGACGATACATCCATGGTACTGCCTGGGCAAGATGCGTGGATCGTCATGCTCAAGACCGGCGTCAGCGCCGATCAGGAGGCCCCGGGAATGACGTGGAGTCCGTCTGCGTCGCGGCGGCAGAATGTCGGCAGTCTTGCCGATTCGGAAGAAGTGCTGCCGAACGGCACGGCACGAAAGCGCACTGTGCAGCATCGAAGTGGCGCCCCCGGCTGGAATCGAACCAGCGACACCGGGCTCAGGAAGCATGCCGAAGGCGTGACCGGCAGTGGTCCCCAGTGTGCGATTGTGCTGCACGGTCCAAGCTTCGGCGACGGCCTCGTGCTGAGCGGTGTCCAGGCGTGTTGAGCAGTGGTGAGGCGTTTTGTCGGCCATGCGTCGGCAGTGCGTTGTGAAGGCGAGACCGTGATCGGTCTTATAGACCCAGAGAGCTTCGTACGGCGGGGGAGCCGAGGCTCCCCCGCCGTGTCGTCCGTCGCCTCTTCCCTGCTCCTTCACTTCAGATGAATCACGACGTTGCCACCCTTCAGCGCCAGGGCGCTGAAGCTCTTCATGCCGCCTGTAAGGAAGGATGCCTTGCTGCCCGTCAGCGTGAGGCTGAGAGTGTCACTGCCCACCCCGGAGCTCTTGCCCGAGTCGACGGTCTTGGCGGTGAAGGCAAGGCCGCTCTCGCTGTAGAGCGAGGTGCCGCCGCAGGCCTTGGTTACCTGCAGAGTAGCCGTGCCGGTGAGCGTCGCCGTCAGCGGGTAGGCGCTGCCGGCGAAGCTCAGCGCCGTGAGTGAGTTGCTCCTGATGACGAAGTCGGCCGCGGTGCCCTTGTAGACGCCGCGCCAGACGTAGACGAACTGGCCGCAGGCCTTGCCCTTGGCGTCGTAGCGGGCGACCAGGCCGAAGTCGCCGCAGCCGCCGCTCGGCTCTGCCACCCAGCCGGCCCCGATCGCGAACTGGCCGGAGTTGGCATAGAAGCTGATTGCGGCGCCCTCTGCGTTGGGGGCCGTGTAGTAGGTGTTGGCTGCGTTCGCCGTGGCCCCGACGAGGCGAGCGATGACCTGGTAGCTGCCCTCGGTGGCGCTGGTCCAGACCGCCGCGGCGGTGCCGATGCCGTCGCCGGCGGTGCCGGTGTCGCGCACCGGGGCGTAGACCGTGGCGGTCGGCGTCGTCGACCCCACCGGGTAGATGTCGAAGGCGACCGCCATCTTGGTGATGTCGCCGATCGTCTTGGCGGCGCTGTTCTCGGGGTTGAGGCCGCTGTAGCCCACCGCCGCGCTGTCGGTCACGGTGGCCTGCAGGTTGAGGTTCACCTTCACGACCCCGAGTGAGTCGCCGCTGTAGGCGAGGGTGGCGTCCTCGAGGGAGATCGTGAAGGATTTGCTGTCGCTGCTGCTCACGTAGCTCGCGTCACCCGCCCAGGCGGCGCTCACCGTGTAGGTGCCAGGCGCCTGGGAGAGGGTGAGCGTCGTCTTCGCGACACCGCTGGCATCACTGGCCACCGTGGCGCTCGCCACGGTGGTCGTACCGGAGAGCAGCTTGAAGGTGATCGTCTTGCCGGAGAGGCCGCCAGCGCTCCCGCTCGTGAGCTTGGCGCTGAGATCGATGCCGTCCGAGTACTGGCCGTTGGTGGCGCCGGTATAGGACAGAGCCGTGCTGCGCTTGGTCACGGTGACGCTGACCGGCTTGGCACCGCTTAGCACCGGACTGCCGTTGTCGCTGACGACGACCGAGAAGCTGGCCGTCCCCATCTGGCTGGCGGTCGGCGTCCAGCTGAAGGCACCGGTGGTGGCGTTGATCGTCGCGCCGGTGGGCACGCTCCCCGTGCCGCCCGCCAGACTGTACTTCAGGGTGTTGGCCGGGATGTCTGGGTCGGTGGCCGTCGCCGTGAAGGCGATTGCATCGCCCCACTGCCCGCTCTGAGCAGGGACCGCCTGCAGCACCGGCGCGCTGTTGAGCTCGTTGACGTGGACGTTGACCGTCTTGCTGTCACTGCGCTGCGGCACGCCGCCGTCGGTGACCTTGACCGAGAAGCTAAAGTCGCCTGGGCCCTGGGCCTCGGTCGGGGTCCACTTGAAGACGCCGCTCGTCGGGTCGATGCTCGCCCCGGCGGGCGCCCCGACGAGACTGTAGGTCAGAGCGTCGGGGACGGGCCAGTTGTCAGCGTCTGAGGCCGTGGCCGTGAAGCTCCACGCCGCGAGCTCGTTGACGCTCGTCGGCAGCGCCGGCAGGCTGAGGCTGGGAGCCGCGTTGACCTCATTGACGTGGACGCGGACGGTCTTAACGTCGCCCAGCGGCGGTGAGCCGTTGTCGCTAGCCACGACGGAGAAGCTGTAGTCACCCGGTCCCTGGGCCTCGGTCGGCGTCCAGCTGATGAGGCCACTGCCGGAGTCGATCGTCATGCCCGAAGGCGCGCCGGTGAGGCTGTAGGTCACAGTGTTGGGGACCGGCCAGTTGTCGGGATCGGTGGCCTGAGCCGTGACGTTCAGCGAGCTGAGCTCGTCGACCGTCTGATCCGGGATGCTATGCAGCGTCGGGGCGCTGTTGACCTCGTTGACCGTCACGCTCACGGGGGTGGTCGCGCTCAGGGCCGGGCTGCCGTCGTCTGTGACCTTGACGGCGAAGGTGTAGCTGCCGGGGCCCTGAGCTTCGCTCGGCGTCCAGGTGAGGACGCCCGTGCGTGCGTCGATGCCGGCCCCCGCAGGCACGGAGCCGGTGCCGTCGATGAGCGAGTAGGTGAGATGCTGCGTGGGGGTCTCTCCGCGCGTGATCTCGATGTCGATCGCCGCGGCGGCGATGGTCAGCAGCGTGCCCTCGTCGACAGTCTCGCTGTCGATCGGGGCCAGCGCCGGCGGGTCGTTCACGGCCCTGACCGTGAGGTGGATAGTCTGCTCATAGGTGTTGTGTGCGGCCTGGCCGTCGTCGGCCCGCACCGTGATGTCGCCGCTGCCGTTGGCGTCCGGCTTGGCGCTGATCGTCACCTCGCCGCTGCTCGGGTCGATGCTCACGTCGGCGAAGCCGAGCGCGGCCGAGCTGATGCTGTAGGCGACGGGCTGGCCGCTCTCGTCGGAGGACACCGGGCCGGGGGTCAGGCTGACCTTCTCGGCCGGCGCGAAGTCCTCGTCGACGCTCACCGAGTCGCGGCTCAGGGTGAAGGCTGGCGGGTCATTCACCGCCGTCACCGTGATGCTCACCGTGGCCACGTTCGAGTCCACTGTGCCGTCGTTGGCCGTGTAGGTGCAGGAGTCGGGGCCGTTGTAGTCGGGGTTCGGCGTGTAGGTGAGGTTCGGGGCGGCGCCGGACAGAGTGCCGTGGGCCGGCTGTTCGACGACGGTGTAAGTGAGCGGGTCGTTGTCGGCGTCGGAACCGGTGAGGGTGAGGGCGAGCGCCGTGTCCTCGGCAGTGGTGAGGTTCTGAGAGTCCGCCACCGGGGCGTGGTTGATGGAGGTCGACCCTCTGCTGCTGTGCGGCGCCGGGGATCCCGCCTGGAAGTCCGTGCTGCAGTCGTCGGTGTCCTGCGCTTTCGGTGTGCGAAGCAGTGCCTGCCCCGGACTGGGTGCAGGTGCAGGTGTTCCGCCGGGGCCGCCACCCACGAGGCCCCATGACACGACGTCCAGGTACAGGCCCCATGGGTTCTCGGGGTTGATCAGTTCGGTCGTGTTGACGAGAGCGACCACGCCGCCAGAGAACCTAAGCAGCTGGTGGCTCGGCCCATAGTGGAACAGCAGGTCGGAGACCGGGTACCCGGGGCCTAGAGGGCCTTCGGAGATGAGGAAGTACGAGTGGGGAGCGATACTGCCGGACAGTTGTCCTACGCTGGTCCCATCTGGAGGCGGCCCCCCTCCCAGATAGTATCCCCACTGCAGTGACCAGCCGGTCAGGTCGATGGTTGAGTCGCTGGGGTTGTAGAGCTCGACGTACCAGCCAAGCGGCAGTGGCGCGGCCCCTCCGGCGGCAAAGACCTGCGTGATGAGCGGCATCGGCTCAGGATTGATGACGATGGTCACTGTCGCAACCTCTGACCGAAGCTTGCCGTCGAAGGCGAAGTAGGTGAAGGAGTCCATGGCGGTGTCGCCGACGGTCGGGTGGTAGGTGAAAGTGGGCGTGTAGGTGAAGGAGCCGTCGCTCTTGAAGGTGAAAGTGCCGTGCTGCGATGGGGTGGAGGTCTGAAAGGTAAGCGGGTCATTGTCGGGATCGCTGCCGCTCACGGTCCCGCTCAATGTCTTAGACGAGGTGGTGGTGAAGGTGAGAGAGGTCGCCGACGGCGGTTGGTCTCGCGTGATGCTCACCGTGGCCGGCGCGGAGTCGACCTGGCCGTCGTTGACCAGGTAGGTGAACGAGTCCGAGCCGCTCCAGTCGGCGGCTGGCGTGTAGGTGAAGGGGCAGGTGAAGGAGCTGGCGGGACTCAGGCCAAGGCTGCCGTGCTGGGGCTGGTCGACGATGGTGAAGGTGAGCGGGTCGTTGTCGGGGTCGGAACCGCTGAGGCTGCTGGTAAGCGGAGAGTCCCCGATGGTCAGGCTCAGCGAGTGGGCGACGGGCGGATGGTTGAGGCTGCTGCCGTGCGGGACGGGAATGGCCATCAAGAAGTCTGCGACATTGTTATTGGTGTCGTATCCGTCGGACCAGCGCAGAAGGGCAAACTCTGCGCTGGGTGGACCCACTGGAGACCCCTCGCAGTAGTTGGCCGGCCCCCAGCCGACAGCGTCCACAACGGGATCGCTCGACTGCGGTGGCCAGGGCAGCGCCACGGCGGTCTGGCAGAGCGCCAGGCTGCCGCCTGCCTCGTTCAATCGTAGGGCGCCGGCGACGACGTCGGGCGTGGGTAGATCAGAGGCCCAGGAGCCGGAACCCTTGATGAGCAGATAGCCGGCCGGGGCGATGGTCTTGCCGTCCAGCGGGACAACTGTGGTCGCCGTCATCGCCGTGGCCGTTGCGTACTGCAGCGACCAGCCCGTCAGATCCACTGCCGTCGTGCCGACGTTGTAGAGCTCGACGTAGTCGGAGCCGATGCGGTTGCCCGTGGTACCACTGGCGAAGACCTGGTTGATGACGACGGATGAGTCGGCCCGTGCCGAGGCAATCGGCAGCAGCAGCATGAG
>Ga0302322_100003572_pt1 | contig 13401 bp, 12 predicted proteins | sample Fen_T0_2_FD_203757 | JGI IMG/M metagenome (GOLD analysis project Ga0302322, IMG submission 203757) | Peat permafrost microbial communities from Stordalen Mire near Abisko, Sweden - Fen_T0_2 | ecosystem: Environmental > Terrestrial > Soil > Wetlands > Permafrost | place: Sweden: Abisko...
GATGGCGATGGTCTCCAGGTCCCGCATCTCGCCCACCATCACCACGTCGGGATCTTCGCGCAGGGCCGCTCGCAGCCCGGTCTTGAAGCTGTCCGTGTGAGTACCCACTTCGCGTTGGTTCACCAGGCAGCCCTTGCGGGGATGGACGAACTCGATGGGATCCTCGATGGTGAGGATGTGATCCTTCCGCTTCTGGTTGGCCAGGTCGAGGATGGCCGCCAGGGTGGTGGACTTGCCGCTGCCGGTGGGACCCGTCACCAGCACCAGGCCCTTGGAGAGTGTGGCCAGGCGGCGTACCGGATCGGGCAGGCCCAGCTTGTCTGGATCCGGCAGCTGGTTCGGAATGACGCGGCAGACCAGGCCAGGTCCCACCCGATCATGGAAGTAGTTCACGCGGAGACGGCAGCCTCCCGCCTCATAGGCATAGGCGAAATCAGCATCGTGGTGTTCCTCGAACCGCTGCCAGGCCGCTGGTGCGGCCACGGCCTCCATCATCTCCAACAGGGTGGCTGGATCCAGGACCCCAAACCCTTCCAGTTCCTTCATGTCGCCGTGAACGCGAATAAGGGGCGGTTCATGGGTGGTGCAGTGCAAGTCGGACCCCTGCTTCTCCAGAAGGGAGGCGAACAGCTTTTCCGCCAAGGGGTGGCCTTGGGTCCGGTTGGGCCGTGGGGCGGGTCGCTTGGTCTGGGCAGCAGCCGGCGGCTGGGTTTCGACGGGGCTTGGTTCGCGGGAAAGGGCGACTGGGGCAGGTGCGGCAGCCTTTGGGGCCGGGCTGGCTGCCACCTGGGCCGGGCTGGCTGCCACCTGGGCTGGATTGGCTGCCGCCTGGGCTGGGACCGGCGCAACCGGGGCCGGGGTCGGCGGAAGCGCGATGGGCGTCCGTGACGGTCCCTGGTGTTCTGCCTGAATCTGGGGCGTTTCCATGTAACGACTCAGGCGAATCCGGAAGCATTGCCCGCCCAGGTCGTAGTCAAATTCGGCCTGACCATCCTTCAGCCAGATCTCCTTGAGTTCGGAAGGAACCACATCTCCGGCGAGTACCTCGACCATGACGGCGGGCAGGGGGTTGGGAAGAAGGTCGATGGAGTCCCCGGATTTCAAATCCAGGCGGGGCTTCCGGTCCGCTTTCAGTTCCAGGCGACTGCCCGCTTTTGTGATCACTTGGGTAAGCAAACGATCCAGCTGGGCCATGGCGGACTCCAAATATCCCAAAGGATGCCACGGGTCACAGCCTTCTGGGTTCGGTCCTGGGCCTTCGGCCGCTAGACTGGAACACACCTTTCCCGGAGTGAGCATGAATATTCACGAGTACCAAGCCAAGGAACTGCTTCGGATCTACAAAGTCGCCACACCGGATGGGAAGGTGGCGCAGGATGCGGAGGAGGCCCGCATGATCACGAAGGAATACGGCGGCGCCAGCGTCGTCAAGGCGCAGATCCATGCCGGTGGCCGTGGCAAGGGCGGAGGCGTCAAGTTCGCGACCGATCCCGACAAGGCCGCAGACCTGTTCAAGGCCATCTTCGGCATGCAGCTGATCACCAAACAGACCGGTGCCGAGGGTCGCAAGGTCCACACGGTGTTCATCTCCAAGCCCGTGGACATCGCCCGCGAGCTCTACCTGAGCTTCCTGGTTGATCGGGCCTCCAGCCGCATCACGATCCTGGCCTCCACCGAAGGCGGTGTGGAGATCGAGGAGGTCGCCGAGAAGACCCCCGAAAAGATCTTCAAGGTGGCCGTGGATCCAGCCTTGGGCCTCTGCGGCTTCCAGGCGCGCCAGGTGGCCTTCGCCTTGGGCCTTGAAGGCGATTCCTTCAAGCAGTGCGTGGTCTTCCTGCAGAACCTCTACAAGCTCTTCGTAGAGAAGGACTGCTCCATGGTGGAGATCAACCCGCTGGTCATCACCAAGACCGGCGATGTCACCGCCCTGGACGCCAAGATCGGGTTCGACGACAACGCCCTGTTCCGTCACCCGGACGTGCTGGCCTTCCGTGACCTGAATGAAGAAGCCGAAGAAGAGATCGCGGCCAGCAAGTTCAACCTGAACTTCATCAAGCTGGATGGCCAGATCGGCTGCATGGTGAACGGCGCGGGCCTGGCCATGGGCACCATGGACATCATCAAATACCACGGCGGTTCCCCGGCCAATTTCCTGGATGTCGGCGGTGGAGCTACTGAAGATGCCGTGAAGAACGCCTTCCGCATCATCCTGCAGGATCCCGGCGTGAAAGCCGTATTGGTGAATATCTTCGGCGGCATCATGCGCTGTGATGTGGTCGCCGCGGGCATCGTCAACGCCTCGAAGGAGATCGGCATCAAGGTGCCGGTGGTTGTGCGCTTGGAGGGCACCAACGTCGAAGAGGGGAAGAAGATCCTGGCCGATAGCGGCCTGAATCTCATCGTCGCCACCGACCTGAAGGACGCCGCCGTGAAGGTGGTTGACTCCATCAAGTAGTCCATCCACCGAACCCGACAGAGTCCATTTTTGCGAGGTATGACATGGCTGTTCTCGTGGGCAACCACACCAAATTGATTGTTCAGGGCATCACCGGCCGCGAAGGTCTCTTCCACGCCAAGGGCTCCCGCGACTACGGCACGAACGTGGTCGGCGGCGTCACGCCAGGCAAGGGCGGCACGGAGATCGAGGGCTTCCCCGTCTTCAACACCGTTAACGAGGCAGTGACCAAGACCGGCGCCAACGCCACCATGATCTTCGTGCCCCCGGTGGGCGCGGCGGACGCCATTCTCGAGGCCCTGGAAGCGGGCATCGAACTCATCGTCTGCATCACCGAGGGCATTCCCGTCCTTGATATGGTGAAGGTCAAGCGCGTCCTGCCTGACTATCCCAAGAGCCGCCTCATCGGCCCCAACTGCCCCGGCATCATCAGCCCCGGCTTGGCCAAGATCGGCATCATGCCCGGCCGCATCCACAAGCAGGGCCATGTGGGCGTGGTCAGTCGCTCGGGCACCCTGACCTATGAAGCCGTGGGCCAGCTCACGGCTTTGGGCATCGGCCAGAGCACCTGCATCGGCATCGGCGGCGACCCAGTCAACGGCACCAGCCACATCGATGCCCTGCGCCTGTTCCAGGACGATCCCGACACCCACGCCATCATCATGATCGGCGAGATCGGCGGCAGCGCCGAGGAGGAAGCCGCGGAGTTCGTGAAGCAGTACGTCACCAAGCCCGTGGTGGCCTTCATCGCCGGCCAGACGGCCCCTCCGGGTCGCCGCATGGGCCATGCCGGTGCCATCATCTCCGGGGGCAAGGGCACCGCCGCCGAGAAGATGAAGGCCCTCACGGCCGCTGGCATCACGGTTGTGCAGAGCCCGGCCGACATGGGCAAGGCTTTGGCCGAGCGGCTCAAGTAGCAAAACCTTTCCAGGTGAAAAGGGCACCGGAGTTTTTCCGGTGCCCTTTTTGCTGTAACAGACTCCGGTCCGTGCTGTACTCGACCCATGCTGATCACACGCGAAATGGTCCTGGATCAGGACATCGGACTCAACGCCACGCTCTTCGGTGGCGACATGATGGCCCGCATGGACAAGGTGGCAGGCATCGCGGCTTCCCTCCTGTCTCGCAACCGCCGTTTCCTCACGGTGAAGGTCTCGGAACTCCTCTTCCACAGCCCTGTGCGGGCTGGAGAGATCATCGAGTTCCACATCGCCATCACCCGCCAGGGAAACACCAGCCTCTCGCTCCAGATCGAGGTCCAGGTCTACGAACCGGTCTCCGATCAGCGTCGGGATGTCACCAGTGGAGAATTCGTGATGGTGGCTGTGGACGAAACCCTCCGCCCCGAATCCATCCTCTGGAAGCCAGAGATGGTCCTGGCGGCCGCCGAAGCGCACAAGGCCCGGGGCGGATTCCGGGCGGACAGGTCTTGATTGGCGTATCCTGTTGACATGACTGAACTCATCAAGGCTCACCTGGATCATCGGCGCGTGTGGCGGGATTTCGATTACTGCTACCCGGTGATTTCCCGCCGCAGCCGCGGAGTGAGCCTGGGAGTGAATCTCAACCCAGACAAGGTCTGCAATTTCGATTGTGTCTACTGCGAGGTCGACCGGCTCTCGCCCCCCAAGCGGAAAGACCTCGACTTGGATCTGCTCGAACAGGAGCTGGGCCTGCTAATGGATCTGTCCACCAGCGGTGAACTCTACGATATTCCGCCCTTTGATTCGGCTCGGCCCGAGCAGCGTCGCCTCAACGACATCGCATTCAGTGGTGACGGTGAACCCACCACAGCCCGCGAATTCGCAGAGGTTGTGGCTCGGGTGGCCCGACTCAAAGAACAACGCGGTCTGGACCTGGTGAAGCTTGTGCTGATCACCGATTCCAGCCGGCTTCAGGCACCCGAGGTGGTCAAGGGAATGGAAACCCTCATGGCCCATCATGGCGAGGTTTGGGCCAAGCTCGATGCGGGAACAGAGTCCTACTACCGCGAGATCTGCCGCAGCCAAGTTCCCTTTGAGCGCATTCTCGACAACCTGCTGGTGACGGCACGCCGCTGGCCGATCCTGATCCAGACGCTCTTCCTGGACTGGAAGGGGCAGGGGCCCAGTGAGGCGGAACTGGAGGCCTACTGCGGCCGCCTGGAACACATCCTGGATCAGGGCGGACAGCTGCAGGCGATCCAGCTCTATACGGTAGCCCGACCCACACCTGAACCAGAGGCTCGGCCCCTCCGCCGCCTCGAAATGGACGCCCTTGCAGCGAGCCTGCGGGGCCGCTTGCCGGGACTGCCGGTGGAGGTCTACTACGGTCCGGAGGAATGGGCCTGATGCGTCGGGTCTTCCTTGGCGCGGTGGTCCTGCTGCCCCTTGCCCTGAGTGGATGCCGACCCAGAGCCGCGAAACCGGCACCTCCCCCGTTGGTCAGCCTCACCTTGGTGGCCGTGGGCGACCTTCTGATGCATCAGGATGTGAAGGTCGCGGCGGCGCAAGAAGGTGGCGGTCTGGCGGCCCTTTGGGAGGATGTCACCCCCCTTTTCCAGGGTGCGGATGTGGCCTTCGCCAACCTGGAGACGCCCGTGGCGCCCACCTCGGGACGACCGGGCATCCCCTTCCAGTTCAATGCACCCGAGACACTTCCAGCTGCCTTGCGCGCCAGCGGACTCACGGTGCTGTCCACGGCCAACAACCACGCCTTTGATCAGGGGACCCAAGGTGTGCGCGAGACCCTGGAGCGATTGCGGGCTGAACGGCTGGTGGCCATCGGCAGCGGGATAGACCGCGCCCAGGCTGAGACCCTCCAGATCATCGAGCGTCGGGGCGTACGGGTGGCCTTCCTTGGCTTCACAGACCTCTTCAACCTGGATTTGAACCGCCGGGCCACCGAACCCTGGGTGTGTCCGCTGAACCTGGAACCCGCCCTTCAGGCCGTGCGGGAGGCTCGCACCAAGGCTGACCTGGTTGTGGTGAGCGTTCACTGGGGCAACGAGTATCAGCACGCACCCACGAAGCGTCAGCGGGATATCGCCCAGGCCCTGGTCGCGGCTGGCTGCGACGTGATCCTGGGACACCATCCCCATGTGCTCCAACCCGTTGAACTGCTGGAATCTGATGGCCGCACGGCCCTGGTGGTCTACTCGCTGGGCAACTTCATCAGCAACCAGGACCGCATGTACCGGGCGGATCTTTTTCCTGTGGCCGCAGGGGACAGCCGCGATGGGGCGGCCTTGAAGGTCCGTTTCGAGCAGAGATTAGAGAGCGACGGCCGCAGCCGCGTGGTGCTGGCGGAAACCGAAGTGGAGCCGCTGTGGACCGAGAACAACTGGGGCGCCCCAGCGAACCGGAGGGCCATCCGCGTCATCCGAGTGGCGGCGGCAACGGCAAGGGTCCGTGCTGAGCTGGATCGGCTTTCCGATCCCGCCGATGGGGTAAGAACCATGCCTGACGAGGCGCTGCGCCGGAAGATGATCCTGGAGAAGCAGGAGTACCTCCGCACCCTCATCCTGCGCCGCAAGCGCATCGCTGAGGCCGTGGGCGAGGCTTTTGTGCTTCGCTAGGCCAGCCCCAGTTCCATTCGATGCTCATGCAGCACGGCGATGATGCGGGCGAGGTGTTCGTCTTCGGTGCCACCGATGGCCTCGATGAGCATCCGCAGGCCTTCGGCCACTTCAAAACGGTCCACACCTGCGGCGAAGGCCTTGTCCTTGAGCTTCTTCTTCACGCTCTTAGGCTCCAGCCCTTCGGTGCGGGTGGGGCGCACCAGGGCGCAGGCCATGACGAACCCGGTGATCTCGTCGGAGGCCAGCAGGGCCTTGTCTAGCAGGTTGTCGTAGGACACACCCCAGCGCGTGTAGTGGGCGCTGATGGCGTGGGCCAGATCCTCGTCCCCCCGCTCCCGCAGCCAGGCAATGATGCGCTTCGGGTGGTCGCCGGGCCAAGTGTCGTAGTCCGCATCGTGGAGCAGGCCTGCCAGGCCGAAGCGTTCGACATCCTGACCTAGGCCGGAGGCAAGGTTCCGCATCACCAACTCCACGGCCCGGGCGTGGGTACGTAGTTTCTCGGAGGGTGTCCACTCGCAGAGCAGCTGCCAGGCTTCGTCGCGGGTGAGCATTGGAGCGACCTCAGGGAATGAAGATGGTGGGTTTCGGTGCTCCAGGCTCGGGATCGCCGGAATAGCGGACGGCTTCCAGGAACAGCCCCGAGGCAGGGGCCGCCTTGGCACCCCAGTAGAGGTTGGCTGCTTCTGTGGGGTTTCGGAGATCCTCTAGCACCCGGCGAGGTTCCTCCTCGCCCAAGGCGCAGGCCACGGAGGCCCCGACCATGCGACGCACCTGACGACGGTAGAAGTGGGTGGCGCGAACCCGCAACAGGATGAGGGCTCCGGCCTCGACCACCTCGCAGCGGATGAGGCTCGCGCGGCCGTCTTCTTCGGAGTCGAGATCTGCAAAGGCCGCCACGTCTTGATTCCCTTCGAAGGCAGTCCAGGCACGGGTGAGCCGATCGAGATCCAGGTTGCGCTTCACCCACCAGATCCACGGCTTGCCGAAGGCGCTGCGACGACGGCTGATCTGGTAGAGGTAGGTGCGATCCACGGCGTCATGGCGGGCATGGAACCGGGGTGGGCAGGCCCGGATATCGCGGATGGCGATGTCCTGGGGCAGGGCGCCGTCCAGGATTCGCCGAAGCTCACCGGGGCGCGGCGCGCCCTTGGCTTCGAGATGCAGATGGGCCACCTGACCGAGTGCGTGCACACCCGCGTCGGTTCGTCCGGCGCCGCCCAGATACACGAGATGCAGGCCTGCGTCATGGATGATGTGTTCCAGGCTTCCCGCCACCGTGCGGACCCCTTCGCGGGATTGCTTGGCCCCCTGTTTCTGCCAGCCCTGGAAGCGGCTTCCGTCGTACTCGATCAGCAGCCGAAACGAGGCCAAGGGTGCGGGTTTCAAGGCCATGGTCAGTGCTCGATGACGGCCTTGACGGCCTCGATCAGGGTTGCGGGGTCATGGATGGGTTTGGCGATGTAGCCTTCAGCACCAGTGAGTTCAAGATACTTCTCGCGATCGCCGAACATGGCGTGAGCCGTGGCCAACAGAACGGGGATGTGGCGCGTGATTTCATCTTTCTTTAGCAATTGGGTAATGAAGATGCCATCCACCTTGCGACCTTCGTAGCTCGATCGGGATAGGCTCACATCCATGATGATGGCCAGGAGATCAGCTTCGCGGGCGAGTCGGAGGATCTCGTCCACTTCTTCGGACACCAGCACCTCGTACCCGCCCTTTTTGACGAGTACTGTCTGAATGAATTTCACATTGATGGGGTCGTCCTCCACCAGGAGGATCCGGTTGGACATGAATGCCTCGGCCTTCTCAGCCTATCGGTTCCTAGCGATAACTGCCAAATCTTTGCTGTGTTTCCAGGTGCTCAAGCAAATCATCGGGCACCTGGAGGCCCCCGCGGCCACGTCCCAGACGCAGGCCTGGCTTGTTTCCGCCGTGGTAGTCGCTGCCGCCGGTGACGACCATGCCTAGGCGGGCGGCCAAGGTCACGAAGTATTTCTGTTCGGCCGCACGGTATTCACCGTAGAACCCCTCGAGGCCCTCAAGTCCCTGCCGCTGGAGCTCAGCCATGGCCTCGTCCCAGCGGAAGCCGCCACCACCGAAGCGGCCAGGATGGGCCACGACGGGCACGCCACCGGCTTCACGAATCCAAAGACTGGCCTCGGTGGGGCTCAGTTCCTCTCGCGGCACGAAGCCAGGGCAGTCATCCCCGATGAGGCGCTCGAAGGCCTCGGGCGCCCGTCGTACGAAACCGCGAGCGGCCAAGGCTTTGGCAAAGTGGACCCGGGAGAGCAGGGGCGAGTCGGCCTGGGCTTGCACATCTTCGTAGGTGACGGGACAGCCCAGTTCGGCGAGCCGCACGATCATGCGGCGATTCCGGTCGTCGCGACGGCCACGGAGTTCTTCAAGCCTTTGTTGGAACAGGGCATTGGTGGGGTCCACCAGCAACCCAAGGATGTGGAGAGAGCCTCCCAAGAAGCGGCAGCTGAGTTCGGTGCCAACCAACAGCCGGACCTTCACCTTGGGCTGCATGGCGAGAAACCCTGGAATGCCGGCCAACGTGTCGTGGTCCGTCAGGCAGAGCGCCGTCAGCCGAGACTCCTCCCCAAGCAGAGCTAAGCCTTCGGACGTGTCCGTGCCGTCAGAATGGAGCGTGTGGCAATGGAGATCGATCACGATCCGACCGTAGCAGAGCGAAGGGAGGATCGGACGGAATGCCCCAAAGGGGCATTGCCGCCCGAAGGGCGAGGGCCGGAGGCCTGAGTCACGATTCGACGATCTCGATGAAGAAGGGAGGATCGGACGGAATGCCCCAAAGGGGCATTGCCGCCCGCAGGGCGAGGGCCGGAGGCCTGAGTCACGAAGCTTCTCCGGAAGTCTTTTTGTTTGCGCGGTAGAGGGCCGCCAGAACCACAGCGACGGCCTGGAAGAGCTCGGGGGGGATGAGTTTATGGAGGTCGAGTGGTTCGAGGGCCGCCAGCAGGTCGGGATCCTTCGAGATGGACACGCCATGCTGCTTGGCCAAGTCCAAAATGCGCTCGGCGAGGAGGCCCTGGCCCTTGGCAATGAGGCGGGGGGCGGCATCCTGAAAAGGCGCCTCCGGCCGATACCGCAGAGCGGCAGCACGGAGGCGAGTAGATCCAGGACGGGCCATGGGCCCTTATCGGCTGTTTCGGCTACTGAACGAAGTTCGCGGCACTCTGGGCGTCGTCGGCGGGCTCATCCATGGCCAGACGACGGAACAGCTTCACGTCGGCCAGGGACAGGATGCTCATATAGGAGAAGCCGCTGAAGAACAGCCAGAGGAAGGGCACGGAGGCCCACTTGCGGATCCAGATGGCCACCAGGACTGCGCCAAAGTAATAGATGGCGAAACCCAGTTCCAGGAAGGTCATGAGGCTCTTGGGCACCTTGTAGGCGCGCTTGGTGACGGATTTGCCATTGGCGTCCACACCATATTTCGGCGTGCGCTTGAATTCCTTGTCATCCGTGAAGAAGCCTTCCAGCACAGCCTTGGCCTGGTTGAGCGCGAGGCCGATGCCCAGGCCCATGAGGCCGGGGATGTACTTCAGGCGCTTGGTCCAGCCGGTGTTGTCGGTCAGTTCCTTCTGGGAGAGGCCGAAGTAGAGGCCCACGCTCACGGCGTTCAGCAGGAAGAAGGGGCCATCGGTGAGCAGCAGGATGTGCACGGGGGTACCGGCCCGGAAGATCATGGCGGGCACCATGATGATGGACAACACCACCATCAGCATGTAGTTGCAGTTGGCCGTGAGGTGGAACCAGCACTCGAGCTTGGTGTGTAGGCTCTCATTGGATTTCCAGATGGTCAGCATGAGCTTGCGGATGACCTGGGCGTTGCCCTTGGCCCAGCGGTGCTGCTGGCTCTTGAAGGCGTTGACCTCGACAGGCAACTCGGCGGGGACGACGAGATCCTTGAGGTAGACACCCTTCCAGCCCTTAAGCTGGGCGCGGTAGGAGAGATCGGCGTCCTCGGTGATGGTGTCGTGTTCCCAGCCACCCGCATCGGCAATGGCAGCCACGCGCCACATGCCGGCGGTGCCACTGAAGTTGAAGAAGGCCTTGGAGCGGTGGCGGGCGGTGTGTTCGAAGACGAAGTGCCCATCAAGCAGGATGGCCTGTACTTGAGTCAGCAGGGAGAACTCACGGTTGAGGTGGGCCCAGCAACCCTGAACGAAGGCGACCTTCCCATCAGCGAAATGGGGGACGGCCTTGCGGAGGAAATCTTCAGTGGGGAGGAAGTCGGCGTCGAACATGGCCACCAGTTCGCCCTTGGCGACCTTGAGACCCTCGGACAGGGCGCCGGCCTTGAAGCCTGTGCGGTCCGTCCGATGCAAGTAGTGGATGTCGAAGCCCAGGGCCTTGTAGCGATCCACCACGGCACTGGCAACCTTCACGGTGTCATCCGTGGAATCATCCAGCACCTGGATTTCAAGCTTTTCCTTGGGCCAGTCCATCTTCACGACGTATTCCATGAGCCGCTCGATGACGTTCATCTCATTGAACACGGCCAGCTGCACCGTGACCACGGGAAGGTAGTTGGCATCGCCCTGGGGCTGAGGCACGTCCTTCTTATGGCGATAGTAGAGCAGGAGCATCCAGAGGCGGTGAGCCCCGTAGATGCTCAGGATGGTGAGCAGCGTGAAGTAAGTGCCGAGCACAACGGTTTTGACGACTTCCATCACGGAATAAACCCCCCATCGCCTGGGTCAGCAGGCCTGCTTTATTGTCTCAGAAGTTCTAGGAAAATCCACGAAAAACCTAACAATCTACCGCCACATCTCCGATGCGTCCGGTAGGATGAAAACCATGGGCGATATCGACAACCTCAACTTCCCCAGCGTGATCGGCCGGTACCAGGTGCTGCGCCTGCTGGGATCGGGAGCCATGGGAAGTGTGGTGCTGGCCGAGGACCCCCGGATCAAGCGGAAAGTGGCCATCAAGCTCATGAAGCTGGATGCGGTGCGGACAGAGGCCGATCAGCACGAGTATCTGGCGCGCTTCCAGCGCGAGGCCGAGGTGTCGGGGTTGCTGAACCATCCAGGCATCGTGGCCATTTACGATGTGGGGGAAGTGGAGGGCTATGGGCCGTTCCTGGCCATGGAATTCGTGGCAGGGAAGCCCTTGGATGGGCTCATCAAAGCTGGTCCAGCCCTGACGCTCAAGGAAAAACTGAAAATCGCGGTGGGGTTGGCGGAAGCGCTGGATCACGCCCATGCCAAGGCCATTGTCCATCGGGACGTGAAACCCGGAAACGTGATGGTGGGTGAGGACGGTCGCCCCAAGCTGATGGACTTCGGCATCGCCAAACGAGAGGACGCCAGCCTCACCCAGACGGGCACTTTCCTCGGTACGCCCAGCTACGCGAGTCCGGAACAGATCAAGGAAGGCATTGTTGACAACCGCTCTGACATCTTCAGTTTCGGTGTGCTGGTTTTTGAGCTCATGAGTGGGAAATCCCCTTTCCCGGGCACGTCCATCAACACCATCCTTTACAGAATCGTGAACGAACCGCCCGTCGAGGTACAGCCCCCGGTGCTGGGAGTCCTGCCGGAAGGCTGGCGGCGGGTGTTCGATAAGGTGCTCGCCAAGCGGCCGGCTGATCGCTATTCCTCCTGCACGGCCTTTGTCAGGGACTTGCTCGATGCAGTGGTGGAGCTGGGCAAGGATGAACGACGGGAAATTCTGAGTCTCATGGGGATGAGTGGGGAGGCACCGCTGCCCGAGATCGTTTCCACCTCTTTTGACGAAACCATGGTGGTGGCCCGCCCCGAATCCAAGAAGCTGGGTTGGCTCTGGATCGCGGCGCTGGCGCTGATCGCCGCGGTGGGGGTTGGCTGGTTCCTGTTCAGCGGCCCCAAGGGAACCCGCCTCCAGATCGATTCACAACCCACCGGAGCCAAGGTTTTCTTGAATGACCTGCCCGGGGCTGTGGGAACCACGCCACTCAGTCAACCCCTGGTTCCCGGGGATCACATTCGACTTGAGCTAAAGGGTTTCCAGCCTTTCAGTTATCAATACAAGCCCGGCGATGTCCCAACCCCACTCCAATTAAGCCCCATCATCAAGGATGAGCTGGTGGATTCTCTGCCCCAGGGCGCCACCGTCATGCTGGATGGCAAGGAATTAGGCGTGACTCCCCTGACCATCCGATGGAATCAGGGGAAAACCAATAGCCTCACCCTCAGTAAGGAGAAACTGGGCTACGCCTGGGATTTCCCTCCCGGTGAGGGGCCAGGTGGGCGGATCTTCGAACTGAAGGAAGCCACTACTGCCGAGACAAGGCAGGAGCCCTCGTTGGATCCCAAGGCCCCAGGTGCGCTCAAACTGGCTGGCGGCTTCAGCATTCGGGTGAAGGTGGACGGCAAGGATACGACCGAACTCAGCCCCGGCACGAAGTTGGCGCTGACCCCTGGGAAACACAAACTCGAGTTGACCAGTTCCGACTATTACTACAGGGACACGCGAGACATCACCGTCACCGCCGGCCAGACTGCGGACCTGAAGGTGCCCGGTCTGGCGACTCTCACGGTCGATACCCACCCCGGTAGTGGGAAGGTCTTCGTGGATGGCCAAGAGACCCGCATTGAGAGCGACGGAAGCAGCGTCCAGATCGCTCAGGGTCGTCACACCATCACAGTCCGTGGTCCCAAAGGCATCAAGCACCAGACCGTGGATCTGACCGGAGACAAGCTCCTCCAGTTCGAGCTGTAATGTTTCAGTGATGGCCAAAAAGCAAAAGCCCGGCTTCGCCGGGATTTTGCGCGGGGGCCCGGGGGTATGCGCGAAGCGCGGAACCCCACGGACAGCATTGATTGAAGAGAAATCAGCACTGGCGAAAAAGCAAAAGCCCGGCTTCGCCGGGATTTTGCGCGGGGGCGCGGGGGTATGCGCGAAGCGCGGAACCCCCGGACAGCATTGGTTGGGGAGGAAGGATTCGAACCCTCGGTACGCAGGATCAAAACCTGCTGCCTTACCACTTGGCTACTCCCCAGGCGGAAAGATAAGCATAGCGCGGCTTCGCGTCGTACCCAAGCCCGAGGTTTAGGCCTCAGGGGTTGGTTTTGGGGGTGAATCCGAATTCTTCGACGCCCAGCAGATCAGGCCGAACTTGGACCGTTTCACCGCGCTCAATGCGGCTGAGGGCGCGGTGGCCTGTGGCGGTTTCGTAGGCCAGCAGGACCTTTTCCTCGATCTGCTCACGGAGGGTGTTGTTCAGGGGATAGGCGATGTCTTTGAAACTGCCATCACGCTTGCGGCGGCTGGGCATGGCCACGAAGTAACCATCCTCGCCCTCCACCACGCGCAAGTCGCCAACGAGAAAGCTGTCCTCGATGACCAGGGCCGCAAAGGCCTTGAGTTTGTCGTC
>Ga0302322_100003574_pt1 | contig 13393 bp, 11 predicted proteins | sample Fen_T0_2_FD_203757 | JGI IMG/M metagenome (GOLD analysis project Ga0302322, IMG submission 203757) | Peat permafrost microbial communities from Stordalen Mire near Abisko, Sweden - Fen_T0_2 | ecosystem: Environmental > Terrestrial > Soil > Wetlands > Permafrost | place: Sweden: Abisko...
CATTTTACAATACTACTTTTATTTATTATTTACCTTCCAGTTTCTCAAGTGCATAAGGCAATAGTGGATTGATAATTCTTGTATTATTTATAAAACAACCCTGTAAAACATCAAAGAAGATTGCACCTGGTAAATTGGTTAAATCATCTGTTGAATAAATAAAATCATATAAGATTTTATTTATCTCCATGCATGCCTCATACATTGCGAAGTTTTTACCATCACGGATAATATCAAGCTTGTTAAAACATATCCGTTTATTGCCATTATTTATAATAAATTTAGTTACATTATTAACAATAAAATGTTTAATAATAATACTTATAACTTGTTTACTATATTCATCTGGTGTAATAGCAGTACTATCATTGGTAACTTTACTTACCAGAAGATATTTTCCTTTTGCCGTATCTACATCGTTGAAGGTAGCTTTGAACAGATATTCTTTATCAGCAATAACCTTCCATTCTGAAGGATAATTAATTTTGAACTTTGTCGTATCATTAGAAAATATGCTCCAATTTAAACTTACATTTTTACCATCTATTAAGTAAAGCCATTCACCTTCTTTCAGGCCATTATTATAATTGCCTTTTGATAATAAAACTTTCTTTTGATCGTAAAAGGCCCACTTTCCCGATTCTAAACTATCATTATTTAATCCTCCTTCTATAATGACATCTGTAATAGTGTTACTATATGAGAAGTAATAATACTTAGGCTTTTTGCTCTGACAAGAGAACAAGCAAAATATAATAATAATATAAACTATGATGCTTTTTTTCATTTTCTAAATTCTAGTTACCAATTATTGTCTTTTCTAGTTCCAGTTTAAAACCCCATGAAGTTGTATTTGTTGTTGTTACTGGTGTCGTTGAAGTTGGACTTGTATTTGTAGGTACTGTTGTCGTTGAAGTTGTTGTACTGACTGGAACTGTTGCTTTAACTCCAATTTTAGCACTTGTTGTATTATTTCCATTTGCCGTAGTAGTATTGACAATCTGTACATATCCGTTAGCTGCTATCGTTGAGCTTTTATTTGTAAAACCTACACCAGCTTCTGCTGTTACTTTTTGGGTACCTTGTGTATCTACTGATTTTGCACCAGCTAAAGTTACAGGCACACCAAGAACAGGTATAGTTGTAGCAACTTTCTGTTCAGTTTTAGTCGTTTGAGTGGTGCTTGTACTAAATGGATTGGGTACATTATGATTATCGCCCGTATAGTTAAACATATTTTGGGGCATAAAAGAAAAAGTCGCTTTATTTTCTGTAACTACCGATGAACTAAAATTAACTCCACTTGAACCTGTTACTGATGTTGTTGTTGTCTGTGAGTATGGAGTAGCGCTTGCATTAAAGGAGAATTTAGAAGCTACTGCCTCAAAATATTGTCTAAATCCTTCTGCAGCAGCATAAAGTATATTATTAGCAGGCCAATAATAATCATTAGGATTTACAAACTCTAAACCATCTAGATCAAAACCAGTAGAAGGATTGTTCTCTGCATAATCGTAAGGACTCTTATATGGGTAATCCTCAGCAAGCCTGTCCATGCTGTTAAACCTGCCTATTTGGGGATCATAAAACCTGTGTTCATAATCTAACACCCATACTTCGCAAAAACAAGGGGCTTTTGGGTTTCCTCTGCTCCTGGTTAAAGTACTCTTTCAAAGAACTCTGCTTGTCGGTAAATGTAGGTTTTTTTCTTTTAATTGAACATTCAGTTAAAAGAAAAAAGTAAGGTATTGGCATAGTGTTTGTATAATAATAGTTGTTTAATGTCGTTATTAATACAAACAACATCGTTTGCTTATGAGATAATCCATACCAATATCGTGTTAGTGTTTAATTTTAAATCGCAGTATTATGAGTAAACAAATGGGTTTAATCAAGCTAAAAGGTAATATCGGTGGTATTAGCTTTTACAAATCTGGCGGTGAAGACTTAGCCAGGATGACCAACGGTCCAAGCAAGGAACGTATTCAAAGCGACGCTGCTTTCCAGCGTACACGTGAGAACAACGCCGAGTTTGGAGGTAGCGCTACTATAGCCAAGGCTCTTCGCATGGCTTTTTCTTCTGTTCTGCAAGGCAAAGGTGATCCTCACTTTTCAGCCCGTTTAACCAAGGTTTTTAAAGAGATTAATAGTAAAAGTCCAGGCATAAGGGGGCAACGTATTATTGCTTTAACCTCTTACGGTTCGCTCCTGGAAGGGTTTGATTTTGATGAAAAGGTAAGCTTTCCAGGTATTTTTACAGCTCCATGGACGTTGACTCATGATACTGCCCGTAACCAAAGCGTGGTAAGTGTACCGGCTTTTTTGCCCAGGGATTATGTTAAAGCTCCTGCAGGGGCTACTTCTTTCCGCCTGGTAAGCGCTATTGGCGTGGTATCTGATTACTCGTATAACAACGAGTCAGGCCATTATGAGCCGGCTATTCCTGAGCAGAACACGCTTAATGCCGTGGTTTATTCTGCGGTGACTTTGCTTTCTGCTACGGCTCCCGTAACCTTTACCTTAACGGCTGTATTACCGGGAACACCTGCCATAGAGGTTCAGGACGATTGTAGTGTGGTTCAATGCCTGGGTATTGAGTTTTACCAACATGTAGGCACTGCAGACTATTTATTGTCCCAGGGTAGCTGTCTGAAGGTGGTAAAGGTGTTCTAACATTCGAGTTTCTTTGGTTCATGATCATATGGCCCTGCTTTTTAGCAGGGCTTTTTTTTGTCTTATCCTGGAGGGATAGCGCACTAAAAGACGTCCTGATCCGGCTTATATCCGGGCTTATGTCGGGCTTATCTCCGACTTATCTCCGAGACATCCCTGGTTTTTTGACAAGGTGGACTGCCTATTATAAAGCCTCCTGTCCCAGAAAAAGGATCTAGGAAAGCTCATTTCCTAAACATCTTTATAATGGCTGTAATTGGCAGCTTTGGCAATACTTCTTTAAAGAACCAGCCAATTACCCTGATCTTGGCCGATGGGACAAAGATGAAGATAACGATTACAATAATAGTCCAGCTTAAAATATACAAAGTCATCCTTTCCATTATATTAGTTTTTATATCATTAGCACAGTTTAATTATCTCTGTCTTGCAAAAGAATAGAAAGTATTTCGATTACTAAAGGACAAAGGTATTCTACCTAATAGTCAGCAAGCTAACTTATTTTTCTAAAAATGGATGATTGTATAACAAATCATTAAGCATGTACTGGCTAAGATGCTAACTTTTAAAAAAACGTTGCCTAACGTTGCATCAGGGGACAAAACGTAGATTTATTTTTGTAGCCTTTCTGGTTTAATAAGTTACGCTATTTATTCTCTGTCACTACGGAGCAATTAACGTCATACTTCATTGTCATTGGCAAACCGTTTAGTTGTCTGCATCTATAAGTTAAAGTAAACCAGGTTTGGCAATGGCAATGAAGGTGCAGGGGTTTGGGGACGGATTAGAGTCCCCAATAAAATAAAGCTTTTTTAATGGAAGTGTCGTCAGGAAAGGTCACTATGCAACGGGTTAGTAACGGTGTGTCGTTGCGAGCCGCCGCGAGTGTGGCCGGGGGGCTTGCAAAAGGGGGCCTGAAGGATTGAGGGCTCTTTTGCAAGTCCCGCTCGCGGCAAAGGGCCTGTGGAGACTGTCATAACTTTAGAACTCTCTGGCCCTGCAGCCCCCGGCTACCCGTAGGCGAGCAAAATATGGGCAGCTTCCGGGCTGGGGGCTTTGCATATCTGGGACTATAAGTTTATACGGAACTGTCATGCAAGGCCCACAGAACGGGGGGTGCTGCCATAAGCAAAAAACACCGGACGCGAAAGACATGACAGCCTTGCCCTTGTGTGGAACTGTAAGTGTCCGGGAACGGTGCAAAGGGCAACCCGCAGGGCGACACAGCTTATTTTTTTATACCTTATAAATTCAACATGAAGAAAAAAATGGGCTGTGACGGGCTGGCGTGACTTTTGCTACGGTGGTTTTTGCTTATACCGCTTTTCCTTCGTAAAAGAAGAAAGGGACTGTAAGGTTATAGAGGTCCTAAAAGGAGAACGGGACTCTCTTTGGCTCTCCGTTATAGGGTACGGAGTGGGTGTAGCTTTTTCGGTATGTGGTTATAGCCTGCTTTTCCAAATTTTTGGATTCCGGTGTGTGCTTGCTACAGCTAGTACGACCACATCACTTTGGTTTACGACATATACTACGATATAAGGGAAGCGTTCAGTTTGTACCCAACGTACTTTGTTTTTATATTTTATTTCGAACATCAGGGGATTGGAAGAGAGGATTTCTTTTACTTTTTCCACTTCCTCATAAAATTCTGCTCCTAAGCCTGTACGTTGTGTTTCGTACCATAATACGGTCTCCAGGATGTCCTGGTGAGCCTGGAACTTAAGATATACCTGGTAGATCATAGGTGCTTTCTTATCTTTTCCTTGGATTGATCCCAGGTAATGACATCTTTTGGGTTTTTCTCATAGTCTTCCAGGCGTTCGTCGATTAGGTGTTTATGTTCTTCGGACAGCTCAAAACCCTTGCTGTTACCCAAGTAATCCTCAAGTATGGAGTACATGGCTTCTAATGATTTTTCATCGAGATGCTCGATCTGATCGTGCAAGTGCTTTTTTAATTCTACGGCATTCATGAGTTCCATATTTTCTACAAATTTAGTAATTTATGTTTTATGTTCCTGTTTTTGGTCACTCTCGTATAGTTTGTTTATTGCAGGGGGTGGAACTGGTTTAAAGCGTACTGTAAGTCATCGAGGTGGTTGATTTGGTAGCGTTCGGTTGAGCTTACGTAGCGGTGGCCAGCCATGTATTGGACTATCCGCAGGTTCTTTGTTTTAAGCCAGTTGGTTATTACACTTTGTCTGATCTGCTGGGCTGTGGTTACTTTGGGGTTTAGTCTGCGCAGTGCATAGACCAGGTGTAAAAAGGTGTTTTTGATATTATCCGATCCGTGCATACTGATAAAGAGCTGGGTTTGGGCTTTGTCGTGGTTGATGCTGTCGGGCTTTCTGCCTGTGCCGTAACTGCCATGGGCTTTTAATATTTCATAGCGTGTGATGCTTATGTATTCCTGTAAATCTAATATCTGGATGGATTCAAGTTGTAAGGTTCTTGTGTTGCTGTGTTTGCCTTTGGGGATGTCTATTTTTCCGGAGGTGAGTTTTACATGGGTTACTTCAAGCTTTTCGATCTCTTCACGGGTGATTCCCTGGTATACTAAAAAGCCTATCATGACTTTGTTGCGTTGGCTGCGTAGATCGGTTACCTGGTAGTTATCATACAGGGCGGTGAGTTCTTCTTGTGTTAAGAGGTTTGAGGGTACGGTTTGCCGTTTGCATTTGATAAACAGGCCGGATGCCGGGTTCTTTTCTGCTTTGCCTTTGTACCCTAAGTAATCATAGTATTTGCGGATGGCTGAGAGTTTACGGTTTATTAATACGTTGCTGTCTCCTTCGATGGTGCTGTGGTCAATGAATGCCAGGAGGTCATTATAGGTAACTTCGGTTTCTTTGAGCCTCTGATCTTGTAGCCAGGACAGGTAAGTAAGTGTATAATTACTGTCGGAACGTATGGTATCTTTTGCATATTGGCCTTTTTGCAGCCATTTTATAAAGTCAGCCAGGTGTGTTACACATTTCTTTCGCAGGTGGTGGTATTTACTTTGTTTCATGGATGATGTGGGTATAAATTTGGGTGGATTCTAAACTGCTATGGCCTAAAAACTGCTTTATTTTTTCCAGTTCCATGCCGGATTGTAAAAGATGGGTGGCGATGGAGTGTCGTAAGGAGTGTAATCCTGCGTCTTTGTCTATGCCTGCTTTTTCTTTTAACTGGTGTAAGCGTTCCATCATGGTTTGACCTATCATGCGAGTTCCATACTGGGTCAAAAACAGGGCGTGGGTTGCTGTCTTGATAAGAAAGGGCCTTGCACATTCAATGTAATCTTTCAGGTCTTCTTTTATGGTTGATGTCATGGGGACATAGCGTTCTTTGTAGTTCTTGCCTTTTCTTACATACAGGAGGTTTCTATCTAAAAGAATGTCTTTAACATCGAGGTTCAGTCCTTCACTTCTTCGTAGTCCACAGCCATAGTAAACAGCTAGTATTGCTTTGTCACGTAGTCCGTATACATCGCTGCCAGTGGCCTCATATAATGCTTTAATTTCTGTCCTGGTAAAAATGTCTTTGATATTATAAAACTTTCCTTTGATTTGCAGGGATACATCGAAGGTTTCGCCCTGGCTTTCTCTTAGGTATCTTGAGAACTTTCGTAAGGTGGTGATATGGGTGCGCAGGGTGTTTTTACTTAATCTCCCGCCTTTAACCTGGTTTGTCCTGTGGGCTAAATAATCAAAGTATGCTGTTATGGTTTCTCTTGTAATGGCTGTTATTTCTAATATTCCATTGGATTCAAGCCAGGCTAAGAACTCTCCTAATTTGGTGGGACCATGTTTAATGGTTGAAGGTTCAAAGTTTAGAAGCCTTAACCAGTGGGCAAAGGATGCTGTTAAACGGATAAATTCAGGGGTAACTGGTTCTTTAAAAATGGCACCCTCTTGCTCTTTCCCTGTTATACTTGTTATACTGTTATACTTCATGGTATCTTTTTGTTTTATTGTTACTTAACTTAACGTCTTCCTCGTGTTATACTTCTGTTATACTTGTGTTATACTTGCTTTTCTTTTAGCTTTTGGAGTATTTCATCGAGGATGTTGATTCCGCTTTTGAGCTTTTCGTATTCGTCCCAGGTATGGATCTCGTATTCAAAGCCGTTTTTACGGTTGCCTCCATTGCGCTGTATAAATCCACGGCTTTCCAGTTCCCGTAAATAGCGGTTTACTTTCATGGGGTTCATGCGGTATGCTTCCCGTATTTGCTTGGCATAAAAAGACTGTAGCTGTTTTGATGATACACTGGTTTTAAGGCTTTCGAAGAAGCCTCGTACTTCGCCGCTCAGTTCATCACTTTTCCGTAACAGGGTATCTTTTACAAGGTAGTTGGCGCATTCTATGTCCTCCAGGGTGGTCAGGATGTAGGGTTTTCCGTCTTTATCTGTTTTAAACTCCCGTTGGTGCTGGTGGTAAAAGGTGACGATTTCAATAAGTTTCAGGTAATGTATGTTGGTACGGAGCTTCTTAAATACACATTGGGGGATTTCAAGTTGTGGGGCATACGGATTGATGACCTTTACTTTTCGTAATAACCGTTGTGAGTTCTTTAAGATCTGTTTTGCCTGCTCTTGTTCGGTTTCGTTGATTAGCCCTGCTTGTAATTTGCGTTGGTACTGCATCACTTCGTTTAAATGGGTGGGGGTTTCATCGATGATCAGTAAAAAACTACGGTTGGCATTGTCCTCATAGATGCTTTCCAGGGTGGTTGCTCCGCTTACACAGATGGGACCTTCTACCATTAACAGCTTTTGTACATTGTTCCCTTTGGCATCTTTATCGGTGGTTAGCTTGGTGATGCTTTGCTTTGACATAAATTCCCGTAGTGGTAAGAATGCATTGTAAACGCCTTCTAGGTCTTCTATGAGTAGTACTTTATGTTTCCAGAAGTCTTTGGCTGAGTAGTAAAGGGTGTTTTCGGTTAAACTGGTAATGGTGCGCAAAGATTCTTCCGGAAGGCATTCACTGACTCTTGTTTGTAAGTAAGTTTTACCGCTGCCGGATTTGCCAAAGATGATGGCGTGCAGTGGTTCGTCCATCAGGCGGCTTAAGTAAAGAAAGAAGAGTAAAAGGCCGTTCTTTTGTTCTCCGACTAATCCGGTCTTTTCGATGGTTTTAAGGGTATTTCGTACCAGCCCCTTTCCCTTCAGGAAGGTTATTGCTTCTTGTTCTTCTGCCCTGGTCATCTGGTAAACTTTTGGTAAAAGGGCTTTGCGTTCATCTTCGGTTAGTTTTAGACGGTATTCGGCCAGCTGGGCGGATAGTTCTTTTAGGGTATTCTTTACAAGAGTGCTGCTGGTTTCCAGTTCTTCAGTCACGCCTCTGATAAAGCGTTGGAGCTGGGCATTGCTATATAAATTAACATCGTCCTGGTAGTATTTAAAGCTGTCGGTTTTATGCTCGACCAGTAGGTTTACTTTGAGTCTGTGCAGGTTGTCTTTCTCGATGCCGCCCCAGATGGTAAAGCGTAAATCCTGGGTGCTGTAGGTTAGTTTGCTTGGGTTATCTGTATTTAATGTGCTAATGGTGGGATTTGATGATGTGGGGATTTGAAGATTTGAAGATGGGTCAATGGTTTCAGTTTGTTCTGGTTCAGTTAAAAAAGAAAAGGGTTTGCGTTGGTTGATCAGGTGGGTAAAGATTTCAGGTTCGTGGCCTTGGGTTAGGCTGTTGATGTCTTCGTCTTCGGGGGTTTCGATGTAACTGATCTTTACTTCCGGGTGTATGGATTGTATTTTCTCCCCTGTCTTGTGTATGGCTTCTTTTCCGGCTTTGTCGCCATCAAAGAACAGGATTACTTCTTCTAACTCTTTTAAGCCTTTGATGGCTTCTTCGATCTCTGCAGTAAAGCCGTTTACTCCGAACAGGGCTATTAAACTGTATTCTTTACTGGTGGTTTCGTGTTGCTGTAAAGTGGCACAGTCTATTATACATTCGGTTAAGATCAGGTGTTTGGTGTTGGGTTTGGGATAGTGTGGGTAGATGCCCTGGTGCTGGCCGTTCAGGTAAAAGTGCTTTCCGGATTCTGCTTCGGAGGCTGCTACAACGGAACGGGCGTAAAGATCTGTAACCTGACCTTTTTCATTCTTGGTAAAAAACACGATGCACTGTGAGAACTTGGGTGTAATAATGTTTTGGGTGTTTTGCTTCAGGATACCCAGTTTTAAGCCGCTTTGTTGTAATGGTTTGTTCCAGGCTTTGCCAAGCTCCCGGCCTATGTAGCCGATTTCTATTTTATCAGGATCGAGCTTACGACCTTTGGTGTATGCCTGTGCCCCTTCGGTGCGCTTAAAGCTGGTTTTGGTGTCCTGGGCTATTTTGCTCATGACAGCAAGGCGGGGAAGCTCTTTAGCGGGTTCGGGGTTTATGATTGGTTCAACTATTGAGCTTACATAGCTTTGAGCCTTCAGTATGGCTTCATGCTTGGTGATGTTTTCTTTTAACTGGATAAATTCAATGGTATCGCCACTAATGCCGCAACCGAAGCAATGGAAGGTGTTTGTTTTTGGGTAAATGGTAAAGCTGGGTGTTTTTTCTTCATGGAAAGGGCAACAGGTTTTATGGTGCTTGTCAGGCTTCAGGTTGTACCTGTCTATTACGCTTAATATGCTTAATCGAGTTTTGATATCGGCAATTTCCATTGTTAATAATTTTTTATGTTGCGTTTACTCACGCAATATTATAAAAACGCAAGCTAACTACAAAACACATTTGCATAAGTTATGAACATACGCAAGCTAAACTGTCTTAAAGAGTGAGTATTTAGTATATTTACGTTGTTAATAAAATATACACGCAATATGAGTTTTGCTGAACGACTTAAACAAGCAAGGTTGGCAAAGGGGCTTACAAAGGGCGAACTGGGGGGTAAAATAGGTGTGCACTATTCGCAAGTAGGAAGATATGAGGAGAAAGGCGCACATCCTTCTGCTGATGTATTATCTAAAATAGCCAACGTATTAGAAGTTTCTTCCGATTACCTGATGAACGGCACTCCTGACGACTTGGCCAATAGTTCTTTATCAGACAAGGAACTGCTGAACCAGTTTAAAATCATTGAAAGGCTCCCGGAACAGGATCGGAACGTGGTTAAGATATTTCTCGATGCGTTTATTACTAAAAACAAGTTAAAACAAATGATGCTATAATGGAAAAGATAAGAATGGAATATCAAAAGATGATAGACCAAACTTCACGGTTTTATGCAACATTGTACCTTGGCATATTTGCATTCTTTTCGACCCACGTAATACCTTTTACTAAAACTTCACCGATACTTTTAGTTGTTGCCGGTATTTTGTTAATGGTTGTGGCTGCAACATGGCGTTGGAAAGTAGATTCATGGAACCAATTACTTGCTGCAGATATTGAGTACAATAAAACCACCCGAGAAGGTTATAGGGAATATGCTACGTTTATGCATGAAGAACTTGAAAAAGCAAAGATTATAAAAAAGAAGAAGGCTATTTTGTACCCTAACTTTTCTGACGATATACTGCCCAGGATTTTGTTGAGGGTTTCTTTTGCGATAGCCATTGTTGGAGCGGCTACGATTCTTATTACTTCAACTATTGATATTGCTAAATGGTTCAGGTAACAAAATACGCTTTCAAATGCCATTGGTTTGGCCTTGTAAAATATAACAAAAGCCAGGTTCCTTTCGATTCCTGGCTTTGTGATCTCTTAGTAACTAATGCTACCGAAATTGCCCAATGTAACAAATGTTAAGCTAAGCTGCTCCGTTTTATTTAGACAAGCTACGCCGATCTAGGGAAAATATTCAATTTATTTCTTTCTGTGTTTTTTGATAGTGCTTTTGGATGAGTTCGGAAGAGAAGTGTTACAAATCTCTGCATTAATTACGACTCTTGTATTATTACAAGTAATAGACCATCTTTTTAAACAACCATCACATAGCAATCTATTATCACTGAAGTAGTCTAATGTATCATTTATTGTTTTTAATTCTACTTTATGATAAATTATATTTAAGGAATCTGAATTTGATTTATAAAATAAAGACTTATTAAAGTCTCCATAGCAGATATACTTGGTATGTTTTAGATCTATAACTCCAAAATAAGAAGCAGAATCTAACTTATCTATATAAGTTGGTCTTATATTTATTAAATGATAGCCTACTTGGTAATCACTTGAAAGTAGGAAACAACTCTTATCTGGTTTATAATATGAACAACGAGTATCTCTTTCATAAATCTCTTTTAAAACACTTAACAGGCAAGAATCTACTAGTAATACAGGTACGTTCCTCTCAAAATTTAAATAATGTAATGTATTACAATTACTTAAATCTTTTTTATTAACTTCAACTACTTGACTTCTCCCTAAAATACAAAAGGATAAGAAGAAACTAATTAATAAATATTTCATCGTTTATTTCTTTTTTGTGCCAATAACTTCAAAAGGATCAAGTTCTACAGGTAACCATGATTGGCTATCATATGTAAAATATGTACCATCGGGTACATTATAAACTCTCAGAACCGGATTAGAACCAGGATACATTCTTTCAATCATAGAAGCAAAACCTATATCTCCTTGTTTTCGACCAGGGTTTCCTAATGGTAAAGAAGATGAAGATGGGTACCAAGGTCCTTCTGGATGACTATGATCGTCTCCCTGATATGCACTAGCTCTTATCAATGGATTATGTAATAATTCTGTTCCTCCAACTTCCTTTCCTGGATCATGTGTCGTTGTTAAATAATTAGTAATTGAATTATCTCCGACCTTAGTCAGTCCCCATTCAACGCCGGTGTTCTTTGCCATAAATTCAAATGCTGCCTTTCCATTTTCTTTACCTGTAATGGTGTAAGTATCATATTTTATCCCATCTTTTGTAGTATTCTCTTGTTTACTGCCAATTACAGATTTTGCTACAGTAATGGTATTATTTTTAATTTTCCCTAATCCTAAAAAGCCTCTATCAATTTTCCCTTTCTCTCCCAAAGCGATTATTCTATCATTATCAGCTTTTGTTTTTTTATGTAATGTGACATGACCGTCTTTGTCAACAGTATAATCATCCATTCCGTTGGGGTCAATTCTATTAATAGGATTATCACTACAATAGTTATATGGAGACAACCATGGTTTTTTCTCTGCTAATGGATCTTTAGTACTAAAACGGCCTATCTGTGGGTCATAGAATCTGGCTCCGTAATCGTACCAACCCAACCCAAGATCTTCCTGCAGTTCCTTACCATTGTACAAGTACTTATTATCGGTACTGCTGCTTACTATGTCGGAGGTCATCCCAAAAGGATAATAATCCGAGCGCTGTAATAACTCGCCACTACTATTGAATACAACGCGGGTGTTGCCCAAATGATCTTTAAGGAAGTACTGGTAACTGTAGGTGCTTACACCTGCTGAGTTGGTTACTTCCACGACGCCTTCATCAGTATGAATTAATGAAAGTGTTTTGTTTTCATTGTATTCGAATACGCCGCAATAATAACGCTTGGAAGTTGTTCCTCCAACTGTTGCTTCTTTGCAGAGTTTTGCACCTGTTGCATCGTAAATGTACCGGATGTTGTTACTCCCATCTTTTGAAAGAACGTAGGGCAAATTTAACAAATTATAGGATATTGAGGTTAGACCTTTGTTTTTATCCATGTTAAGGTTGCCGTTGGCATCGTAATCGTAATCGTTGCCCGATACATCTTTAAAGCCTGCCACATTACCGGAAGCATCGGTTACGCTCTGCAATTTATTACCTCCGTCCTTGTAAGCGTACACGAGGTTATCCATAGGGCTCGTATTGTTGATATTATTACGTTTTAAGGTTTGGATATTGCCATTGGCGTCGTAGGTTATGCCATATTCACTGTATTTATCAGGAGAGGAAGCAAATCCCTCACCTTCTCCGTAATTGGATGACTCTAAACGATTCAGAGCATCGTAGGTAAAGCCGTAACCATAGGTTGTATGGGTAGGATGATCTTTATCGCTATTATCCCTACGGTTGATGATCATACCGCTGATGTTACCATTAAACTGATTCTCTGAAGTAAGACCAGATAAAGGGATGTTGTCGTTGTATAAAAGTTTCATACTAAACAAATGATTGTGCGGTATCTCGGGATCATTTATCTGGGTAAGCCAGCCGCGGATGTTGTAATGATAATCGGTATACTGCGCATATCCCTGTGCTTTTTGCTGTAACTGGCCCAACTCATTGTAAGTCATTGCCGAAATAGTTATAGGCAACGGATCAACACCTATAATCTGTTGGGTTACGCTATTTAAACGTCCGGCGTGGTCATAGGCAAATACCTTTTCGATTGTCGTTGTGGTGGCTCCAAAAACTTGTTTTTGTCTGGTTTTTGTTGCCTTGCCTGTAAAATCGTAGCGTGAGCATACGGTTTCCTTTCCACCATTAGAACCATCGTATAAATCGCGCCGACTTTGAATAACCCGATAACGATCATCATAGTAATTGGTGGAAGTGAGCCAGGTGTTAGTGCCAAGTACTTTTACACGAGCACCTGTTACTTTGTTTATTAGTTTTTTAAAGTACCTTGTATCACCTTCGGTATCAGTATCGGTATACCCTGAAATGTTTATACCATTATCACCATCGAACGGTAAAACACCAGGAAAGCCATATGAATCATAGTAGGTTACTGTAAGGTATTCTATGTCATCATTTGGACTCGGAAATGAACGATAACTAACATAATAGCCGGT
>Ga0302322_100003575_pt1 | contig 13391 bp, 9 predicted proteins | sample Fen_T0_2_FD_203757 | JGI IMG/M metagenome (GOLD analysis project Ga0302322, IMG submission 203757) | Peat permafrost microbial communities from Stordalen Mire near Abisko, Sweden - Fen_T0_2 | ecosystem: Environmental > Terrestrial > Soil > Wetlands > Permafrost | place: Sweden: Abisko...
GATGGCCCGGGACCGGGGTGAGCACAGGAAGGCCACGACATCGGCCACTTCGGTGGCGTCGACGAGGTGGTTGATCGAGTTGGTGGCCGCCATCTGGTCTTCTATGACTTCCGCCGACACACCTTGGGCGGCTGCTCTGGCGGCCACGAGCGGGGCCGTGCGCTCGGTGCGTGTCAGGCCGGGGTGGACGACGGTGACGGTGATGCCCGACGGGCCGAACTCGTCGGCCATGTTCTTGGTCAGCGCCGCCACGGCGACGTTGCGGATGCTGCCGACCGTGTTGCCGGTCTGGCGTGCAGCCAGTCCGCTGATGTTGACGATGCGCCCCCAGCCCTGGGCCTGCATGCCGGCAACGACCTCGCGCGCGCAGCGGATGTAGCCCATGACCTTGGTGTCGAGTTCGCTGTGGAAGAAACTGCCGGTGATCTCGGACAGCTTCGGCGGCCCGGCAAACCCCGCCGGCTCGGCGGCGGCGTTGACCAGGATATCGATGCTGCCGCCCAGCGCCGCGACGGCCTTGTCCACCGCCTTGCGCACCGAGTCATCGCTGGTGGTGTCGCCACGGACTCCGATGACCAGGCGCCCGGTCTGCGAGGCCAACTCGGCAGCCGTTGCGTGCAACGCGTCCTCAGAGCGCGCCAGGAGGGCGACGTCGACGCCTTCCTGGGCCAATGCACGGGCGATGGCCTTGCCGATGCCGCGGCTGCCGCCGGTTACAAGTGCGCGCTTGCCTTCGAGCTGCAGATCCATGCTCAGCGCCAGGTGTGCCTCGGAGCGCCTTGCGGACCTTGGCCCTGTACTGGAAACCTCCAGAACATGGCGTGGCCCCCATCGATCGCGGGCTCCTTCAGGAAATGCGCTGGCATTCGCAGCGTTTGATCAATGTTCTGAGTCGCTGGAAGCGGCGGCTGGTACATCGGCGGCTTGCACGGCTCCTCCTGAGGCCAGCGCCGTGCCATGGCATCTGACGGATCAACGCAGGAATAGCCGGCATATGCCGAAGTGGCCAGGGTCAGCAGCAGGATCGACAAGGCACGCACGGCCAGATTGTGCTTCGGGGCGCATCGGTCTGACACGTCCCCTGGTCGAAACGAGGTGAGTGGCACTTGGTGTGGCGGCGATCTCCTCGCCCGCAGGAAGGACCGATCGGTCAGATTCGGCCAGGGGGCATGCGCGGCGACGACCCGAACGGCCGCTTCAAGGCTGGCCAATCGGCGCGTTCGACGGCAAGGCCGACCCATATCGTGCCTACGCCCAATCGAGTTGCTCGCCCGGAAGCGAACATTGGCAAAGACTGAAGTCTTCACCGGCAAACGACCATCGCCAGTTGCAGTCAAGTCTGTCCGGTCTGGCTGCGCGCCGGTCCGTTGCCGCCAGCTTGGACTTGAGCCACGCGCCGACGAAGCGACGCGTCGCTCGAACTGCCCGGGTGGACCAGCGCTGACCTAATGGTTCGTCAACGCTATTTCAACCTCGAGGAAGAGACGGCTGTCATCCTTAGGCGACGGCCGCCTTCTTGCGACGACGAGCGGCAAATCCGATGGCGCCCCCGCCGATCAGCATCAGTGCCCAGGATGCAGGCTCCGGGACGGTCGGAGTGACGTCGGCGGCGAACTGACCTTGGGACACAGCAAGGAACGGCGTGAGCTTGCCAGCAATCACGGTCACCGTGGGACTGATGCTCGTAAGGCTCAACGACAAGCCCTGGTCGGCGATCGGCGAGACGGTGATCAGCGCATTGCTGTTGTACGAGACGAGACCGCCGGCGAGGATGCTGTCCTCAAACGAGCCCGTCGAGCCGTAGCCGCTGAAGACGCCGCCCAGGAAGCTGCCGTCCAGAAGGTTCTCGCCGGTGGTGACCGTGATGCTGCCGACCGTCTTGCTCGGGCCGGCATAAGTGAACTTGAAGGCGCCGTCGAAGCTCGCGAGGGCGATCGGGCCGAAAGCAATCGCGCCGGTCTCAGTGGCGCTAAAGCTCAAGTTCGCCTTCAGTACACCGAGGGCCTGCAGCGCAGGAACTTCATACTGGAAGTCGACCGGAGCCGAGACGGAGAAAGTTAGGCCTGAGACCGAGATGTTGGCAGCTCCGGCGATCGGATCGTAGACGGCGAAGGTGCTCGCGTGAGCCGGCGCCACACCTATCAGGCCCGCGACCAGGCTCAACCCCGCGGCAAAGGACATCTTGAACATTGGTTTCTCCAGAAAATCTCTACCAACGCAATTCGGCGCTCACCGCGAATTCCGCTGCAGAGCCGCACCCAAGAAAACCGCGCAACGCATCGCCTTGCGCACGAGAGCCGGATGATCGGCGGATCGCGCCCGTTGGGGCAACCCCTTGTTCATGGGGTATGGGGGGCAAATGAGTTTTCCGGTCTTGGCCGAAAGTTCTGCCCAGGGCGACAGTTCCGAGCGACCTCAGCTCTTTGCATGGCTAAGGCCCGGGCCAACACATCACACATCTGCTGCAGTGCCTGCGACCGGAGCCTTCCAAGGAAGCGACCCGAGAAATTGCGGGCATCGCTTGGCGCGCGACCGTCAGCTCATGGCCGGGACCCCCGGTATCCAGCTCGGGCGCTATGTCCGGTGAACTGACCTATGCAGACATTGGTACCTCAAAACTGACCCTCAGCGGGTCCGCGATCTGCGGGTCCAGGCAGTGGCGGCGAGTGACTCTGCGAGGTCGCTGCCGCCAGCTTTGGCGGGTCGAGTTCGGCAACGGCGGTCCTGCCAGCACAGGCCTCGAACGATAAGTCGGCGGCACCAGGGCCCCGCGACGATGCAATTCAGCCAGCTACGATCGTTCGCGGCGCCAACGACCGACTCAAGGCAGCAAATGGCGCTCGAAGAAGTCCACCACCCGCGCAATCACCGTCGGCACTTCGGTAGCACGGTCGAATCCCGGCGGGTCGCCCACGAGTTCGGCGATGCGGCCCTCGCGCTGCGGCTGCGGCGACAGCAACGCGCCGTGCCCGCCCTCAGCGATGTCCGCCAGCCACTCGCAGCCGGTACAAGCCCTAGCCACGGCCTCGCCGTGAAAGCGTGGCGCCAGCCAGACGTCCTTTCGGGCAGTGATCAGGCCCAGCGGCATGCGCATGGCCGCCAGCGTGTCGGGGTCGAAGTCCGCGGCCAGCGGCACGCCTGCAACGACGGCGGCGATGCGCGAATCGGTGTGCCCGTACCAGGTGGGGTCGTCCATCTTCCAGCCGATCACCCAGCGCGCCACAGCCAGCTTGAGCCCATCCGGCCAGCCGCCATTCAGGCTCGTCGTCGTCGGACCGACGCAGGCAACGAAGTCCTCCTCCAGATGCGCGAGGCAATGGTCGCGCAAGGCGGCAGGTGACCAGCGCCCGCCCGCCAGCATCAGCACGGTGTGGCCGCCGGCCGACATGCCGTAAGCGCCCACGCGGTCGGCGGCGAGTAAGGGTCCGAAGCGCGCATCGGCCAGAACCGTGTCGATCGCGGCCGACACTTCGTGCGGGCGCCGCTTCCAGCTTACCGGTCCGGCATCGCTGCTGTCACTGGAGTTGTCGCGCAAGTGCCAGGGCAAGGCGACGACGAAGCCCGCCTTGGTCAGCGCGATCGCCAGATCGGCATTCACCCACGGGTTGCTGGGCGAACCGTGCGAGATGACCACCAGCCGGCCGTTGCCGCGTACCGGGCGCGCCCCCGCAACCAGCGGCAGCGTGAACTGCCAGCGCTGCACCGGCGGGCCTGCGGCATCGGTCGGGTAGAACACCACCACGGGCCCCTGGCCGTCGGCCTGGCCCGGGATCTCTGCCAGACCGGTGGCGGCCTGGGCTGCTGTTGCCAGCAAGACCAGGACGGTCCAGAGCAGGCAGTGAAGCGCGGGTGGGATGGCGAAGCGATGAACAGCACCTGAAGACATGTTGATTCCCGGACGATGAAGGTGCCGCCATCGTCCGTGTCCCCGGCCCGTCGGGTCTGGCCGATTCCTGGCGAAACCTTGCCGATTTCTTGCGAACTCGGGCCGAAAGCTCGTTCAGGAGCCCGGATGATCAAGAAAGCGTTGCCGCCTTGGCCAGCCGCGCGCCGGCGCGGAACTCCGTGGGCGTCACGCCCATGCGCTGTTTGAAGGCGCGGTTGAACGGGCCGATCGAGCCGTAGCCGCACTCCAGGGCAATGGTCAGGATGGGCAGGTCCTCGCAAGAAAGGCGCTCGGCGGCTTCGCGCAGCCGATGGTGGTGCAGGAAGTCGTTGAAGTTTCGATAACCGAGGCGCTGATTGATGAGCTCGCGCAAGGTCGTCTCGGTCATGTGCATCGTCTGCGCGAGGTCGGCCAGGCTGAGGCCTTCCCGTCGGTAGGCACGGCCCAGCGACATGGCCTTCTCCAGTTCCTCCAGACGGTGTGCGACCTTGTCGTCGGACTGCACGGTGGCGGTTGGTGTCCGCGAACCCACCTTGCTCCCTTCTGCCGGCGACGGCTCCGGCAGCTCGGTCAGCACTGAAGTTTCGGCAAACCCGAGCACCACGCCCAGCGAGTGCCTGGCCACGAGCAGCGCGAGGCCCAGCGCAATCGTGCCGATCCCCAGGATGTGCAATGCCGGCAGCAAGCGCCCGACGGGATGCCCTTTCAGGGCCAGTTCGATCACGAGCGCCAGACCGGCATACAGGCCGATGCCCATCGCCACCCAGCGTCGGGCCGCGCGCCTGGCCTGCACCAGGTCGTCGCGCCAGCCGTGCGCCACCTCCCACAGGGCCAGTAGCGAGAACGCCAGCATGCACAACGCGTGCAGGCGTCCGAGCCACACCACCGGGGCGTCTGCCGGGAACGTGCGATAGGGGCCATCGCCCTGCGGGAAGTACGGCAGGTTGGCCGACAGCCCGATCAAGGTAACGGCGCCCAACATCGCCAGTTCCAGCCCAGACCAACGGAAATGGTCGTTGAACAGCGCCCGAGCCGCCACCCAGAGCCAGGCCGCGCCTCCGACGCACCAGACCAGGATCCCGTAGGCCAGTGCTCGCGGCAGGAACAGCAGAACTTCGGCCTGCTGGCAGAACTGGTAGGCCAGGACTGACATCACGAATCCGACCAGCGCCAGTCGGGTCGCCGGTCGCGGCCCCGGCAGGGCAAGGTTGATAGCATGGAACAGCAGCAGCCCGGCCACGCCACCGCGCAGCCCCATCTCCGCATGCATTGCGTCGAGTGCTGGCATGACTCGCATTCTCGCGCGACCGACGACGGCCAGAGCGTGCACCGTCGGCGGTCCCTCTCATGGGTACCGGCTGTGCCAACGAAGCCTGTGACTGGTTCCGGAGCCGCCGATCGGCGCCCTAGGCCGTGACGCCCGAGCGACCGCTACCGAGAGCTTCAGCTCAGGTCATGATCGACGAACAACGACCCGAAATGGACCTGGCACCATCGAAGTAGGTCGCCCGGAAGCTGACATGGATGTGGCGTCGGAGTCCGGCACCATCACGAATGTCGGATGGCGTGCGGCAAGTTCAGCGTGTCTGCTGTCGCGACCCGATCCAGCACTGACGGAGTAGGACTGGACTGGCCCGCAATCAATTCGGTGCCAGGCAAGTTGATCCGTGCGCGTCGCCGCCGCCGACGGTTCACGAGGTGCGCCTGGTCACTCCATCTCTAGCCGCTCGTATTTCAGCAAGATCTCCTCCACTGCAACGTCAGTGCCCTTGGCATTGAACGGGCCGCTGGTGTGCTTGGTGATGCGTGTGCGAATCAGCTTCCAGGCCCGTACCACGGCGCTGCGGTCCTCGTTCTGCAACTGGATCGTCACGGTGCGCAGGGCGTTCTGATTACCGTTGCGGATGTCGTTGAGCCAGTTGTCGAGGCTGGCCGAGCCGATCACTCCGCGCTTCAAGGTCACGTTGCCAAACTTGTGCATGCCGGTGATCTTGCGCACACCGTTCTCGCGCTCGTTGCCCTTGCGGTACTCCGATTCGGTAACTTCCATGCCGATGCCGCTGGCCTCCTGGAAGCCGGCCTCGGGCCCGTCAGTGTTGCCGGTGCCGAGGTTGACGAGGAAGTTGAACTGGACGTAGGGACGGTCTCGATGGACGGCCATGCTCTTCTCCGGTTGTGCCTTTTGGTCGGCATCCGCTTGTCAACGCGCGAGATGACCAACCCAGCGCGCCTGAGCACCGCCACGCCTATTTGACATACGAGGCGGCCGTTGCCGAGGTCTTCGGCCTGTATCCAAGGTGCCCTTCAGGACGCACGAGCGTTCCGTCGCAGGTGTTGCCGGCCAATTTGCCAAGGGCAACACCAGCGGTGCGAGAGATCAAGCCGAAGCTGCCGATCCAATTCGGTAGTACCTCAGCGGGTACCAGCAACCCGCTCGCGAACGACGTGGGCTAGTACGTGGGTGCGGTTGCCCTGCGGAGCATTCGACTGCGCAGTCGTGCCTGCTTAGCCACTTTCTCAAGCAGGAAGATCAGGGGCAGGCCGCCGAGCAACAGACTCAAGCTGGAGTTCTCGGGCACCGAAGAGGTCAAAGTAATCGTCCAATGGCTATTGCTAGGCACCCCCAGCCCTTCGACGTTCAGCATGGCAGTGTTGCCGTCGAAGGTGAGGCGGGATGCGGTCAGGCCGGAGATGTTTGTCGAGAGCGTGGCCGAAGTCCAGGCGCCACCCGCCGCAAGGCCGCTGAAGGAGTAGCCGTTGAACGCGGCCGCAGCGTGACCTGTGTTGACCGGAGTGCTGAAGCTGATGGAATTCGGGCCGAAGTCGTAACTCACCCTGGTTGAGCCCCAGGCTGAGCAGAACGAGCCGACGCCCGGGCAAGCAATCTCCACCCCCGGGCCATCAATGACGGTTTGCGACGCGATGACTGAGCTCGCGTTCGGATACAGCCACTTGGCCAGGATCGACACACCGGTCAGATCCGCCGCACTTGCTGCGGATCCCAAGGTAACCAGAAGAGACCCCAACGCGAGGCTGAACTGACGGCATCTGATCATTTGCGTCCCCTGGCTGCTTCGTAACGGATGTTCCGACGCGCCCGCCCGTTGTACAACCCCCTAGCTTGTAGGGTTATAGGAACTGTGGCGACGGTTCCCTGGTGGCCTTCGAGGACCTACCCCGACCGGCTGGAGCGTATGGTCTGGGCTGTCAGCGACATGGCGCGAGCGGGCGTGGGTTGCCAAAGCTTGGCAGACCGCTGCCAGTGTTGAATCGCTGCACAGCTAGCAATCGGTGGTTGCGCCGACGACTTCCCACGTCACAGTCGAGCGGCCTTCGAGCCGGCGTACACCTGCACCACGCCAACTTCAGGAACCGGTTCTGGCGGCAGCAAGCTGTATGTCGATCTGCGTTGAATGGCAGGTTCAAGGCAACGCGATCGGATCAGCGAGCACCGGCCGTCGACCAGGTTGCTTAAATTCAGGCCTAGATGCGGACATTGAGAACCTCGCCCTTTGCACCGGGTGCGCCAGCACGTGCGGCAGCTCCAGCGTCTGCAGTAGCAGGTAGATGACAACGCCGGCCACGAAATGGCTCAAGGCCAACTCCGGATAGAAGCAAACCAGATTGTCGGCGTCCACCACCAGGTCGCAGTTCAGCAGCCATTCGAAGCCGCCGCCAACGGCGTGGACGTGCACCGGTGAATCTCTAGCGCGCCGTGGCTGACCGATGCGCTGGCCGGCGCCTGGCGCAACAATTCTGCCGTGGGCAGGCCAACCGGCTTCACCGATGCGAATTCGACAGGTCGGATAGAGCTTTCTGTGCTGTTGCGGAACTGGCAGGACCTTGCCACGCACCGAATCCGGAGCTTCAGATCGACGATCGGCACGCTGATACCACCCCACCTAGGGGGTGATGGCCACTGGCACCTGTCGTTACATCGGGGTACGATCGCGCGTCATCCGGCGCGGGCCATGTCGACACGGGAGTCGTCGATTCCATTCTGTTCTCTTGCACATTGAACGCTTCGAGAGGAAACAACTGATGTCCTGCATATATAAATTGAATGGCGCCCGGTTGGCGGCGCTTGTCGGGATACTGGCTTGGTCCACGAGCACGTTGGCGCAAAGTGCACACGCCAACGTTTGGGCGCGCGCATATGACCTTTCGTGGAATTATCCTTCCTTGGTGACGAGTGACAATGAGGCTGATCATATAACTTACGTCAACAAGGGCCCGAGCATTCATTCCGGCTACTTGGACGGTCCCGGCGACCCCGTCCCGGGCGATTCACTGCTATATGCGGGGGCGGATGCATTTGCTACCGGAACTTCTGAATTCACTGGCGAAGTCATTTCCGCCCAGAATTTCACCGTCACGAATAGCTCTGCAGACGGCGTCGGCCTCACAGCAGTGCTTACATATTACGTGGCTCTCTCGGCTGGCCTCTCGGTCGATGACTCCTCCCACCAAAATGCCGCTGGACATGTCTTCTTTGAAGTGTACGATTCTTTTTCCAAGAAGACCACGGTTCACAAAGGGTTTGACGTCATATTTCCTGGTGCCCCGATCGGCTTTGGCGTATACACAGGAACCGTCAGTTATTTTCTGGAGTCTGGTCAGTCCGTCGATGTGAGATTCTCAGAGGATGCCTACGCAAGCGCGCAGTCCGCATTGGCGGTCCCTGAGCCGCAGACGCAGGCATTGATGCTGATGGGCATGGGCGCCGTGATGGTGGCGGTGCGGCGGCGGCGGGTTTGACGCTTTTCGGCACGTCAGCGGCCGACAGGATGGCGGTCGACGAGGTGGGGGCGACGACGGGGAAGGCGGCCTCCGAAGACCGCGTAGGTCGCCAAGCGGACCATTGCGGCCATCAGACCATGCACCACCGGCAGGCGCACCAGCCCGGCATAGGCCGCTGCCTCGGGTAGCAAATTGCCAGCCACGAGTAGTCGAATTGGTCACTCGCGACGCAGATTGAGCCGAAGGCCGCTGTTCGCGACAGCTCCCGGGCTATCCAAGAATCGGCTTCGGCGGTCGCGTTCGACCCCGAGCGGTCGGCCGACTCACCGAACTGGCTTCCGCGAAACGGTCGCTCGAACGAGCGAGTCACCGAGTTGGAGGCGCCTCACGGCCGCCGTGTCGCTACATGGGCCGATATGGGACCCGAAGTCGCCAAGGTAGGGGTGTCAGCATTCCTGCGCCTGCCGTATCGTTGACGAGGCACGTCACTCTTACTGTTAACCGCCCTCGAAATGAGGATGATTCAATTCACCGCAAGGAGGCACAGCATGCTCAAGACCAACCCATCAATTCGATCTTTTGTGCTCTCAGCGGCACTTACATCGGCGAGCCTATGCGCTTTCGGTCAGATCACCGAGCCGCAGCGTCCTGCGAGCCAGCCGACCACGAAGGCCCTGACTTTTGGTCCGCAGGCAGCGACGGTGTCGCCTGTGCTCACGAAGGACGTCGATCAGGCGGCCCGCGCGCCGTTCCAGGTCTCGGTGCCGATCAACGTCAGCAACTTTACCTACACGCCGGTTGCGATTCCCACTGGCCGGCGGCTGGTGATCGACTACATCTCGTACAGCGGAGCGGCGCAGACTTCCGGCGCCTACGTGCAACCGATCCTTCTTATGTCGGTCGGCGTCGCAAACAATCCCTCGGTGGTGTATTACTTCGGCTCGGATCCTTCTGCCACGGCGCCGGGACAATACTACCACTCCGAAAACGTCACGATTTACGCGGATACGCTTTCTGTAGCGCCGGCGTACGCTGGGTACACCCCCACCTTCATGGCATTCAATCTGGTGATTACCGGGCATCTGATCACACCGTGAGCCTGCTTTCGCGAAGCATCAACAACGCTTCTTGACGCGGTCGTTGTCGGGTCGAGCAGTGCGTGTCTCGGTCGATCCGTTTTCGTCCCTTAGGGCGATGTGCCGAAACACGTTCACATTCAAGCAGGCTCTTCAGCCAAGACACCCCCTGATTTAGGTACCCCCCGATTCGACCCTTCAACCGCATTGACTGCAAAGGGAAGAACATGAACACTGCGCCCGTGAACCGACGCCTTGGAGACTCTCGATGAAGTCCAACCTCGCCTTGATGGCCCTGACACCGCTGCTGCTGGCAGCGGCCACCGCACACTCAGCGCAGACTTTCAGCGGCCGGCTCGACGATCCCGGCAACGGGGCGCTGGTAGGTAGCGATCTGTTGGCGCCGGTCTTCACCACCGACTACGACGTTGCCAACAACGTCGCGCTCTACGGCTTTAGCGTGATGCTGGCCGGCCCTGTCACTATTGTGAGCACAGGATTCGGCAGCGGCGGCGTCGATCCCTACTTCACGCTGTTCGCCGGTGCGGACTCGACGGCCACTGTCCTGGATTCGAACTACACCCAAGCCTTCTCGGTGGGCGGTGACTTCAGCTGGTCAGGCGTGCTGGGCGTGGGCAGTTACCAGATAGCGCTCGGGGCTTTCGCCAACATGACTTTCGCCGAGAACTATGGTTTGGGCACGCTGGCCGACGGCTTCACCGGCTTTGGTGCCCCTGGGTCGCTGGGCGACAGTCACTACACGCTGCTCGTGACCACGCCAGTGCCAGAGCCCGCGGCGGGATTGGCGATGATGGGCGGTCTGGGCCTGCTGTGGTTGCGGCGCGCGGCGCTGAGGTGCGTGCCCCCGCAAGGTCCTGAAGGCAGCGCCCAAGCATAGCCAGCGCGAATGGCAGGTCTCCGAGGGGCAATTCCTGACCGGGACTGTGAGGTGGCCGACGCGTCGGGCAGGCTTACAGGCGGAAGAGGGATCATCGGTAAATTGGGTTGTCGCGGCGGCAAAGGCGGCAATTCGGCCTAGAAGCGTCGGACAGCGTCTGCAGCGCGACGTCTCAAGCGCCGTGGATCGCTCTGCTGTGCCACTGAACGGTCCCGCTGCCTTTCGGCAACGGGACCCTGACGTCACGCGCGGCGCCGGCGAACGAGCGCGCCGACCACCGCCAAACCGCTGAGCAGCAGCGCGTAGGTGCCCGGCTCGGGTACGGCGCCTACGGTGGCATCGGTTACCCTCAGCCACACGTCGTTGCCGACGTAATCCACCGCGAAGGCGCCAGAAGAGAATCCGGTCATCAGAACCGGCCCGGCGAACACACCCGTCAAGCCGCCGCTGGTCGTCATTACCTCCCACTTCGTGCCGGCGGCGTAGTCGCAGATGCCCATGCACATTGCATCTATCGTACCGGCGAGGGTGGCTGAGCCGCTAACCACCAATTGGCCGAAGCTCGCCCCGCTCAGGCCGACATTGAACGCGCCAAATGCTCCTTGGGTGTACTTCCCGTTGATAGAAAGCATACCTGGGCTGCCCAACTCGCCGGGCTGCATCGCACCGCCCGACAGCGCGACATCGCCGATGATGGCCCCGGTGCCAAGCACCACCCCGCCACTGACGGCTTCGCCTGAAGTAAGGCTCATCGTGCCGTTGATGCGCGTCCTGCCTCCGGTCTGGCTGAACGACGTGGCGATATTCAGGGCACTGCCTGCTACGACCTGGACCGTTCCGGCGTTGGCAATACCGCCCGAGCCATTGACCACCAGCGTCTGGCCCGGCGCGTTGGCCAGGATCGTCCCGCCGGCTAGGTTGGTCAGTGCCAACCCACCGTTGCCGATGATGCCAGCACCTTGGATGGTGTTATCGACGTTGGTCAGGGTCAGCCCGCCAGATAGCTGCAGCACGTAGGCCGAGCCGCTGCCGCTGCCGAGCGTGAACTTGCCGCCGCCGTTGAGCGCCACGCTGTTGTTGAGGCCGAGGACAGTGTTGTAGCCGCTGCCGCCGACGACCTGGAAATCGCCGCGGTTGGTCAGCGCCGTGGTGAGGTATACGTTGTTGTTGGGTCCGGTGGAATAGGTGCTGCCAGCCGAGAGCGTCACGCTGTCGAGAGTTGCCGCGCCGACAGTCACCATGCTCCCGCCGTTCTTCGTCGTCAGCGTGCCGCCGGTGATCGAGGCGTTGTAGACCCACACCGAGCCAGCATCGGCGACGATTTTGCCGCCACTGTTGGCGACACCAGTCGACTGCAGCACCATCGTCCCGCCCCCGGTCGCCGTCAGCAAGCCGGTATTCGTGATTCCGCCGCTGCCGTTCAGATACAGCGCCTGCCCGTTGGCGTCGGCGTTGACCGTGGCCTGGTTCAGCAGCGCCAGGCCGCCATTGCCGATGACACCCGCTCCCTGGATCAGGTTGTCGACGTTGGTCAGGGTCACGCCTCCGACCTGTTGCTGGATGACGGCCGCGCCGCTACCGCTGGCAAGTGTCAGCTTGCCGCCGCCGCTGAGCGCCACGCTGTTGTTGAGGCCGAGGACCGCGTTGTAGCCGCTGCCGCCGGTGACCTGGAAATCGCCGCCGTTGGTGAGCGCCGTGGTGAGGTAGACGTTGTTGTTGGGTCCGGTGGAATAGGTGCTGCCGGCCGAGAGCGTCACGCTGTCGAGAGTTGCCGCGCCGACAGTGGCCATGCTCCCGCCGTTCTTCGTCGTCAGCGTGCCGCCGGTGATCGAGGCGTTGTAGACCCACACTGAGCCGGCATCGGCGACGATGCTGCCGCCACTGTTGGCGACACCTGTCGACTGCAGCACCATCGTCCCGCCCCCGGTCGCCGTCAGCAAGCCGGTATTCGTGATTCCGCCGCTGCCGTTCAGATACAGCGCCTGCCCGTTGGCGTTGGCGTTGACCGTAGCCTGGTTCAGCAGCGCCAGGCCACCATTGCCAATGACACCCGCTCCCTGGATCAGGTTGTCGATGTTGGTCAGGGTCACACCGCCGACCTGTTGCTGGATTACGGCCGCGCCGCTTCCGCTGGCCAGCGTCAGCGTGCCGCCGCCATTGAGCACGACGTTGTTGTTGAGGCCGAGAACGGAGTTGTAACCGCCGCCACCTGTGACGTTGAAGTTGCCCAGGTTTTTCAGCCCGGTACTGACAAAGACGTTGTTGTTCGGGCCGGTGGAATAGGTGCTTCCGGCCGAGAGAGTCACGTTGTTCAGCGTAGCCAATCCGGCGGTTCCCATGGTTCCGCCATTCTTCGTCGTGAGCGTGCCACCTCCGATGGCGTTGCTGATCGTGACTGCGCCGCCGTCGGCTGTGATGAGGGCGCCGGTGTTGGCGACGTTGCTCTGGATCGCCAGGATGCCGCCGCCAGTGGCTAGCAGCAGACCGGAATTGGTGATGCCGCCGCTCCCGTTCAAGGTCAGTGTCTGCCCGGACAAATTGGCGCTCACCGTTGCCGCATTGGCGAAGGTCAGACCGCCATTGCCGATATAGCCCGCGCCTTGGATGAGGTTGTCGACGTTGGTCAGGGTCACGCCTCCGACCTGTTGCTGAATGATCGCCGCACCGCTGCCACCGGCCAGCGTAACCGTGCCGCCGCCGCTCAGTGCCAAGTCTGTATTGAGGCCGAGAAGAGAGTTGTAGCCGCCGCCACCGGTGACCGTGAAGGTGCCGTGGTTGACCAGCCCGGTGG
>Ga0302322_100003576_pt1 | contig 13391 bp, 11 predicted proteins | sample Fen_T0_2_FD_203757 | JGI IMG/M metagenome (GOLD analysis project Ga0302322, IMG submission 203757) | Peat permafrost microbial communities from Stordalen Mire near Abisko, Sweden - Fen_T0_2 | ecosystem: Environmental > Terrestrial > Soil > Wetlands > Permafrost | place: Sweden: Abisko...
CTTATTTCTCCTTCGACCCCGCGAAGTGCATCGTCTGCTCCCGTTGCGTACGGGCCTGCGAGGAAGTACAGGGCACGTTCGCGCTCACCGTGCAGGGCCGGGGATTCTTCTCGAAGATCGCGGCTGGTATGGATGAACCGTTCCTGACCAGCGAATGCGTGTCCTGCGGTGCCTGCGTGCAGGCATGCCCGACCGCGACCCTTATGGAAAAGACGGTTATCGATCTCGGGCAGCCTGAGCATTCCGTGGTGACGACCTGCGCCTATTGCGGGGTCGGTTGCAGCTTCAAGGCCGAGATGCGGGGCGATCAGGTGGTGCGCATGGTGCCGTGGAAAGACGGCATGGCGAACCACGGCCATTCCTGCGTCAAGGGCCGTTTCGCATGGGGTTACGCGACCCACCCGGATCGGATTTTGAGCCCGATGATCCGCGACAAGATCACCGATCCCTGGCGCGAGGTTTCCTGGGACGAGGCGATCGGTAAGGTCGCGTCGGAATTCAAACGAATCCAGGCCTCGTACGGCCGCAACGCGATCGGCGGCATTACGTCGTCACGCTGTACCGATGAAGAAACCTATCTGGTGCAAAAGCTGATTCGCGCCGGGTTTGGCAACAACAACACCGATACCTGCGCCCGCGTCTGTCACTCGCCGACCGGATATGGATTGAAAACGGCGTTTGGCACGTCGGCCGGCACGCAGGATTTCGATTCGGTGGAAGAAGCCGATGTGATCATGGTGATCGGGGCCAATCCGACGGACGGGCATCCGGTGTTCGCCTCGCGCATGAAGCAGCGCTTGCGCGAAGGCGCGAAACTGATCGTGATCGATCCACGGCGGATCGACCTGGTGCGCATGCCGCATGTGGAAGCGTCGTACCATCTACCGTTGCAACCTGGCACCAATGTCGCCGTGCTGACGGCGCTGGCCCATGTGATCGTGACGGAAGGGCTGGTGAACCAGGACTTCGTGCGGGAGCGGTGTGAGGCCGATGCCTTCGCCGACTGGGCGGCGTTCGTGGCCGAACCGCGCAACAGCCCCGAGGAAGTTGAAAAATCAAGCGGCGTTCCAGCGGCGTTGATCCGCGGCGCGGCGCACCTGTACGCGACTGGCGGCAACGCGGCGATCTATTACGGGCTGGGCGTGACCGAGCACAGTCAGGGCAGCACGGCGGTGATGGCGATCGCCAACCTGGCGATGGCGACTGGCAATCTGGGCCGCCGCGGCGTGGGTGTGAATCCGCTACGAGGTCAGAACAACGTCCAGGGCGCGTGCGACATGGGCAGCTTCCCGCACGAACTGCCGGGCTACCGCCATGTCTCCGAGCCCGGTGTGCGTGCCATTTACGAAGCCGAATGGGGCGTGGCACTGGATCCGGAACCCGGTCTTCGCATTCCCAATATGTTCGACGCCGCGCTGGACGGTTCGTTCCGCGGTATTTACGTGCAGGGCGAGGATATCGCGCAGTCGGATCCTGACACGCACCACGTCGCCGCCGCGCTGTCGGCGATGGAATGCGTGGTCGTTCATGACCTGTTCCTGAACGAGACAGCGAACTTCGCGCATGTGTTCCTGCCGGGGGCGACCTTCCTGGAAAAGGACGGCACCTTCATCAACGCCGAGCGGCGCATCAACCGCGTCCGCAAGGTGATGGCGCCGCGGGCTGGCATGGCGGACTGGGAAGTGACTCAGGCGATCGCCAACGCGATGGGTTACAAGATGAACTACGCGCATCCGTCGGAGATCATGGACGAGATCGCGCGGACGACGCCGACGTTCGCCGGCGTGAACTACGCGAAGCTGGAACAAGGCTCGGTTCAATGGCCGTGCAACGACGCCGCGCCCAATGGGACGCCGATCATGCATGAAACGGGCTTCGCGCGGGGCAAGGGACATTTTGTCGTCACCGAATACGTCCCGACCGATGAACGGACGGGCGCGCGGTTCCCGTTGCTGCTGACGACAGGGCGGATTCTCAGTCAGTACAATGTCGGCGCGCAAACCCGGCGCACCGCGAACGTGGCATGGCATCCCGAAGACCTGCTGGAAATTCATCCGCATGACGCCGAGCAACGCGGGGTGCGCGACGGCGATCTGGTGCGGCTGGCCAGCCGGGCCGGGGAAACGACTTTACGCGCGAAGGTCACGGAACGGGTGGCGCCGGGCGTGGTCTACACGACGTTCCACCACCCCGTGACGCAGGCGAACGTCGTCACGACCGAATTCTCCGACTGGGCGACGAACTGTCCGGAATACAAGGTGACGGCGGTGCAGATTTCGCCGTCCAACGGACCGAGCGCGTGGCAGGAGTCGTATCGGGAGATGTCTGAGAAAAGCCGCCGGATCGAGGCCGTTCCGGCGAAATGACCCAGGCTGGCGCGGCCATCCCGGTAACCCGCCAGATCTGGCGGGGGGATGCGGTGTCGGAAGGCACACGCACCATTCCGGAAGAAACGCCGATAGCGCTGACGTACAACCGGGCGACGCACGCGGTAATGCTGGCGACCCCAGCCGACTTGGAAGACTTCGCGATTGGTTTCAGCCTGTCCGAGGGGATTATCCAGGACCAAAGCGATGTGGAGTCACTGGAAGCCGTCGCCGTGGAACACGGTATCGAGTTGCGGATGGACCTGCCACCCCACCGGCTCACGGATCTGACGCGGCGGCAGCGGCGATTGGCCGGACCAAGCGGATGCGGGCTGTGCGGATTGGACAGTCTGGCGGAGGCGATACGGCCCGTGGCGGCGGTGGGGCCGGGCGAGATATTCTCGGCGGCGGACATTCACGCCGCGATGGACACGATGCCCGCCGCGCAGACGCTCAATCAGGCGACCCGCGCCGTTCACGCGGCGGCGTTCTGGTCCGTCGCACGCGGCCTGATCGCGCTGCGGGAGGATGTGGGACGGCACAACGCGCTGGATAAGCTCGCGGGCGCGCTGGCACGCCAGGGGACCTCGGCTGGGACAGGATTGTTGCTGCTCAGCAGCCGGATCTCGGTGGAAATGGTGCAGAAGGCCGCGCGGTTGGGCGCACCAGTGATCGTCGCGGTGTCCGCGCCGACAGCGCTGGCCGTCCGCGTCGCGGAGACAGCCGGCATCACGCTGATCGGCATCGCGCGCCAGGACGGGTTCGAGGTGTTTACCCACTCCCATCGTATCATTCAGCGGAAGATGCGGCATGTCGCCTGACAAACTTGCCTATATGGCCAATCAGATTGGCAAGTTCTTCGTGGCACAGCCGCACGATGACGCGGTGGCGGGCATCGCGGATCACATCGCGAAGTTTTGGGATCCCAGGATGCGGGCGGCAATCCTGGCGCACTTGGCGGAGGTCCGGCTTGACCCCCCCGTGCGGGCGGCGGTGGAGCGGTTGAAGGGGGCTGGGTAGCGCCGTCGTCGTAGTGTCCCCGCGGGAAACCGCGGAAACCTTGCATCAGATCGCACGTGGAAACGCATCGGTCCGTTTGAACAGTTGAAGACCCTTGGTGGAAAAGCGCTGCCACGCCACCTTGACCCCGGCGGTGGGATCGCGTGCAACGATGATCAGGCGGTCGGGGTCGTAGTCAGCGCGAATGGCGTGTAAGCCCGTGAGGTCCACCGGCCAAAATCCAATCGTGAACACAACGGTCTCCAGATCGACGATTTCGTAGTCCCGCAGCAGCAGGTCGGAAAAATACGGGCTGGTTTCGGCCAGCGGCGACCGCACGTGTAACTCCCCCTCCAGCGCCTCCCCCGGCTGGAGCAATCGGGCGAGTGGGATCACTGGCATCGCAATTCGCCGATCGGCGGGCGGCGGCGCGACAATTTTGCCGATGACCGCTTCGCTTTCACCGCGCAGAATGATCGTCACCGCCTGATCGTCGGCGCTCACTTTCCTGGTCGCCGGATCAACGGCCGGCAGCGCGTCCGCGACGTACACGCCGGTTTGTCCGCGATTCTCCAACCGGTAGGGAAAGGTCAGAACATTGCCCGCCTTGCCGGGCCGGCAGACGAGCGACAATTCGGGACCAGGGGAACTCATCGTGGTGCTCTCGCGGGCAGGTCTTCCCGCTCCCGCAAATAGGCATCGATCAAGGTCACACCTGTGGAATCCTGATCCGGGGCGCCGGCAACCAGGGCGATGCCGTCGAGCAGACGGCCGAACAGAACAACATCCCCGTCCGGGCAATCGGGCCAGGCCCCACATGGCCAGTCCCCGGGATCGTACGCGATGACGATATCGTTTCCGAACCGGGAGCCCGGCTCGCGCAGCCGGGTCCACGCGTTGGGTGGAGCCGTGGGCGGCGATGGCTTTTCGACGGTCACTGTGCGGCCAGCAGCTTGCAGGCGGCGAAACAGGTCTCGTCCGGCTTCGGTCCGTCTGATGCGGGTTACATCCGAAAGCAGCCCGTCGGTGAAAACAGGGTTAGTGCTATCGGCCCGCAACTTGGCGTTCCCAGTGTCCTGGTGGGCCGCGGCGGTTTCCCGGGGGGGCACGTTCATTCGCTGCCTCCACCGCCCGATGACAGCCCAGCGAAATCAATCGAGACCATTCCGGAGTGGTCCACTTTCCAGTTGTCGGCGTGCTGGGCTGGCACTTTCTGTTCGCCACGCTTGCCGCCTCCACCGCCCCCGCCTCCACCGCCGCCGTGATGAACGCGCTTGTTCGGCGGCTCACCCGGATCGGCTTTCGTTGCATCGGCGATATCCTTGATGACAACATCCGCCGCGACATCGGCCGGCCCGCCACCTTGTTTCTTGACGAACGGACCATCATGAAACACCGCGGTGGGGTTCAGCACGATCGTGCTGCCGCCAACCTTCAGTGTGATTTTCTCCTTCGCTTCAAGCACGATGGTGGTGGCATTCAGGCTGAGATTTCCGCCCACGACGGCGATACAATCACCCTTCAGGTCGAGCTGTGTGTCCTTCTTGACCCTGAGCTGGTAGCCTTTCTCGACCGCCTCCAACCGGTCGCCCCCCACATGCAGATCGTATTCGCCGTCCGTCGTGGTGAACGACGCGCCGCCAAAACTGTTCCCGTCCTTGTCCTTCCCCTGCACGACACGGGCGTGGCGATTGCCTTCCGTTGTTTCGTACAGAGACCGTTTGGCCGTGATGTCCATTTCCGCCTGAGAACGCAGCAACAGCTGCTCGTCTTTGTAGGTGTCGTCGAAGCGCATCATGTGGTAGCGCCGTTCGGCGGGATCCGACGCCGGGCGGCCCGTGCTCGCGGTGACCAGGCCGCTGAACTGGAAGTCGTTCCGGCCGTAGGCGGTCAGCATGAAGTCGTTGTCGATCGCCTTTGACTCCCACCCGGGCGGTGGAAGCGGCAGGTTCGTCGTCCCGCCGGCGTGGTAGACGCGCCCGGTGACAACGGGCTGATCGGGATCGCCGGCCAGAAATTCCACCACGACCTCCTCGCCGATCCGCGGGATGAACTGCCAGCCGCTCTTGGCGCCGGCCCAGCCCTGGGCAACGCGGACCCAGCACGTCTCACGATCGCTGCGCCATGGGTCCCGATCGAATTCGGATCCGCCAGTCACGTGCCGCTGCCAGGGAAACCGAATGCGCACGCGCCCCAGTTGATCCGCGTTGGTGTCCCAAATTCGATCGTCGGAATCCTCCGTGGTGTCCAGGCCATACATGCCGACCACGACCGCGAGATGCGGTCCGTACGCAACCGGCTTTTTTCCCTCGGGCAACGGAACGCGGCGTGGCCATCCATCATCCCAGTAAATCGACTGGAAGCTGCAACTGTAGCCATCCGACTCGGATGCAATGACCTTCTCAACGCTGGCCTCGAACGCGGTGATCAGGCCTGACATGGTCGCTATCATTCCGCCTGTGACGAACGTATCGAAGTATGGAATTGGCAGGTTTTGCGAACCCGGCTGCTGCGAATCGGGGTGCCACCAGTTCTGCAGATCGTACGGAAACCGATTCTGCAGCCAGTTGCTGAGGCCTTGTGATGCAAGGTTGGACGCGAACTGGGCCCTTCCGCTGGCCGAACCGAGAGGCTGCAGCACATTCTTCACGGCCAGCAGGAAATTAGAGCCAACATTAAACTCATAGCCCCATTCGTAGGCGGAGATTTCGACATGATTGATCAGATTCGTCGATTGGACGTCCTTACCGTGTCCGTCCTTCCCCGTAACATTGGCCGTGAAGCCGGCCACGATGGTCGGGTTCATGGTGCTGCCGTTCAGCGTCCAGACGTTCGCCTCGGCACCCTCCATCCTGGTATGCGCGAACGCCTCTGCCTGCGCGTCATCCCAGACCGGGACGCCGAACAGCTCGCTCTTGAATTTCGCCTGGGCTTCAGGTGGAGCCACGCCCGACTCATGTGAAAGGACATCCAGACCGGCAATGACGCGGGCGCTGCTGCTAAAGGGTTTTGTTGGCTTCAAGGCATTGAACCCGCCGGCGGCGATCCATTCGACAGCCGGCGTGCAGGATTGCTCGCAGCGGGCGACGGTTCCGTCGTCATCGAGCTGGTCATCGGATTCGACGTTCTTGACCTTGAGAACCGGGTATCCGCACGCGGAACTTGGTGGCTTGGATCTGCCCAGGACCATGATCCCGTTTCCCACGGGCGCGTCGGTTCCAACCGTCGTCTGTCCATTGGCGAAGTAATACCAGATGCCAAACCGTGCCATCAGCCGCGATGCGAAATTGAACGTGCTTTCCCCAAACTGGACGCAATAAGGCAGACGGGGGAATGTGTCGGAATCAATACCATGGAAGTTCACGCGAAGTTCTGGATAGCCTCCCAGAGCCTCTCGCAGAATCTGTTTGACGTCCATCTTCTCGAACACGCGATACAGAATCTGCCGGCTTAGCATCTGAAATGCCGGTACCATGGTGACGTTGTAAACCCAGACGTTCGATTTCACTGATTGGGACAGGTATTTCACGCTGGCCTGCTCGATGATCCCGGTCCGGTACACATAGGGCGTCAGTTCGTCGTTGTACGGAAGCTCCTTTTGACGAATTCCAAAGTGAACCACCGTATTGATGAGCTGGGACGGGCGAATGAACGGTTTGTCGGGATCGCGATGCATTTCCAGCTCAAAGCGAAATGGTTTTGAGACGTCTTCGCTGCCTTTCGCGCCGGTGAGCAGGAACGGATCGCCCTTATCGAGACCTTCCTCGGCATCAAGATACGTGATCACCCTGAGACGTTTGCCAATCTGAGAAATGTCACCAATCATCAGTGTCTCCGTTGCGTCAGTGATGCGGCCGTCCCGCTCGCGTGCATCGCGCGGCCGAAATACTCATGGAATCTCAGTTGTCGCCTGTCCGGGGTCCGTGATGCTGATGACGCCGCTCCACATACAGCTACAGATTGAGACATCGTTGAGCGCGATCTGATTGGCGATTTGCACCGTCGGCGAACCCGGCGTCCATGGCGACATTGTCGCGGGAATGCAGGGCTGCGGCGTCAGCACGCCGAGCGCCGCCGCGGTGGCCGCGGCCACTTGTGGATTGGCGGGGGACGTACACATCCCGAACGGCTGGATGTTGAGCATCGGGATATAATCCTGAATGGTCGCCGAATACTGGCTCGCGACATCGGTGCGATTGAGCGGCAGCACAACAAGGCTCGATGGCGCGAGCCCCATGCCGCACGCAAGCTTGGCCCCATTCACTGTCTGCTTCGGCATGCCGATGTCTCCCCTCGCCGTTTCCCGGCGGTCCCTCCCCGCCAAGGGTTCATAACGCCGGGCCATGGCCCCCGCGCGTGATCCATCTCACAGTCGGTGCTGCATTTTTTGACTTCCAACAGATTGGTGGCGCGGTTCGGCGCCCCGCCCGGGTGCCTCGCGGGACCCACGCACCCCGGCCCGCATCTTCCGCGAACGGTCATCGATCAGCCATTGTTCGGTCACGCGCCAGGGGGTATCGCATCGCCATGGCGGTCACAGCGAATACCATCCAACCCAGTCATTTCCGCCGGGACGTCCCCCGGGCGAGGCAGCAGGCCTGGCATGACGACGCGCCAGCCGGTGTCTTCGTACCACCCAGCGGCGATAGGGGCCGTCATCTGGTCCGCCGAATCAGGGCGTCCCGCCGAGGCGCCGCGATCCTCCTGTGGACCATGCCCTGCATGCTCACGCAGGCCGTTTGCCTGCTGATGCCAGGCCGCCCGAAAGTGGCTTTTGCCCGCCTGTACTGGCGCGTCTTCACCCGCCTCATGGGCATCCAGGTCCGCGTCATCGGCGAACTGGCGGCGGGGACGGCCGAGCGGCCGGTTATCTTTGTGTCGAACCATTCTTCCTGGCTGGATATCCCGGTGGTGGGCGGGGTCCTGGACGCCTGTTTCATCGCCAAAGGGGATGTCGCGCGGTGGCCTGTGATCAGCACGATCGCGCGCCTCGGCCGGACCGTCTTCGTCAGCCGCCAGCGCGGTTCCACGATTCGCGAGCGGGACGCGATGCGTCAGGTCCTGGATCGTGGCGACAATCTGATCCTGTTTCCAGAAGGTACCAGTTCCGATGGCTCGCGCGTGCTGCCCTTCCGTTCCTCGTTCCTCGCGCTGGCCGAGGGGAGCGAGGACGGCGGACCAGCACGCTTGCCGCTGATACAGCCGGTGTCAGTGGTGTACGACCGGCTGGGCGGACTTCCCACCGGACGTGCCAACCGCCCGGTGTTCGCCTGGTACGGCGACATGGACATCGCGTCTCACTTCGGTCAGCTCGCGCAGCATGTCGGGCTTCGCGTGACGGTCCTGCTGCACACGCCGATCGATCCCGCGGCCTTCCCGGATCGTAAGGCGCTGGCGCGGGCGCTGTGGCGGACGGTGGCGGACGGAGCTTCCACCTTGAGGCAAAATCGCCCGGCCCAGCCGCTGGACTCCAGCCACGGCGAAGCTGGACCAACCGCGGCTGACACAGGCGGCGAGGCTTTCGCATGACGGAACAGTTGACAGGACCCCCGTGCCGCCGGGCAAGATGGCCGGGCCCGAAGCAACAGGATCCGCGCTGCCCCGCTTGACCGTCACGCCGACACCGATGATGTCTCACCCCGAACGCGCTGGGATGGTCTGGCGTGGCCGGATGAGGCTGAGTCCATGAGCGGTACGACGCGTGATGGGGCCACCAAGCGTGGCGATCTGGTCAGGCGTGAGGCAGACACCGGGCTAAACCGCAAGCGTCTTCACGTCATCACCTGGGGTTGCCAGATGAACGTGTACGACAGCGGCCGCATGGCGGACGTGCTGGCCCCTCTCGGCTACACGCCCGCCGCTGTGCCTGACGGTGCCGACATGGTCATCCTCAATACCTGCCACATCCGTGACAAAGCGGCCGAGAAGGTCTTTTCCGAGCTTGGCCGCCTCCGGCGCTTGCAGGATGCCAAGGCAGCCGATGGCGGCCGGATGATCCTGGCGGTCGCGGGCTGCGTGGCGCAGGCCGAAGGCGCCGAGATTCTCGCCCGCGCGCCCTATGTCGACATCGTCCTCGGGCCACAAACCTATCATCGTCTGCCCGAAATGGTCGCCCAAGCGGCCCGCGCGGGCGGGGCGGTGATCGAAACGGATTTCCCGGCTGAAAGTAAATTCGACCATCTTCCGGACGCCGCCGGAGAACAAGGTGTCACCGCGTTCCTCAGTATCCAGGAAGGCTGCGACAAATTCTGCAGCTTCTGCGTCGTCCCCTACACCAGGGGCGCGGAGCAAAGCCGCCCGGCAGCCGCCATCCTGGCGGAAGCGCGGCGGCTGGTGGCGCGCGGCGCTCGGGAGATCACCCTGCTCGGTCAGAACGTGAACGCCTGGCACGGCGACGGCTTGGACGGCGGCGTCTGGGGGCTGGGCCCGTTGCTGCGGGAACTCGCGGCGCTGCCTGGTTTGCTCCGGCTGCGGTATGCGACATCCCACCCGCGCGACATGGACCATGCGTTGATCGCGGCGCATCGCGATCTGCCCACGTTGATGCCGTTCCTGCATTTGCCTGTACAGGCTGGCTCCGACCGGGTGTTGGCGGCGATGAACCGCAAACATACCGGCGACGATTATCGCCGCCTTGTCGATCGCCTCCGCGCCGCCCGGCCCGATCTGGCATTGTCATCGGACTTCATCGTGGGGCACCCCGGCGAAACCGCGGTGGACTTCGAGGCCACCATGGCTCTGGTTCGCGATATTGGCTTCGCCCAGGCATACAGCTTCAAGTACTCCCCACGGCCCGGAACACCCGCCGCCGGTGCCCCAGGACAGGTACCGGAGCCCGAGAAAGACGCGCGCCTTCAGGCATTGCAGGCTTTGCTGCGGGAACAGCAGAGGCAATTCAACGCCGATTGCGTGGGATTGACGATGCCGGTGCTGTTCACCGGCCCGGGGCGCCACCCGGGTCAGGTCGCCGGGCGTTCGCCGTTCCTGCAGCCGGTTCACCTGACCGGTGAAAGTTCCATGATCGGACACGAATTTCCGGTGCGAATCGTCACCGCTTTGCCAAACTCACTCGCGGGAACCCTCGACCAGGAGAGAATGCGCGCTTGACCCATCTGTCCGCACCATTGGCCGCCACCGCCCCCGTGTCACCCGCCGGCAAGGCCGTGACACTTCAATTCAGCGACAACCTGCTGCTGCCGTTGCTTCTCGGTGACCATGACCGCCATCTGGTGCGAATCGAACAGGCGCTGGGCGTGCGGCTGTCCTGCCGCGGCAACCGGATCGCGATCGCCGGGGAAGCAGGACGGGTTGAACTGGTGCAGACGATCCTGCGGGATTTGTGGCGCAAGCTGGAACGCGGCGAAAGCGTCGGGCGGCCGGAAATCGAGGCGGCGATCCGTTTGGCCGATATCGAAACCGACCCAAGGCTGCCCCTGTCCGATCTGCCGGCGATCCGCACCCGCCGCGGCGCGGTGGGACCGCGCAGCCCGGGGCAGGCCGTGTACATGGAAGCTCTCGCGAGCCGGGAGATGGTGTTCGGTGTCGGCCCCGCCGGCACCGGTAAGACCTATCTGGCCGTCGCCCAGGCGGTCGCGATGCTGCAAGCCGGCAAGGTGGAACGGATCATCCTGTCGCGCCCGGCGGTGGAAGCCGGGGAGCGGCTCGGTTTCCTGCCAGGCGACCTGAAAGAGAAAATCGATCCTTACCTGCGGCCCCTGTATGATGCGCTGCACGATATGATGCCGGGCGATCAGGTCACGCGGCGCATGGCCACGGGCGAGATCGAGGTCGCTCCGCTGGCGTTCATGCGCGGGCGCACTCTGGCGCATGCCTATGCGATCCTGGACGAAGCGCAGAACACCACCGCGGTGCAGATGAAGATGTTCCTGACCCGGATGGGAGAAGGAACGCGGATGGTGATCACCGGCGACCTCAGTCAGATCGACCTTCCCTCTGGCGTACGGTCCGGACTCCGCGACGCGGTCGATACGCTGGAAGGTGTTCAGGGCATCGGCGTGGTGCGGTTCGGTAACCGGGACGTGGTGCGCCACCCGCTGGTTGCCCGGATTGTAGAAGCCTATGACCAGCGCGCGGCGGCGGAGGGCGACACGCGCCGAGAGGCAAGCCACCGGTCGCATGAGCAGCAGAGCGATGGAACCGGACAGTAGCGGCCCCGCGCGAGCGGGGCGCCACGGTACCATAGACCTTACAATCACGGCCCCCGGCTGGCGCCGTCTGGTGCCGCGCGTGGAGGCGCTGGTGGCGCGCGCGGCCGCCGCGGCGGACATGACAGCCACGCTGGTCCTGTCGGACGACCGCACGGTGAGGCGGCTGAACGCGCGCCATCGCGGCCAGGACAAGCCGACCAACGTGCTCACCTACGAATTTCCGGCGCCGGAGGTTATCCTGGCGCTGGGCGTGATCCGGCGGGAGGCGGCGGCGAATGGCCGGACCCCCGCGCATCATCTGGCGCATCTCGTGGTTCACGGCGGACTGCACTTGCGTGGCATGGATCACGATCACCCCGGCGACGCCCGCCGCATGGAAATGGAAGAAACCCGCATTTTGCATCGTCTCGGCGTGCCCAACCCCTGGAAACGGGCGTGAGCGGCGCACGCGCCACCTGGGTCGCCAGGCTCCGCTCCCGTCTGGTTGGACGCGTGGTAGAGCACTCGGTGCGCGATTCCATTTCCGAACTGGTGCGCGAGGCGGCCGAGGCACACCCCACGCCTGGTAAGCCACCGGAACTCGATCGTCACGAACGGGCGCTGATCGCCAACGTTCTGCGGCTGCGGGAAACCACGGCCGACGATGTGATGGTGCCGCGCGCGGACATCGTCGCGATGCGATCCGACGTCACGCTGGAACAGGCGATCGCGCAGATACGCGATGACGGGCATTCGCGCTTGCCGGTCTATCGCGAACAGTTGGACGACATCCTGGGCATGGTCCACGTAAAGGACGTGTTCGCGTTCGCGGGCAAGGCGGACACGTTCTCGCTAGAGGCGATTCTGCGGAAGCCGCTGATGGTGGCGCCGCAGATGCCGGTGCTGGATTTATTGTTACAAATGCGTCAACAGCGGATTCACCTGGCCCTGGTGGTGGACGAATATGGCGGTATCGATGGCCTGGTAACGATCGAGGACCTGGTCGAAACGATCACCGGTGACATCGCGGACGAACACGATGACGTGGAGGCGCCGATGCTGACCGAGCGCCCCGACGGCGCGCTGGACATCAACGCACGGCTTCCCGTCGCGGATTTTGAAAAGCGGGTCGGACTGATCCTGACCGAGGACGAGCGCGACGCCGACGTGGACACCGTCGGTGGGCTGGTGTTCACGCTGGCCGGGCGCGTGCCGGCACGGGGGGAAGTGATCAGCCACCCCTCCGGCATTGAGTTCCGCATTCTGGAGTCGGACGCGCGGCGCATCCGGCGGCTGCGCGCGCGGCGGACGGAAACGGTGGCGGCGGAGGGCGGGGGGTGACGTCAGAACCCGTCACACGCGCCTGATATTCCAGAAATACGCTCCCGTGGCCTCTATCTGGCCCACCAGATTCTTCCGGTACGCGGTCCGGATCTGAAACTGGCCCAGTGGCACGAACGGCACATTCTCGAACGCACGGCGCTGGAACGCATCCGCCGCCGCGTCGCGTGTGGCCTGATCGCCCGCCAGCAGCCAGTCGCGGGACAATTTCTCGATCTCGTCGTCCTTGTACCAGCCGAACCAGCCGGTCGGGCCAAGACCGCGGGCGAACCATTGCTGCACCGGATCGCCGATAACCACCGACGGTGCCCAGGTGTGAAGAATATTCCAGCCGCCCTTCTCCGGCGGTTCCTTGCTGGCGCGGCGCTGCGTCACGGTGCCCCAGTCGGTCTGAATAATCTCCACATTCATACCAAGCTGTTTCAGCGTGTCGTACGTCACATCACCCATCGGCGCGATCGTGACGAAATCGGTGGGATTGATGATGATGACTTTCTCGCCCTTATACCCAGCCGCTTTCAGGGCCGCCCTGGCCTTG
>Ga0302322_100003577_pt1 | contig 13390 bp, 9 predicted proteins | sample Fen_T0_2_FD_203757 | JGI IMG/M metagenome (GOLD analysis project Ga0302322, IMG submission 203757) | Peat permafrost microbial communities from Stordalen Mire near Abisko, Sweden - Fen_T0_2 | ecosystem: Environmental > Terrestrial > Soil > Wetlands > Permafrost | place: Sweden: Abisko...
GAGCTGCACGTGCACCGCCGGGCCTACACGAAGGACGTGTGGCCCGGCCGGCACGACTGCGCGGCCGGGGGCGTGGTCCAGGCCGGCGAGCAGCCGTCTGACGGCGCCCACCGGGAGTTGGCGGAGGAGTTGGGGATCGTCGGGGCGCCGCTGGACCCGCTGCTGACCCGGTGGTACCGCGACGAGGACACCTGGTGCCTCGCGTTCGTGCACACCGTGGTCTGGGACGGCGACGTCCGGTTCGCCGACGGCGAGGTCGCCGCCGGGTGGTGGGAGCAGCCGGCCGCGCTGTACGAGCGCCTCGCCGACCCGGGGTGGCCCTTCGTGCCCGACACCCGGGCACTGCTGGGCCTCCCCCGGGTCCGCGCGCTGCTGCTCGGCCCGTCGCCGTCACGCTGAGCTGTGGTCTCGGCGCAGGAGCTGCTCCCGCGCCGGCCGCCGTCGAACCCCGACCCCGCCCCCGGTGTCGACCGACCCGGGGGCGGGCGCCCGCTACAGGTACTGGCCCGTGTTGGGGACCGTGTCGATGGTGCGGCCGGGCTCGCTGCCCTGCTTGCCCTGGATGATCGTGCGGATGTAGACGATCCGCTCACCCTTCTTACCGGAGATCCGCGCCCAGTCGTCGGGGTTGGTCGTGTTGGGCAGGTCCTCGTTCTCCTTGAACTCGTCGACGCAGGCCGCCAGCAGGTGCTCGACCCGGATGCCGCGGCGTCCGAAGTCGAGCAGGTCCTTGATGGCCATCTTCTTGGCCCGGTCGACGATGTTCTGGATCATGGCGCCGGAGTTGAAGTCCTTGAAGTACAGGACCTCCTTGTCGCCGTTGGCGTACGTCACCTCGAGGAACTGGTTCTCCTCGCTCTCGGTGTACATCCGCTCGACCGTCCGCTGGATCATCGCGTCGACCGCCGCGGACGGGGACCCGCCGTTGGCGTCCAGGTCGCCGCTGTGCAGCGGCAGGTCGGAGGTCAGGTACTTGGTGAAGATGTCGCGCGCGGCCTCGGCGTCCGGGCGCTGGATCTTGATCTTCACGTCGAGCCGGCCGGGACGCAGGATGGCCGGGTCGATCATGTCCTCGCGGTTGGAGGCGCCGATGACGATGACGTTCTCCAGCCGCTCCACGCCGTCGATCTCGGACAGGAGCTGGGGCACGATCGTCGTCTCGACGTCGGAGCTGACGCCCGAGCCCCGGGTGCGGAAGAGCGAGTCCATCTCGTCGAAGAAGACGACGACGGGCGTGCCGTCGCCGGCCTTCTCCCGTGCCCGCGCGAAGATCAGCCGGATGTGCCGCTCGGTCTCGCCGACGTACTTGTTGAGCAGCTCCGGGCCCTTGATGTTGAGGAAGTAGCTCTTCGACTCCTTCAGGCCGCGCACCTCGGCGACCTTCTTGGCGAGCGAGTTGGCCACCGCCTTGGCGATGAGCGTCTTGCCGCAGCCGGGGGGGCCGTACAGCAGGATGCCCTTCGGCGGCTTCAGGCCGTGCTCGCGGAACAGGTCGGGGTGCAGGAAGGGCAGCTCCACGGCGTCCCGGATCTGCTCGATCTGTGAGGCCAGGCCACCGATGTCGCCGTAGTCGATGTCGGGGACCTCCTCGAGGACCAGCTCCTCGACCTCCGACCGCGGGATCTTCTCGAAGATGAAGCCCGACCGTGGCTCCATCGTGAAGGCGTCCCCGACGCGCAGCTTCTGCTCGGCGAGCTCGCCCGAGAGGTGGACGACGCGCTCCTCGTCGGCGTGCGCGACGACCAGGGCCCGGTTGTCCTCCAGGGTCTCCTTGAGGATGACGATCTCGCCGGTGCGCTCGAAGGCGCGGGCCGCGACGATGTTGAAGGCCTCGTTGAGCATGACCTCCTGGCCGGGGCGAAGGTCCTCCAGCTCGACCGACGGGCTGACGGCCACGCGCATCTTGCGCCCGGAGCTCATCACGTCGGCGGTGGACTCCTCGGCGGCCGCCAGGAAGACGCCGAACGTGTTCGGCGGCTGGGCGAGCCGGTCGACCTCCGCCTTGAGGGCCACGATCTGGTCCCGGGCGTCCCGCAGCGTCGCGGTGAGCCGGTCGTTCTGGGTCGCGAGCTGGCTCACCTGGGCCCGCAGGCGCGTGATCTGCTCGGCCTCGCCCGGATATCCGCGCAGGCTCCGGACGCGCTCCAGCTCCGCCTCGAGGCGGTTGATCTCGGCCCGCAGGGCCTCGGCCTCGGGATTCGTCGCATCGTGTTCGGTCATGGCAGCCACCTCCCGTGCTTCCGGGTGGAACCACTCGACCCTAACGCGCCCCACCGCGGGTCCGCCCCACGACGCGGCACGAGGACCGCGAGACGTCTGTCTCGCTCCCACCGCTGCTGTCCTCGGCTCGCCTTTGTGCCGCTGTGGCATGAGCGTGACGAATGGATGGCCTTCAGGCAAGGGCTGGACGACGAGAATGTGATGTGCTGTGACCGTTTGATCACGCTGTGTAGGACCTTCGTCACCTGTGCCCAACATTGTCCGGGTCCGATCACCCGGTCGGCCCAGCCGTCGCGCACCGCCTCAGGTCGAGGGCGTGTCCTGGGAGCCGGCCCCCGGCTCGGCTCCCGGGGCGACGTCGTCCGCCGCGGCCGGCCGGCCCGCCGTGACGTCGCGCCGCACCCGGCGGATCTTCTTCTCCGACACCGCGCGCTCGCCGAGGTCCTCCGGGGACCACCGGTCCCACGCCTGCTCGACCTCCTCGCCGCCGTCCCGGGTGGACCCGGCGGGCCGACGACGGCGCAAGGGGGCCGCCACGCCCTCCGCCAGGCGCCGCGAGGTCACCAGGAACCCGGTGTGGCCGACCATGCGGTGCTGCGGCCGGACGGCGAGTCCCTCCAGGTGCCAGCCACGCACCATCGACTCCCAGGCCGTCGGCTCGGTGAACCGGCCGTCGTCGCGCAGCGCCTCGGCCACCCGGGACAGCTGGGTCGCCGTCGCGACGTAGCAGATCACCACGCCGCCGGGCACGAGCGCACCGGCGACGGCGTCCAGGCACTCCCAGGGCGCGAGCATGTCCAGGACGACCCGGTCGACGTCCGTCTCGTCGAGCGCTTCGACGAGGTCGCCGACGGTCAGGCGCCAGGCCGGGTGCGGCCCCCCGAAGAAGGACTCGACGTTGGCCCGGGCGATGTCGGCGAAGTCGCCCCGGCGCTCGTACGAGTGCAGCAGCCCGTCGTCCCCGACGGCGCGCAGCAGCGACATGCTCAGGGCGCCGGACCCGACACCCGCCTCGACGACCCGGGCCCCAGGGAAGATGTCCGCCATGGCCACGATCTGGCCGGCATCCTTCGGGTAGACGACGGCAGCCCCGCGCGGCATGGACAGCACGTAGTCGGCGAGCAGCGGGCGCAGCGCGAGGTACTCGATGCCGGCCGTGTTGCGCACGACGGTGCCCTCCGGGCGCCCGATGAGCTCCTCGTGCCGGAACAGGCCACGGTGGGTGTGGAACTCCCGGCCGACGCCGAGCGTGATGGTGTGCAGGCGGCCCTTGGGATCGGTCAGCTGGACCCGTTCCCCCTCGCGGAGGGGCCCGCGGCGGCGAGCCGCGCCCGTCGGGGGCGCCGGGTCGCCGTCCGGTCCGGTGGCCCGGTCGGCGGCCGCGGTGTCACCGGCGGCGGTGGGAGCGGTCATGGGCCAGCAGTCTAGGCCCGCGCGCCGACGCGTCCCGGGCCGCCTGCCGGAACCTGTCGGACCCGGGTCCTACTCTCCCCCCATGGCACCCACCGCGCTGTCCCCGTCGAGAGCCGGCGACTTCATGCAGTGCCCGCTCCTGTACCGCTTCCGCGTCGTCGACCGGCTGCCCGAGGCGCCGACCCCGGCGATGGCCCGGGGCACGGTCGTGCACGCCGTCCTGGAGCGCCTCTTCGACCTGCCGGCGTCCGGCCGCACCCTGGCCGCCGCCCGGGAGCTGCTGGGCCCGCAGTGGGACCGCGTCCGGGCCGAGACCCCCGAGCTGGCCGCGCTCTTCGACGGCGACGGCGAGGCGCTCGCCGGCTGGCTGGCGGGCGCGAACGACCTGATCGCGCGCTGGTTCGACCTCGAGGACCCGACCCGGCTGGAGCCCGCCGAGCGCGAGCTCTACGTCGAGACCACCCTGGACGACGGCCTGGTGCTGCGTGGCTACGTCGACCGGCTGGACGTCGCGCCGGACGGCCGGATGCGCGTCGTCGACTACAAGACCGGCCGGGCCCCCCGCGAGGCGTTCGAGGGCAAGGCGCTCTTTCAGATGAAGTTCTACGCGCTCGTGCTGTGGCGGCTGCGCGGCACCGTGCCGGCCCTGCTGCAACTGGTGTACCTCGGCAGCGGCGAGGTGCTGCGCTACGCGCCCGAGGAGGGCGATCTGCTCGCCACCGAGCGCAAGGTGAAGGCGTTGTGGGGCGCCATCGAGCGGGCGGCAGTCACCGGCGACTGGCGCCCTTCCCCCGGCAAGCTGTGCGACTGGTGCAGCCATCGCGCGCTCTGTCCGTCCTTCGGCGGGACGCCGCCGCCCCTCCCCGACGACGCGCTCGAGCGGGTCACCGGCGTGTCGGCGGCGGTTCCCGACACCCCGGGGCTGGACGAGCCGTAACGGAACGGGGCGAATGTCCACAAAGGGTTGAGCCTGCCGCTGCGGCAGGCCGTAGCGTTGAACCCGGCGGACGTCGACGGGGCCGGAGGGAACGGCAACGCCCCGGGTGACGTCCCCACGGTGACGACCCGCGGCCGATGCCCGGGCGGCGCGCAGAAGGGGGGAACCGACGCGCGCCTCGGGGGCCTACCCCCACCGTTCACGGGGGATGGCTGCAATGTGCCGGGCCGTGGCGTCCGGCCAGGCTGGACACCAGCCGATCACCGCTCGACGACGAGCGGACGCCGTCCCCACTCGGCCACCCCCAGACCTGCAGAACATCTCTTGTCCCTCGGCGCGAGGCCCTCGCGCCCGGTCCGGACCCCCGGACCGACCCTCGGAAGGAGCCCCTCGTGGCTGAGAACGACCCGGCCGAGATCGGCGTGGTCGCCCGCGCCGTGAACCTCAGCAAGGTGTACGGCAGCGGGGAGGCCGCCGTCACGGCCCTCGACGACATCAGCGTCGACCTGCACCGCGGCCGCCTCACCGCGATCATGGGGCCCTCGGGCTCCGGCAAGTCCACCCTCATGCACTGCATGGCCGCCCTCGACCGCCCCAGCTCCGGCCGCATCGAGATCGACGGCGTGGAGATCGGCACCATGAAGGACCGTGCGCTGACCGCGCTGCGGCGCGACCGGCTCGGCTTCGTGTTCCAGTCGTTCAACCTCGTCCCGACGCTCACCGCGCGGGAGAACATCACGCTGCCGGTCGACATCGCCGGCGCCAAGCTCGACCAGGCCTGGTTCGACACCGTGATCGACACCGTGGGCCTGCGCGACCGGCTCCAGCACCGGCCGAGCCAGCTCTCCGGCGGACAGCAGCAGCGCGTCGCCTGCGCCCGGGCCCTGGTCAGCCGCCCGGCGATCGTCTTCGCCGACGAGCCCACCGGCAACCTGGACTCGCGCTCCAGCGCCGAGATCCTGGCCTTCCTGCGCAAGTCGGTCGACGACTTCGGCCAGAGCATCGTCATGGTGACGCACGACGCCACGGCGGCCTCGTACGCCGACCGCGTCCTGTTCCTCGCCGACGGCCGCTTCGTCGACGAGCTGTCGAACCCCACGGCCGAGACGGTCCTGGAGCGGATGAAGGGCTTCGAGCTCGTCGGGCGGCGGGGCTGAGATGCTGCGCGTCACGCTCAAGGGCATGCGCGGGCACGTCGTCCGCTTCCTGCTGACCGCCCTCGCCGTCACGCTCGGCGTGGCGTTCGTGGCGGGCTCGTTCGTGCTGCGGGACAGCATGAACAACACCCTCGAGGACCTGTTGTCCAGCTCCACCAAGGGCGTCGACCTGATCGCGCGGGGCACCCTCGCCGGCGACGACACCGACACCGGCCGGGTCCCGGTCGACCTCGCGGTCGCCGACCGGCTGGCCAAGGTCGACGGCGTCCAGCGGGCCCTGCCCGACGTCCAGGGCAACGCGATGATCGTCGGCAAGGACGGCCTCGTCGTCCGCAACGGCGGCGCCCCGACCTTCGGCTTCCCGTACCGGGCGAACGACCCGGCCTTCACGATGGTCGAGGGCACGGCGCCCACCGGCCCCGGCGAGGTCGTCGTCGAGCGGTCCACCCTGGAGAAGTCCGGCCTGGCCGTCGGCGCGACCACACGGGCGGTCGTCGGCGGCCAGGCCCGCACGGTCCGGATCACCGGTGAGGCCGAGTTCGGCAGCAGCCTCTTCGGGGCCACCGCGATCCTCGTCGACGAGACGACGGCGCGAGCCGCGTTCGCGCCGGACGGCAAGGTGTACTCGATCTCGGTGACGGCCGCGCCCGGAGTCTCGGTCGACACCCTGCGTCCGCGCGTGGCGGCGACGCTGCCCAACGGCGTCGAGGTGGTGACGGCCCAGGCCGTCGTCGACGAGACCCGCAAGCAGGTGCAGCAGATCTTCGGGTTCTTCACCACCTTCCTGCTGGTCTTCGCCGGGATCTCGCTGTTCGTCGGCGCGTTCATCATCGTGAACACGTTCTCGATCGTCCTCGCCCAGCGCACCCGGGAGCTGGCGCTGCTGCGTGCCGTGGGCGCCTCGCGCGGTCAGATCCGCCGGATGGTGCTCGGCGAGTCGGCGATCGTCGGGCTGGTCGGCAGCGTCCTGGGGATCCTCCTGGGCGCCGTGCTGGCCGTCGGTCTCAAGGCCGTCATCAAGTCCTTCATCGGACTCGACATCGCCGGCGGACTGCCGGTCGGGGCGCAGACCGTGTGGGTCAGCGTCGTCGTCGGGATGCTCGTCACCATCACGGCGGCGCTGCTCCCGGCCCGCCGTGCGGCGCGGGTCGCCCCGGTCGCGGCCATGCGCGACGACATGGTGGCGCCCCCGGCGAGCATCCGGCGCCGGGGCATCGTCGGTGCCGTCGTCTTCGTGCTGTCGACCGCGCTGCTGACCTCTCAGGTGATAAGCAAGGACGTCAACTGGGGCCTCGCCGGGCTCGGCTTCGCGCTGGTCGTCATCGGGGCGCTCATCGCGGCGCCGCTGGCCACCCGGCCCGTGATCCGGCTGGTGGTGTGGCCGTTCCGCCGGTTCACCGGCGTCGTCGGCCGGCTAGCCGGCGAGAACGCGCTGCGGGTCCCCCGCCGGACGGCCAACACCGCCAGCGCGCTCATGATCGGGCTGACCCTGGTCGCGGGCCTCGGCGTGATCGCCTCGTCGGTCAAGACGAGCATCTCCGGCCTGGTGGCCGAGCAGCTCACGGCCGACTTCGTCCTGACGGCGGGCGGCCAGTCCCCGGTGCCGTCGTCCGTGGCCACGTCGGTGCAGTCGATCGCCGGCGTCAAGTCGGTGGCCCGGCTCGGCTTCGTGCCGATGCAGGTCGGTGACGAGAAAGGCAACGCGGTGGCGTCGTCGGCCGCGGCCCTGGGCGACACCGTCAAGCTCGACGTCACGCAGGGATCGCTGGCCACGCTCGACCAGGGGCAGGTGCTGGTGAACGCCACCACCGCCAAGGCCCGCGGCTGGCACGTGGGCAGTCCCCTCACCGCGACGATCGGCAGCCTCACCGGCCAGAAGCTGGTCGTCGGTGGGGTCTTCCAGGACTCCGACTTCCTGGACTCCTCCTTCCTCGTCGGCCGCGACCTGTACGCGAAGGCGCTGCGCGTCGCCCAGCAGGAGGACTTCCTGGTCCTGGTGAAGACGCTGCCGGGGGCGGACGTCGGCGCCGTGCGGTCGCAGCTGACCGACGTGGCGAAGCCCTTCGTCGTGGTCTCGGTGGAGGACGGCTCCGAGTACGTCAACAGTGCCTCGTCCGGGATCGACCAGTTGCTGGGGCTGATCTACGTGCTCCTCGCGCTGGCCATCGTCATCGCGGTGCTGGGCATCATCAACACGCTCGCGCTCTCGGTGGTCGAACGCACCCGCGAGATCGGCCTGCTGCGGGCCGTGGGGCTGCGCCGCCGGCAGCTCGCCGGGATGATCACGATCGAGGCCGTGGCGACCGCGCTCTTCGGGGCGGTCCTCGGCGCGGCGCTCGGGGTGGGCCTCGGGACGGCGTTCCAGCACGCCGTCCGGGACAACATCACCCAGCTGACGATTCCCTGGGTGACCATCGTCGTCGTGCTGGTCGCCTCGGCGGTCGTCGGGGTGGTGGCGGCCGTGCTGCCGACCGTCCGGGCGGTCCGGCTGAACATCCTGCGGGCCATCGCCACCGACTGACACCCGGAACGCAGGTGGTGATCATGCACGGTTGAACCAGCGCCACCGGTTCAACCGTGCATGATCACGACAAGGCAGGCGCTTACGCCGGGGTGTCCGCCGGCGCGTTCATCGGGAAGTGGCAGGCGGCCTCGTGGTCCGGGCCGAGCCGGCGCAGCGGCGGCTCGACGGTCCGGCAGATGTCCTGCACCTTCCAGCAGCGGGTGTGGAAGCGGCAGGCCGGCGGCGGGTTGAGCGGGCTCGGGACGTCACCCTTGAGCAGGATCCGCTCCCGTTGCGTGCGCCGCTCCGGGTCGGGCAGCGGGACGGCGGAGAGCAGCGCGGCGGTGTAAGGGTGCTGCGGCGACTCGTAGAGGCTGTTCCGGTCCGCGATCTCGACGATCTTGCCGAGGTACATCACGGCGACCCGGTCGGAGATGTGCCGCACGACCGACAGGTCGTGGGCGATGACCACGTAGGTCAGCCCGAACTCGTTCTGCAGGTCCTCGAGGAGGTTGACGACCTGCGCCTGGATCGAGACGTCCAGGGCCGACACCGGCTCGTCGGCGACGATGAGCTTGGGCCGCAGAGCGAGGGCGCGCGCGACCCCGATCCGCTGCCGCTGGCCGCCGGAGAACTCGTGCGGGTACCGGTTGTAGTGCTCCGGGTTGAGGCCCACCAGCTCGAGCAGCTGCTGGACGGCCGGCTTGATCTCGTTGCGTGCCTTGGTCCCCTGGAGCCGGAACGGGGCGCCGACGATGCCGCCGACGGTGTGCCGGGGGTTCAGCGACGAGTAGGGATCCTGGAAGATCATCTGGACATCGCGCCGCAGCGGGCGCAGCTGGGCCTGCGACAGGTGCGCGATGTCGCGGCCCTCGAAGATGATCTCGCCGGCGGAGGGTTCGAGCAGCCGGGTCAGCAGCCGGCCCATCGTCGTCTTGCCGCACCCCGACTCCCCCACGACACCGAGCGTCTCGCCCTTGCGCACCGAGAAGTCGAGCCCGTCGACCGCCTGGACGGCGCCGACCTGGCGCCGCAGCAGCGCACCGCGCGTCACCGGGAAGTACTTCTTGAGGCCCCGCGCGGTCAGCAACGGCTCGGCCTGCGCGGGAGTGCCGCCGGCCTGGGCGTCCGTCGCCGTCGTGGTGGGGTCCGTCTCGGACGTCGTCACTGGATCCTCACAGCTTCGGGGCGATCTCGTCGGCCCAGATCTCCCGACGCCGGGCGGCGTCCAGGTGGCAGGCCACCAGGTGGTTGCGAGCGGTCTCGGTCAGGGCGGGGACCTCGGTGCGGTCGCGGCCCCCGGTGAGGTCCGCGTAGGGGCACCGGGGATGGAACGCGCACCCGGACGGGAGGTTGATGAGCGACGGCGGCGACCCCTGGATCGGCACGAGCCGCTCGGTCCGGACCCGGTCCATCCGCGGCACAGACGCGAGCAGTCCCCAGGTGTAGGGGTGCTCCGGCCGGCGGAAGACGTCGGTGCTGCTGCCCTGCTCGACCGCCTTGCCGCCGTACATCACCAGGATGTCGTCCGCGAGCTCCGCCACCACGCCGAGGTCGTGGGTGATGACGATGACGGCGGACTGGAACTCCTTCTGCAGATCCCGGATGAGGTCGAGGATCTGGGCCTGCACCGTCACGTCGAGCGCCGTCGTCGGCTCGTCCGCGATGAGCAGCTTGGGGTTGCACGACAGTGCCATCGCGATCATGGCGCGCTGTCGCATGCCGCCGGAGAACTGGTGCGGGTAGTCGTGCACGCGGCGGGCGGGCTCCGGGATCCCGACCCGGTCGAGCAGTTCGACCGCACGGGTGTAGCCCTGCTTCTTGGTGACCTTGTGGTGGATCCGGTACGCCTCGACGATCTGCGCACCCACGGTGTAGTAGGGGTGCATCGCCGACAGCGGGTCCTGGAAGATCATCGCCATCTTCTGCCCCCGCAACGCCCGCACCGCCTCGGCGTCCTCGGAGATGAGCTCGTCGCCGTCGAGCCAGATCTCCCCGGACAGCCGCGCGCTGGTGCCCTTGTGCAGGCCCAGGATGCCCAGGCTGGTGACGCTCTTGCCGGACCCGGACTCCCCCACGATGCCCAGCGTCCGGCCGCGCTCGACGCCGAACGACAGCCCGTCGACGGCGCGGACGAGGCCGTCGTCCGTGGGGAAGTGGATGCGCAGGTCGCGCACGTCGAGGAACGGCCGGCCCGTGGTGCGTACCGGCTCGACGGTGCTGCTGAGGTCGGTCACGTGAGCCTCACCCGGGGGTCGACGACGGCGTAGAGCAGGTCGACGATGAGGTTCGCGGCGACGATGAAGAACGCCGCCACCAGCGTCACGCCGAGCACCTTCGGCAGGTCGTTCGTCTTGATGGCATCGATCACGTACTTGCCGATGCCGTTCAGCGAGTAGGCGCTCTCGGTGAGGACGGCGCCGCCGAGCAGCAGGCCGAGGTCGAGCCCGAAGATCGTCAGGATCGGGGTCAGGGTGGCCCGCAGCCCGTGCTTGAGGACGACGACCCGTTCCGGCAGGCCCTTGGCCCGCGCCGTACGGATGTAGTCCTCGTTCATCGTCTCCAGCATGCCGGAGCGGGTCAGCCGGGCGTACCCGGCGGCGTAGAGGAAGGCCAGCGTGACCCACGGCAGGGTGAGGTCGTACGCCCACTCCCCCGGATTCTCGCTGAAAGCGGTGTAACTGCTGCCCGGTGGGAACCAGTGCAGTCCGTAGCTGAAGATCGTCAGGGACAGCAGGCCGGTGAAGAAGATCGGCAGGGACACCCCGGCCAGGGCGATGGTCATCGCCGCCCGGTCGAAGACGCTGCCCTTGCGCAGGGCGGAGACCACGCCCGCGGACACCCCGAAGATGACCCACAGGACGGCGGCACCCAGGGCCAGCGACAGCGTGACCGGCAGCCGGTCCAGCAGTTCGGGCAGGACCGGGTTCTGGGTGATGAAGGAGTAACCGAGGCAGGGAGACGGGCAGTGCTCGACGCCGGCGCCGGTGTTGTAGTCCGCGCCGAAGATGATGCCCTTGAGGAAGCGCCAGTACTGGGCGTAGAGCGGGTCGGTGAACCCGAGCTTGACCGCCATCTCGTGGATCTGCTGCGGCCCGGCGCTCTTGCCGACGTAGCGGGACGCCAGGTCGTCGACGGATGCGCCGCCGAGCCGGGGTACCAGGAAGAAGATCGCGAAGGTCACCATGGTGACGATCACGAGCAGCAGCAGGGCGCCGAGGATCCGGCGGATGAGATAAGCGACCACGGGTACGGCGGTGGTGCCTTCACCTACCTTGTGCGTGTCGGCCCGGTTGAGGTGCGTGCGGTGCTGCGGTTGGTGCGGAGGCAGCGGTGGTGCGGGGACGGCGCTACTTGCGCGTCGTGCCCAGCGCCAGGTAGTCGTACATCTGGAAGCCGTCCGTGATGAAGACGTTGGTCACGTTCTTCGGGCGGTACAGCAGGCCCTTGGCCCACAGGGTCGGCAGGATGTACGCACCCTCCATGACCTTGTGGTCGACGTCGGACCACACCTTGTCGCGGGCGGCGGAGTCCGTCGTCGTCAGGGCCTTGTCGATGAGCGCGTCGACGGCCGGGTCCTTGACGCCGAGGTTGGTGTTGCCGGCGGCACGGATGACGCGGCTGTCCACGATCTGGCTGAGGAAGCCGAAGCCGTCCGGCCAGTCGGCGCCCCAGCCGGCGACCTTGAGGCCGAGCTTGTTGGCCGTGGCGTACGCCGGCTTGCCCGCGTAGAGCTTGTAGTAGTCACCGGCCGGGAACGGCTTGACGGTCAGCTGGATGCCGACCTTGCCGAGCGACTGCTGCAGGGCCTCCGCGGTGGCCTTCTCCTTGGGGCGCTCGGCCCGGTAGGAGATGCTGGTGGCGAAGCCGTTGGGCTGCCCGCAGGCGGTCAGGGCCTCCTTGGCCTTCGCCGCGTCGCCCTTGTTGTCCGCACCCGGCGGGTAGAGGTTGAACGTCTGGGCGCCGGGGACGATCGGCGGCATCAGGTTCGAGGCGATGTCGCCACCGGTCGGACCCCCGTAGGCGCCCTGGATGGCCACCTTGTCGGCGGCGTACTGGACGGCCTTGCGGCACTCGACGTTGTCCAGCGGCGGGACGGTGCTGTCGATCGCGGTGTACCAGAGCCGCGCGACGACGGCCGAGTCGGACTCGGCCTTCTTCGCCGGGTCGCCCAGGATGCGGCCCTGCGCCGACGGCCCGACGCCGGTGCCCTCGATGCCGACGTCGAGGTCGCCCGAGATGAGGCGGTTGTCGATGTCGTCCGCGTTGACGTTCAGCTGGACCTCGATCTGGTCCGGCAGCGCCTTGCGGTTGGGGTCGGTCGCGGCGTCGTAGTTCGGGTTGCGCACGAGGGTGAGCTTCTTGCCGGCCTCGACGCTCTTGAACATGTACGGGCCCGACGAGACCACGTGCTCCTTGTACTTCGTCCCCGTGTCCTTGGCCTGCGGCACCGGCATGGTCGACGGGATCTGGGCGAAGTAGTCGAACCCGGCGAACGGCGCCTTCAGCTTGAAGACGATCGTGGAGTCGTCCGGCGTCTCGATGGCCTTGAGGCCCAGCTTGTCCGGCGAGGTGTCCTTGTAGGGCGAGGTGTAGCCCTGCAGGTCGAGGAAGTCGTTGAAGTACGTCGGCCCGTTCGGGAACGTGTCCTTGTCGAGGCTGCGCTCCACGGCGTACTTGACGTCCTTGGAGGTCACCGCGGTGCCGTCCTCGAACTTGACGCCCTTGCGGATCTTGTAGGTCCAGGTCTTGGCGCCGTCGGACGGCACGCCCAGGGCTTCGGCGAGGTCAGGAACGATCTTGGCGCCGTCCTTGCCCGGGGCGGAGGCGAACATCGTGAGCGACCGCCCGTAGAGGCGGGCGAAGTTCCACGAGTACGCGTAGTAGGTGTCGCCCGGGTCGAGCGAGTCCCAGTCACCGGAGTTGCCGTACCGCAGGGTGCCGCCCTTGACGTCCGACGCGTTGAACACCTTGCCCACGCCGGCGTTGAACTCGGGCGTGCTGTTCCCGCTGCTGGACGCCGAACCGGAAGCCCCGGCGCCGCCCTTGCTCCCACCGCTGCTGCTGCTGCCGCAGGCCGCGAGTGCGACGACGGCGACGGCGGCGGTGACCGCCACTGCCGCAGTGCGCTTCGTTCTCATCTGGAGCCTCACCCCTTGC
>Ga0302322_100003578_pt1 | contig 13389 bp, 11 predicted proteins | sample Fen_T0_2_FD_203757 | JGI IMG/M metagenome (GOLD analysis project Ga0302322, IMG submission 203757) | Peat permafrost microbial communities from Stordalen Mire near Abisko, Sweden - Fen_T0_2 | ecosystem: Environmental > Terrestrial > Soil > Wetlands > Permafrost | place: Sweden: Abisko...
GCCCGAGCGGAACCGTTTTTTTCCGGGCTTGCGCGCCTGGGTGGGCTTCAAGACCGGCGAGGTGGTCTACGACCGGCAGGAGCGGGCCGCCGGCCAGCCCCAACAGACCCTGGTCAGGCTGTTTCGATACGCCCTGGACGGCGTGTTCAGTTTTTCCTACCTGCCGCTGCGCGTGCTGACCTACTCCGGGATCTTTATCGCCCTGATGGGATTCGTGGCGGCGGTGTTCTATGCCGTGCGCCGCCTCATCAACATCGAGACCGCGCCGACCGGCTACACGACGCTGGTCACGATCGTGCTCTTCCTTGGCGGCGTGCAACTAATCGGCATCGGCGTGCTGGGCGAATATCTGGCCCGCGTCTACGATGAGGTGAAGCAGCGCCCGGCCTACCTCGTCAAACGCAAGACCGGCCTTGGCTAAGCGGCTCGGCATCCTCTCCCTGGCGGTCGCCGCCGCCCTGCTGGCGGTCACGGCCTACGGCCTGTTGTTCACCACGCTGATGGTCTACGACGACGAGGGCTACGTCCTTGTCTCGCTGAAAAACTATTCCGCGCACGGCGGGCTTTACGCGGCGGTGTACAGCCAGTACGGGCCGTTCTTTTATGGCCTGCACGATGCCGCCCACCGCCTGCTGGGCTACGAATTCACCAACACCACGGGCCGGTGGATCACGCTGCTTTGCTGGCTGGGCGCCGCCGGCGCCGCGGCGGGACTGGTGTGGCGGCAGACCCGTTCCCTGGCCTGGGCCGGTTTCACGCTCGGCCTGACTTTCTTCCATCTCCACCTGATGATGAGCGAGCCCGGCCATCCCGGGGGCCTTATTGCGCTGTTGGTCGCCGTCGGCGCCTGGCTCGGCGCGGGACAAATCACGCGCCAAACCGGGCGGGCCCTCGCCGTGACGGCCGGCCTCACCGGCGCAGCCCTGCTGCTCACCAAGATCAACGTTGGCGTTTTTTTCCTCGCCGCCGCCGGCGCGTGGTTTGCGATCCAGCTCCGCCCGCCGGCCCAGGCCCGGATCACCGCGGGACTGGCCGCGGCCGCCCTGGTGGCGTTACCATTTGTCCTGATGCGCGCCGGCCTGGGCGCGCCGGGTGGGTGGCTGTTCCCGGGTCTGTCAGCCATCGCCAGCCTCACCATGCTGGCCGTCGCCTGGCGGGCCCGCCAACCGCTGACCACGTGGGGCCAGGCGGGCTGGGGTGCTGGCGCCCTGCTGGCCCTCGGCGCCATCACGGTCGCCGCCGTGGGCGCGCGCGGCACCAACCTCCCCCAACTGCTCGAAGGCGTCCTGCTCGGCCCGCTGCGCCACCCGGGCGTCTATCATTTCGCGCCCGACTGGAAACCCGGCGCCGCCCCGGCCGGGGTTCTTTCCGTCCTGCTGGTCGCGCTCGCGTGGCGCGGCCCGGCGCCCTGGTTCGCGGGGCTGCTCGTGGTGCTCCGGCTGGGCCTGGCCCTGGCCTTCGGCCTCGCTTGCCTGGAATGGCTGCCGTACACGGGCCATGGCCTCGCCATGTCCTACCTCGTGCCACTGGCCTGGATTTTCGCCGTGCGCCTGGATCCGGACGAGTCGCGGGGTCCGACCGGCGTGGCGACCTGGCTCGGCCTGCTGCTCGTCCTCCAATATCTTCACGCCTATCCGGTCGCCGGCAGTCAGGTGGCGTGGGGCACCTTCCTCCTGGTGCCGCTCATGGCGCTGGGCCTGCACGACGCGCAGGCCTTGGTCGCCCGGCGGACGCGTTCGTGGGCCGGGGCGCTCATCGCGCTCGCGGCGGTCGCCCTGGCGGCGGGCGTGACCGGGCGGCTCGCGCGGATCAGTTTGGTGCGCTACGCCGAGGGCCGGCCCCTGGGCCTGCCGGGCGCGGAGGAAATCCGCATTCCGGAAGGCGCCGCCAGTGCGACCCGCCTCATGGTCCTGAACGCCACGGCGCACGCCGACCTGCTTTTCACCCTGCCCGGCATGTTCAGCTTCAACCAGTGGACCGGCCTGCCCACCCCGACCCTGGCCAACACCACGCACTGGTTCTCCCTGCTCCGGCCGGATCAGCAGCAGGAAATAATCGCCGCCCTCGGGCGCAGTCCGCGCCCCGTGGTCATCGTCCAGCGCGCCCTCCTCGACTTTCTCGCGGAATCCAAAATCCCCGTGACCGGCCCGCTGTTCGACTACCTGCGGCAGAACTTCGAGCGCGCGTTCAGCATCGGGTCGCAGGAATTCTGGGTCCGGCGCGGGCGGACCATCGCCGCCCTCGGCACCGTGGAAATCTACGCGCTGAATTCACCCGCCCCCGGATCGGCCCCGGGCAAGCTGGAACTCGTGGTCGCAATCCCGGCGGGACGCAAGATCGCCCGCCTCGAGGTCGTCCCGCTGGAGGGTCAGCGCCAGGCCCTGGCCGAGTGGACGCAAGCCAGCGGCCCGCTGCTGGCGACCGCGATCAACCTGCAGGGCGAACCGGTATCGGACAAAACCTACCGCGGCTGGGACCAACCGCTGCCCCCGTTGACCCGCCTGACGCTGCCGCTGGATCCGTTGCAGACCTTTGACCGGCCCAAGGTGGTCGTCCGGGTGCTCGACGCCAGCGGTTCCCTGCTGGCTGAAGCCCGCTTCAAGGACTGACGCGCCGGCGCGCCACCAGCAGCAGGCTGACGCCGAACGGAAACCGCACCCGGGAAAGGGCCGGACGCACAAACAGCCAGCGCAGGAGGGCGTTAATCCAGGCCATGGGCAGCTGGTCCTCGGTGCGCACCCGGCCGGACGGCGCCGGAAAATATTTCCGCCACTTCCGCACCACCCAGACAGCCGGGTAGACGAAGACGTTGGTGTAGTTCACATGCAGCACCTCCCATTGCTCGGCCGGGAACAGCGCCCGCAACTGCGGGCGCGAGTAGCGGCGGAAGTGGTGCAACGACACGTCCCAGTCGCCCCACAGGGCCATGCCCGCGGGCACCGTCACCAGCGCGATGCCACCGGGTTTGAGCAGGCGCTGGAAACCGGCCACCACCGCCCCGTCGTCGGGCGTGTGCTCCAACACGTCGAGCGCCGTCACGTAATCGAGCGAGGCATCGGGCAGCGGCACGCGATCGCCGGCCAGGCTGAGAATCTGGTCGGGCCGAAACTTCGTGCGCAGCAGACGCAGCGCCTCTTCATGGTCGTCGAGCACCATGACCCGGCAGTCCGCCTCCATTTCCTTGGCGAAGCGCCCGGTGCCGGCCCCGCAGTCCAGCATCAGGTCCGTCGTCCGCGGCGGCCCGACGCGCCGGAGCCAGCCGCGGGCGATGTCGCGCTTGCCGGCGTAATACCAGTGCACGTCCTCCTGCCGCTCCATGTTGGCGTATTCTTCCGCATTCATGCCTCCTGGCATGTGAAATGAGGCCCGGGCGCGCAGCAAGGCAAACTGACCGGACCCACGCATGGGATCGGCCGAGGCGGGGCATTCTCCGGCCATGCGCATGCCGTTGAAGAAACTTGACCGGGCCACCTGGGCGCAGGGGCGGCCGCAAGGGACGGCGCGGGCAGGCAAGTAACAGTTGCCCCGGTCCTCTGTTCGCCCACTCTCGCGACGAAATCCCCATGGACCAAGCCCCGCCATCCGCCTCCCCTCTGCACCGGGATTGGGCCGGCCTGCTGGCGATGGCGCTCCTAGGCTTGTTCTGGTGGTCCGGGGTGTCGGCCTCCCGCCACTGGAGCCAGACCTCGGACGAACTGCCGCATATCACCGCGGGTTACGTGTACGACCGCTTCGGCGACTTCCGTTTCCAGCCCGAAAACGGCAACCTGCCGCAGCGGATCCACGGCCTGGCCCCCCTTGCACTGGGCGCGAAAATCCCGATGGAGAACCAGGATTTCTGGCACCGCTCCGTCTACTGGCAGCTGGGCTGGGATTTTCTCTATGGCCTGGACAATCCCACCGACCGGATGGTGCAGGGGGCGCGGGCGCTCAACGCGCTGTTCGGCGTCGCCCTCGGCGCGTTCATCTTCGTGGTGGCCCGCCGCTGGTATGGCGATGCCGGCGGGCTGCTGGCCCTCGGGTTTTATGTTTTCTGTCCCAATTTCATCGCCCACAGCTTCCTCGCCACCTCCGACATGGCGGGCACGTTGTGCCTGACCCTGGCCCCGTGGTTTTTCTGGCGGCACCTGGAGCAGCGGTACTGGCGCTCGGGCCTGGTCGCCGGGATCTTCACCGGCCTCGCACTGGTCGCCAAGTTCAACGGCATCCTGCTCGCACCACTTTACGCCGGGCTGGCCTTGGGTGATGCCTGGGGGCGGGCACCCGCGGGAGCGCGCCGGTCCCGGCTCGCCCAAAACCTCGGACACTGCCTGGTGCAAGTCATGGCCGCGGGATCCGTGGTCTGGCTGTTCTATGGATTCCGATTTCAGGCCGGGGCCCCCGGCCTGCCGGAAATGCACGTGTTTGGCCAACCCTGGCCGGACCTGCTTCAGTCGCTCGGGGCCAAGGGGCCGTGGGTCGATTTTGCCCGGCGCTGGCAGCTGCTGCCCGAAGCGTGGCTCTACGGGCTCGCCAACGTGCTCGCGGGCGCCGCCGGCCGGCCGGCCTTCCTCGCCGGAGAAATCAGGCTGTACGGCTGGCTGGGTTTCTTCCCCATCCTGTTTCTGACCAAGACCACCCTCGGCCTGCTGGCCGCGCTGCTTCTCACGGCCGGCGTCGGGCTGGCCCGTCATGCCGGCTGGCAATCCCCGGCCTTCCGCGCCGCCGGGTTGCGCTGGCTGCCCCTCGCGGGCACCGCCCTGCTGCTTTGGGTCGTCGCCCTGACCAGTCACCTCAACATCGGCCACCGTCACATCCTGGCGGTTTATCCCGCGCTGTTTGTCTGGCTCGGTTCCCTCGCCACCCTGAGGCGCGCGTGGCTGTTGGCGCCAATTCTCCTGCTGGCGGTCCACCTCGGCGAATCGGTGGCGGTGCGACCGCACTACCTGGCCTTCTTCAACGCCGTGGGAGGCGGTCCCGCGAAGGGCTACCGCCTGGCGGTGGACAGCTCTCTCGACTGGGGGCAGGGGCTGCCGGCGCTGCGGGACTGGGTGTCGGCCAACCGCCGCCCCGGGGAAAAATTTTATCTCTCCTATTTCGGCAGCGCCTGGGCGCCGCACTACGGGGTTCGCCCGGACATCTTCCTGCCGGGGGTGGGTATCGCCGAGCCGCCCTTCCAACCCTACGAACTGCAACCCGGCCTCTACGCCGTCAGCGCCACCATCCTGTCAGAGGTCTATTCCGAATACCGGGGTCCGTGGCACCAGGCCTGGAATGTCGAGCTGGAGAATCCCGCCACCCCGCCCCTCCGCCGGGCCGAGCTGCGTTTCGCCCGGCTCTGCAAATATCTCCAGCATCGTGCACCCGAGGCGGAGGCCGGCTATTCCATTCTGATCTTTCGCCTGACCCAGGCTGAGCTGCGCACGGCCCTCGAGGGACCTGTCACAGGTTGGTAAAGTCTGCCCGCGCGACTTCTCCCTCGACAGCCCAAGTCTCCCCCGGGAAAAATACCCGTGATGAGCAATTCTCCCCTCCCCGTGCGCATCGGCGTCATCGGCTTTGGCCAATGGGGCCCGAACCACGTCCGCAATTTCAGCATGCTCGAGGGCTGCGAGGTGGTCCGGGTCTGCGACAGCTCCGAGGCCCGGCTGGCGGCCGCCCGGAAATTCCTGCGCGGCGTGGCCGTGACCACCGACCCCGCGGCCATCACGGCGGCCGCCGATGTGGATGCCGTGGTCGTCGCGACCCCCACCAGCACCCACTTCGCCCTGGTGAAGGCGGCGCTCGAGGCCGGCAAGGACGTGCTCTGTGAAAAACCCCTCGCCCAGACCGCCGCCCAGTGCCGCGAGCTGGCGGACCTCGCGAGCCAACGCGGCCGCATCCTGATGGTCGGTCACGTCTTTCTCTACAATTCCAGCGTCCTCCACCTGAAGACCGACCTGGATCGTGGCGAGCTCGGGCGGGTCTACTACATGGATGCCGTGCGCACCAACCTCGGCCCCGTGCGCAAGGACGTCGGCGCGATCTACGACCTCGCGAGCCACGACATTTCCATCTTCAACTTCCTGCTCGGTTCCCAGCCGCTCGAGGTTTCGGCCACCGGCAACAGCGTGCTCCAGGCCGGCATCGAGGACGTGGGCTTCCTCACCCTCTATTATCCGGGCAACATCGTCTGCCACGCGCACACCTCGTGGCTCAACCCGCGCAAGGTCCGCCAGCTCACCATCGTCGGCGACCACAAGATGGCCGTGTGGGACGACATGAACAACCTCGAGCCCATCCGCTACTACGACAAGGGCGTCACCGCCGATCATTACAGCTCGTTCGGCGAGTTCCAGATGATCCTCCGCGACGGCCAGATCACCATTCCCAAGGTGAAGATGTCCGAGCCGCTGCAGAAGCAGGACCACGAGTTCATCGCCAGCATCCGCTCGCGCCGCCCCCCCAGCTCGGACGCGAAACTCGGCCTCGCCGTTGTGCTGGTCATCGAGGCTGCGATGGAGTCGTTGAAAAATCACGGCCGGGCGGCCAAGGTGGCCGGGGCATGAACCCGCCCGCCCTTGCGCTTTCGGTGATCGTGCCCGCGTTCAACGAGGAGGCCTTGCTGGCCGGCACCGTGCAGAGTCTGCGGGAGGCCCTTTCGGCCCTCGGCCTCGGCTACGAGCTCATCATCGTCAATGACGGCAGCCGCGACCGCACCGGCCCCATCGCCGATGCGCTCGCGCTCACCGCCCCGTCGGTCAAGGTGCACCACCAGGAAAACCAGGGGCTCGGCGGGGCGTTGCGCACCGGCATCGCCCGCGCCCGGGGCGAATATCTCATTACGTGGCCGGCCGACACCCCGGCCGGACGCGAAGACCTCGCGCCGTTTGTCGCGGAACTTGGCCAGGCCGACGTGCTGGTCGGCGTCCGCTCGCGCCGCGCGGGCTACAACCCGCTCATGCTGGTGAATTCATGGATCTACCCGCGGCTGGTGTCCCTGCTGTTCGGCCTGCAGCTGCGCGACGTCAACTGGATCCACCTCTATCGCACCCCCCTCATCCAACAGGTCCGGCTCACCCAGCGTGGCATTCCCATGCTGGTGGAGGCGCTGGTCCGGCTGCGCGACCTGGGCGCCACGTTCCGTGAGGTACCCTCGGAAATGAAGGAGCGCACCGCCGGCGTGGCCTCCGCCTCGCGCTTGCGGGTCATGTGGCGCACCCTGCGCGGCCTGCTCGGGTTCTGGTCGCTCTGGCGGCAGGAACGCCGCTCCGCCCCATGAACAGGTTGGCCATCGACCTCACCCTGCCGCGGCCCGGGAGCCCGGCCGAACTCAGTGGCTTGGCGTGGCGCGGGCGGGTGGCCTGGCTGCGCCGGCACCGCCTCACCGGCATCGGCCTGCACCTGGCACCCTATTCGAACGAGCACGCCGGGGCGCTGCGCGAGCTGCGCAACCGCCCTGAAAACCAGTTCAACCTGGCCCAGGGGGGCGTGCTTACCGCCGAACAGCAACAAGGCTGGGGCGACGCCTACGCCGCACGCGACAACGACCTTTGTTGGGCCGTGCTGACCCCGGCGGGGGAGTTCGCGGGGGCCACGCGCCTGTACGACATCGACGGCGCGACCGCGGAAAAGGGCGGCCTCGTGCTCCGGGAGGAGCTCGCCCGCGGCGCCCCCCTCGCCCTCGAGGCGGAACTGCTGCTGCTCCACGTTGCCTTCCATCTCATCGGCCTGCACACCGTCAGCACCCAGGTCAGGCCGGAAAACACCAAGATGCTTTCGATCAACCGCCGGCTGGGCTTCGTCCCGGCCGGCGAAACCACGCTGCGCGGCGTGCCTTATCTGCGGGCGGAACTGGCCGTTGCCGGGTTTGACCCCGCCCCGCTCCTGCCCATCCTCTCGCACTGGAAAAACCGCCATGCCCGCTGATCCGCTCCACGAAGTTTTCGCCTCCGCGCTCAACCTGCCCCTCACCGCCATCGGCGAGCAGCTCACCTACCGGAGCGTGCCCCATTGGGATTCCATCTCGCACATGGCCCTCGTCGCCGCCCTGGAGTCGCGCTACCAGATCATGCTTGAGACCCAGGATGTCCTGGACCTGAACAGTGTCGCGCAGGCCCGTCAGATCCTGAAAAAATACGGCGTTTCACCGTGAACCTGAACGGCCAAGTCGCGCTCATCACCGGGGCCTCCGGCGGAATCGGCCGGGCCGCCGCTGTGGCCCTGGCCCGGGCCGGGGCCACGGTCATTGCCACCGGCCGGGACCCCGGCCGCCTGGCAGAAACGAGGGCGGCCCTCACCGCCGCCTCCGCCGCGGCCCACCGCGTGGAGCCTTGCGACATCACCGATGCCGCGGCCGTCACCACGATCTTCCGCACCTTGCAGCGCGACCCGGGCCGGCTGGACATCCTGGTGAATGCCGCGGGCGGTTTCGAGCCCCGCATGCTCGGCGTGCTCGATCCCGCCGCCCTGCGGCAACAACTCGACGTCAACCTGGTGGCCGCCCTCCAGCACATGCAGCTCGCCAGCCGGCTCATGTCCGCCCGGAAGGCCGGCGTCATGATCAACATCGGCTCCGTGATGGCCACCCAGGGCGGCGCCGGATTCACGGCCTACGCTGCCGCGAAAGCGGGTCTGGAAGGCGCCACGAAGGCCGCCGCCCGCGAACTCGCCCCGCTCGGCATCCGGGTCAACCTCGTCGCCCCGGGCTACATCGAGACCGCCATGACCGCAGGTCTGAGCGAGGCGGAACGCCGCGCGCGATCCGGCGGCATCGCCCTGGGCCGATTCGGCCGCCCGGAGGATGTCGCCTCGCTGGTCGCCTTCCTCGCCTCGCCCGAGGCCGGCTACATCACCGGGCAGGTCTTCGGCGTGGACGGCGGCATGACCTGATGAATGCATTCTGGCAATTGACCGCGCCGGCCCGGGCCACCGCGGTCATCGAGGCCGCCTCGGGCCGGGCCATCAGCTACGGCCAGCTCGCGGGCGACGCGGACCAGGTGGCGGACTCACTCGGCCGGTCGGCCGGCAAGGGCCTGGTCTTTCTCTTTTGCCGCAATGATTACGCCACGCTGGCCGCCTACCTCGGCTGCGTGCGGGCCGGGCAGGCGATCGCCCTGCTGCCGGCCGGCGGCGTCCGCCACGCGGAAGCCTGGCTGGAGGCCTACCGGCCCGAGTGGGTGCTCGCACCCGCCGGACTCGGCCCATTCACCGGCTATTCCGCCACTGCGGTACCGGCTGGACTGCCGGCCTGGCGCCGGCTCCCCGTGGACCCGGCCGGATCACTCCATGCCGACCTGGCTCTTTTGCTCACGACCAGCGGTTCGACCGGCAGCCCGAAGATGGTGCGGCTTTCTTCCGCAAATCTGTCGGCCAACGCCGCCGCCATCGCCACCTATCTCGGACTCACGCCCGCCGAATGCGCGCCGACGACCCTGCCGCTCTCCTACTCCTACGGCCTGTCCGTCGTGCACAGCCACCTCGCCGCCGGCGCCACGCTGCTCCTCGGCGAGTTTCCGGTCGTGCAACGGGAAAGCTGGGCGTGCCTCGCGCGCCATGGCGCCACCTCGTTCGCGGGTGTGCCGCTGCTTTACCAGACCCTGCGCCGGTTGCGCTTCGACCCGCGCACCCAGCCCGCCCTGCGCACCTACACGCAGGCCGGCGGGCGGCTCGAGGGCGACACCCAGCGGTGGTTTCTCGACGCGGCGGCGTCCGCCCGCTTTTTCGTGATGTATGGCCAGACCGAGGCCACCGCGCGCATCAGCTATGTCCCCCCCGAGCGCCTGCGCGAAAAACCCGACTCGATCGGTCGCGCCATCCCCGGGGGCGAGCTCTCCCTGGACCCCGCCAACGGGGAAATCCTCTACCGCGGGCCCAACGTCATGCTGGGGTATGCGCAAAACCGGGCGGACCTCGCGCTGGGAGACACCCAGCATGGGCAGCTGCGCACGGGCGACCTCGGCGCGGTCGACGCGGAAGGCTTTTATGCCATCACCGGCCGGCTGAAGCGCTTCCTGAAAATCGCGGGCCTGCGCGTGGGGCTCGACGAACTCGAGCGCCACCTCGAGGTCGAGCTGGACGGACCGGTGGCCTGCAGCGGCGTCGACGAGGCCTTGCAGGTGCATACCGAGGCCACTCTGCCGGCGGCCCGGATCCACGCCCTGCTGCAGGAAAAATTCGGCCTGCCGCCCTCGCTCGTCGGTGTGCATACGGGGAGACCCCTGGCCCGTCTCGCCACCGGGAAGATCGACTACGCCGCCCTGATCCATGCCTGAAACGGAAATCTTTTTCCCCGCCGCCGGCGCGTATTCCGTCCCCTGGGAGGAAAAGCAGCCGCGGTTGCTGGCCGGGCTCAACCAGCTCACGGCCCGGCACGCGGCCGGCTGCCCGGGCTATGCCCGGGCCCTCGCCGCCCTGGGGTGGCCCACCTCGCCGGCCACCCGCCTGGCGGAAGTGCCCTACCTACCGGCCCAGCTTTTCAAGCGCACGCTTCTCGCCAGCGTGCCTCCCGACGACATCGTGCGCACGCTGCGCTCGAGCGGCACCACCGGCCAGACGCCGTCCCGCATCGCGCTCGACCGCACCACCGCCGATCTCCAGGCCCGCGCCCTCGGGCACCTCATGCGCGAATTCGTCGGCCCGCAGCGCCGGCCGATGGTGATCGTCGACGAGCCGGTGCGGATCGTCGCCGGCGGTTACACCGCACGCGGCGCCAGCCAACTCGGCTTCGCCCCGCTCGGACGCGACCATTTCCAGCTGCTCGGACCCGACGGGGCGCCGGACGTCGCGGGGCTGCGCGCCTGGCTCGCCACCCACGCCCGGGACCGGGTGTTGTTTGTGGGCATGACCGCGCCGGTATGGGAACTCGTCCTTGACGGTCCCGTCCGCACTGCGGGCCTGCGCTGTTCCCAGCCGGCCCTGCTGGTCCATGGCGGGGGCTGGAAGAAACTGGCGGCCCGGCAGGTGTCACCCGCGGCCTTCAAGGCCGCCGCCCGCCACCTGAACATCACGGAGACCCGGGACTATTACGGCATGGTCGAGCAAACCGGCTCGATCCATGTCGAGGATGATGACGGCTCATTCGTGACGCCATCCAGCAGCGACGTCCTGGTCCGCCACCCCCGCACGCTGGAACCGATGCCGGACGGCGAGACCGGCCTGCTGCAGGTCTTCAGCCTGCTGCCCCACAGCTATCCGGGGCACAGCATCCTGACAGAGGACCTGGGCCGCGTCATCAGCCGGGACCGCAGTGCGGCAGGCCGCCACGGCACCCGGTTTGCGGTGCTCGGTCGACTCCCGGCCTCTGAACTGCGCGGCTGCAGCGATGCCGTGTCCCCCCCGCCATGAACCTGTTGCTGCCCTGTGCCGCCCCCGCCGATGATCGGTTCTGGACCGAAGCCTGGCCCGCCTTTCTGCAGCAGACGTCCATGCCGCCGGGCGCGCCCGTGGTCATGGATTTCCTGGACGCTTTCTCCAAAAAAATCCTGCTCGACCCCGGGGTGCGGGGAGCGGCGGCATTTGCCGCGCTGGCACACTGGGCACGCCGAGGCCACCAGCAGCATTATGTCCGGCACCTCGCCGCGCTGCCCGGCCGCCGGGCCGCCTGCGGAGTCGTGTTGAACCTTGCCCCGGCCAACGTGGACACCCTCTTTGCCTACGCCTGGTTCGCCTCGCTGCTTTGCGGGAACGCCACCATCGTGCGGGTTTCGAGCCGCAGCCGGCCCGTCATCGCCCCGTTGCTGGACATCCTGCGCGGCCTGCTGGCCGAACCGCGCTTCGCGGCGGTACGCGACCGCACGCTGCTGGTCAGCTACGAACACGATGAACAGCTGACGACGCGCCTGTCCGGAGGTTGTCAAGCCAGGCTGATCTGGGGCGGCGACGAAACCGTGCGGGCCATCCGCGCCCTGCCGCTGCCGGCCACCGCCAGGGAGATCGCCTTCGGCGACCGCTTCTCACTCGCCGCCTTTCCGGCAGCGCATATCACCGCGCTTGAGCCCGCCGGCCTCCAGCGGCTGGCCGAGGGGTTCTGCCGCGATGCCTTTACCTTCGGCCAGAAGGCCTGTGCTTCGCCCCGCGCAGTGATCTTCACGGGCGATGCCGCGGCCTGCGTCACCGCCGCCGCCAGATTTTGGCCGGCCGTGCAGGCCGAACTGCGGCAGCGACCGGATGGGTTCGGGGAGGCCGACGGCATCACCCGCCTCGCCGCTGCGATGGCCCTCAGCACGACGGTCCCCGGCGCCCGTGTCACGCTGCGCCCGACCGACGGGACCCCACCGCTCGTGCTGCTCGTACCAGCCTGGCCGGCCGGACTGCGGGACCAGCACGACGGAGCCGGCCTCTTCGTCCAGCTTGACCTGCCGGCCCTGGCCGCCCTCGCACCGCACCTGACCGCGCGCGACCAGACGCTCGTCACCGCCGGATTCACACCGGCGGAACTGGCGGCCTTCACCGCGCACCTGCCCGCGCGGGCGATCGACCGGATAGTCGCGCCGGGGCAAGCACTCGACTTTGACCCGACGGCGTGGGATGGTCACGATTTGCTGAGCCTGTTGACCCGCGAAATCACCTTTTCCTGATTCCCATGCGCGTCCCCTTCCAAGACCTGCCTCTCCAGACCGCCCGGCTCCGGCCCGAGCTTGATCCGGTCATCGACCGGGTGCTCGGACACTGCGGCTTCATCCACGGCCCCGAATGCCGGGAATTCGAACAGGCTTTTGCGGCCTTTATCGGGGCAAAGCACGCCGTCGGCCTCGGCTCGGGCACCGACGCCCTGCAGTTCATCTGCCGCGGTCTCGGCCTCGGGCCGGGCGACGAGGTCATCACCGTCGCCAACAGCTTCATCGCCTCCGCCGAGGCCGTGTCGTATGCCGGCGCGAAGCCCGTGCTGGTGGACTGCCGGCTGGAGGATTACCTCATCGACGTCGACGCCCTTGCCGCCGCCATCACCCCGCGCACCCGGGCTGTCCTCCCGGTTCATCTCTACGGGCAGGCGGCCAACCTCGACGCCATCGCGCAGCTCTGCACCAAGCACGGCCTGCACCTGATCGAGGATGCCGCGCAGGCGCACGGCGCCACCCTGAAGGACGGCCGGGCCTGCGGCACCCTCGGCGTCGCGGCCGCTTTCAGCTTTTATCCGGGCAAGAACCTCGGCGCCTTCGGCGATGGCGGTGCGGTCACCACCAACGACGAGACCCTCGCCCACCAGCTCCGCCTGCTCCGCAACTGGGGCTCCACGGTCAAATACCAACACGACATCAAAGGCTACAACTCCCGCCTCGACACGCTCCAAGCCGCGATCCTCGGGGTGAAGCTGAAGCACCTGGCGGGCTGGAACGCGGCCCGCGCCGCCATCGCCGGCTGGTACCGCGAAAACCTGCGCGACTGTCCCGCGGTGGTGCTGCCGGCGGTGGCGCCCTGGGCCGGGCGGCA
>Ga0302322_100003580_pt1 | contig 13386 bp, 12 predicted proteins | sample Fen_T0_2_FD_203757 | JGI IMG/M metagenome (GOLD analysis project Ga0302322, IMG submission 203757) | Peat permafrost microbial communities from Stordalen Mire near Abisko, Sweden - Fen_T0_2 | ecosystem: Environmental > Terrestrial > Soil > Wetlands > Permafrost | place: Sweden: Abisko...
GTACGTGCTGGAGCAGCCGTGCCGCACGTACGCCGAGTGCGCCTCGGTGCGTCGCGCCACCGACCGGCCGCTCGTGCTCGACGAGTCGATCGTGACGCTGGACGACCTCCTGCGGGCACACCGTGACGGCGTCGCGGACGGGATCACGGTCAAGCTGCAGCGGGTCGGCGGGATCACGCGCGCGATGCTGATTCGTGACGTCGCCGTCGAGCTCGGCGTGGAGGTGACCGTCGAGGACGCTGGCGGCGCGAGCCTCGTGACAGCGGCGGTCGTCCACGTCGGGCTCGGCACCCCGGAGCGCCTGAGAGTGCACACCTGCGACTTCCACACGTGGGTCGGCGTCGATCACGGCACCGGCCTGCCGCCACGGGCCGACGGCGGCCAGCAGCCACCGCCGGGAGCCGGGATCGGGATCGAGGTCGACGTCGGAGCGCTGGGCGATCCCGTCGTCGACGTATCGCCCTGACTGTGGCGCCGATCCACGCATAGGATGGCCCGGTCGTCGGGAAGGGGCAGCCGTGGGGGATGAACCGAGAGAGCGGAGGGGCAGAAGGGGTCGCGGCGCGACCGAGGCCCGTCCGACTCCCGAGCGGCGATCGCTCCGCTACCGCTCGCTCGAGAACCCGTTCCCGCCGATCGAGATCCTCAGCGCCGACCAGGTCGCGCATCTCCACGCCGCCGCGCTGACGATCCTTCGCGAGCACGGCATCCGCGTGCTGCTGCCCGAGGCGCGCGCGCTCTTCCGCGAGGCAGGCGCGGCGGTCGACGAGGAGTCGCAGATGGTGCGGTTCGAGGAAGAGCTCGTGCAACGGGCTCTCGCGGCGGCGCCGAGCTCGTTCGAGCTGCTCGGGCGCGCGCCGGAGCGCACCGTGACCCTCGGCGGCCGCCATCTGGCGACGGTCCCGGTCAGCAGCCCGCCGGCCGTGAGCGACCTCGACGGCGGCAAGCGCTCGGGGAATCTCGCAGACTTCCGTGACCTCGTCCGGCTGACCCAGCACTTCGACGTGATGCACGTGACCGGGCCGTGTGTCGAGCCGCAGGACGTCCCGATGCAGTTCCGCCACCTTCAGTCGAACCTCGCCTACCTGACCCTGACCGACAAGGCGCCGTACCTCTACGCCCGCGGCCGCGGCCAGCTGGCCGACAGCTTCGAGATGTTCCGGATCGGCTACGGGCTCGACGCGGAAGCGTTCGCCTCCACCCCGTGCTGCTACACGGTGATCAACAGCAACTCGCCGCGGCAGCTCGACATCCCGATGTGCATGGGCCTGATCGACTTCGCCGTCGCTGGGCAGGTGTCGATCGTGACCCCGTTCACGCTGGCCGGTGCGATGGCCCCGGTGACGCTCGCGGGTGCCCTCACGCTCCAGCACGCCGAGGCACTCGCCGGCATCACGCTGACGCAGGCCGCGCGACCCGGAGCGCCTGTCGTCTACGGCGCGTTCACCTCGAACGTCGACATGAAGTCGGGCGCGCCCGCCTTCGGCACTCCCGAGTACTTCAAGGCTGCGCTCGCGAGCGGCCAGCTCGCGCGCCACGTCGGGCTGCCCTACCGCTCGTCCGCTCCGAACGCCTCGAACGCGGTCGACGCGCAGGCGATGTACGAGACGATGATGAGCCTCTTCGGCGCCGTGATGGGAGGCTGCAACGTGCTCCTCCATGCCGCCGGCTGGCTCGAGGGCGGGCTGACGGCGTCGAAGGAGAAGTTCATCCTCGACGTCGAGGTGCTCCAGATGCTGGCCGAGACCTTCCAGCCGCTCGTCGTGGACGACGACGAGATCGGCCTCGACGCGATTGCCGAGACCTCGCCGGGTGGCCACTTCTTCGGCGGCGCTCACACGCTCGCCCGCTACCGCACCGCGTTCTACGAGCCGCTCGTCTCCGACTGGGCGAACTTCGGCCAGTGGACGGAGGAGGGCGCGCGCGACGCGACGCAGCGGGCGAACGAGACCTGGAAGCGGGTCCTCGCCGAGTTCGAGCCTCCCCCACTCGACGACGCCGTCGCTGCCGAACTGGACGAGTTCGTGGCCCGGCGCACTGCCGAGGGCGGCGCCCCGCCGGAGTCGTAGGCCGCGTTCTACGGATCGGGCGGGGTCATGCCCGCGAGCTCGTCCCGGCCCCGGCGGCGCAGCGGCGCGCGGCCGGTCGGGAGCCCGGCGTCGCGCCACGCCGCGAAGCCGCCGACGACGTCGCCCGCCCGGGTGAAGCCCAGCTCGACCAGCGTTGCGGCAGCGAGAACCGTCGAGTACCCGTGATCGCAGAGCAGGATGACCTGCCGCTCGACGCCGCCGATGTGGGGGTTGCGCCACCTGCTGCCGGGTGCCGCACGCCACTCGAGGACCGTCCGTGGAATGTGGAGCGACCCCGGCACGATGCCGTCGCGCTCACGGTCGTCACCCGCGCGGATGTCGATCAAGAGGGCGCCGGCCCTCATCGCGTCGAGGGCCTCCGCCGGCGAGTGACGCTCGATCCGCCGTGCTGCCTCGGCGAGGAGGCTGTCGAGGGTACACGGTTCGTCGGCGCCGGCCACTCCTCGATTATGAAACCTCTACGTGCTCACGCGCCGTGGCACTGCTTCCACTTGCGACCGGAGCCGCAGGAGCAGAGGTCGTTGCGGCCGCGCCTGGCGTCCTCGGCGGCGTAGACGGCCATCAGGTCGGCGGGGGCACGGTTCGTGGCGAGCATCTCGGCCATGAACCGCATCGGCCGCTCGACGTGGTGGAAGAAGGCCTTGTAGCCGGGGCAGAGGTAGTGCTGGCCCGGCTCGCCGTACGGGGAGACCGCGAAGCGGTCCTTGGGACAGCCGCCGTTGCACGCGAAGCGGACGTCGCAGTCGCGGCAGAACCGGGTCAGCGTGTCCCGCTTGTCGGCGCCGAAGCGCCTCTGCTGCTGCGAGGCCACCATCGTCAGCATGTGCTGCTCCCTGATGTTGCCGAGCAGGTACTTCGGCTCGACGAAGTGGTCGCAGGAGTAGAGATCGCCGTTGTGCTCGACCGCGAGCTGCAACCCGCACGTCTCGGCGTGCACGCACATCCCGCCGCCCTCCCCGACCCAGTTCGCGAGCGCCGTGTCGAACATCTGCACGTACACCGTGCCGATGTCGCTGCGCACCCACTCCTCGAACACGTCGATCAGGAAGCGGCCGTACTGCTCCGGCCCGATCGAGCGGTCGGTGACGAGATCGCCGCTCTGCGTGTACAGCGGCCTGCCCTTGACGTTGTCGCCCCAGCCCTCGTTCGCGATCGAGAGCATCTCGGCCGTCGTCCGCTCGATGATCGGGATGAACTGGATGAACTCGGCACCCAGGTCGTCGCGCAGGAACCGGTACACCCGCCCGCCCTGGTCGCCGTTCGCGGCGTGGATCGTCGTGAGCACGTTCCAGTCGACGCCGTGGCGCTTCAGCACCTCGAGGCCACGGATGACCCGTTCGTAGGTCGGCTTGCCGCCCTTGTCGACCCGGTAGGTGTCGTGGACGTCGGGCGGGCCGTCGATCGAGACGCCGACCAGGAAGTCGTTCTCCTTCAGGAACGCTCCCCACTCGTCGTCGAGCAGCGTCCCGTTCGTCTGGATCGTGTTCAGGATCCGCTGCCCCGGCCGCGCGTGCTCGCGCAACAACTCGATCGAGCGCCGGAAGAAGTCGAGGCCCATGATCGTCGGCTCGCCCCCCTGCCACGCGACGACCACCTCCGGCGCCCGCGCGTGCGCCTCGAGCAGCTGACGGACGTAGATCTCCTGCAGATCCTCCGCCATACGGAAGCGGCTGCTCGGATACAGCATCTCCTTGGAGAGGAAGAAGCAGTACTCGCAATCGAGATTGCACGTCGCCCCCGTCGGCTTCGCCATCACGTGGAACGCGAGCGGCGCGCCGGGCATGGTCAGCACGGGTCCCGCTGCTGGCTCGGCCCCGGTGCTCATCGCCACAGTCTGCCTAGAACACGGTGGCCCAGTCGCCCGCGACGCTGACCACCGTCCACGCGTTCGCGGCTGCCAGGTCGAGGGCCCGCTCGGCGCCGCTCGTATAGGCGAACTCGCGCTCGTCGTCGTCGTGGAGGACGAGCAGGCGAAGCGTCGGTCGGTCGGCCCAGTGGGCGAACTGGAACATGGCGATGTCGCCGTTCGAGTTTCCACCGGCGAGTATGGGCCGCCGGCCCGTACGGCTCCAGATCCGGATCGGCTTCTGGGTGCCGTCGTCGAGGTAGTCGGCCTCGGCGGTGTGGGTGATCGTGCCACCCCGGGCATCCGGCGTGTAGGCGAGCGCCGACGCGCTGCCGATCACCCGTTCCCGCGGGATCCCGTAGACCTCCTGGCTGATCGGCCGCATGAAGTCGCGGCCGCCACCCGACGCGATGTAGTTCGCGAACCCGTTCGCCTCCAGGTGGCGGAGGAGCTCGACCATCGGCGCGTATGCACACTCGAGGTAGCCGCGGCCGAGGGTCGGATGCTGCGCCGTCCGCAGGAACGCGTCCGACTGGGCCTCGAACTCGTCCACGCTCATCCCGTCGTACGCGGCCAGGATCCCGCCGGCAACCGCCCGCACATTGGTGTCGTCGCCCGCGTAGTGCTCCGTGATCACTTGGCCCAACCAGGCATAGTCGCGCTCGAATGCGGCCTTCCATGGCTGCTTCTCGCGAAGGCCGGGATCCGCCTCGGCCATCCCGTAGAGCCGCCGGAGGATGAAGTCGGCCTGGATCGGCATCGGCTTCTCGCACCACAGCGTGCCGTCGTTGTCGAAGGTCGCCACGCGCTCCTCGATCGGCACGAAACCGTCGCCCGGCTCGGTCACGGTGCGGACGAACTCCAGGATGGCCGTCTTCGTGGCGCCGTCGTTCCAGCTGGGCAACGGGTCGCGGGCGTCGGTTGTCTCACTCACGTGCTGAAGCCTCCTATCGCATCGCCGATCATCTTCGCGCCGAGGACGAGGAAGAGCACCGTCATGATCGCCGCGTTGTGGGCCGCCATGAACACCTTCAGCCCGTCGAGGATCTCCTTCGCCTTCGCGCCCATCACGAAGTAGATGGCGACCGGGACGAGAATGGTGAGCGACGCGAGGACGATGAAGACCACGAGCGCCACTCCTTCCTGGCTCCCCGAGATGCCGGTCTGGGCGATGGCGGTCGCTGCGGCCACCGTCAGCGCGAGGTTCTTCGGATTGACGCCCGAGAGGAGAGCTCCCATTCCGAGCGCCTTGCCGGCGCCGAAGCCGTCGATCGCTCCCATCCATGTCGGCATCGCCGCCTGCTCGCCCGCCTTCGGACGGCTGCGCCACATCCGGGCTGCCAGCGCCAGGAAGAGGAGGCCGAACGCGAGCTTCAGGACGCTCGTCCACGTGGCGGGCGCACCCGAGCCCTGTGACGCGCTCCCGCCGGCGAGCACGAGCACCGCCGCACCGACGATCGCGAGCCCGGCCACCCAGCCGGCCGCGAACGCGGGCCCGTTCACCCGAGCCCGCGGCGTGCCGAGCATCAGGATGATCGCGATGATCGGGATCGGGCTGATCGCCACGCCGATCGCCATCGGGAGAATGTCGCCGATCGCCTTTCCCAACGTCCCTGCCTTCCCTCGAATTCGACCGGCACAGCGTACGCGGGAACGAGAAGACGGGTGCGTCGCATGCTGCCCGCCGTGGTCACGAAGCCTCCGCGCTAGTCTCGCGCCACGATGGATCGTCGCAGGCCTCCCGTCGCGTGGTCGTACGTCCTTCCGGTCGCGGCCGCCGAGCTCCTGCTGCTCGTCGCCACGGCCAACCGCTACGGCTACCACCGCGACGAGCTCTATTTCCGCGTCGCCGCCCGGCATCCCGCGTGGGGGTACGACGACCAGCCGGCCCTGACGCCGCTGATCGGGCGCTTCTCGGAATGGGCCTTCGGCGGCGATCCCCGCGGGCTGCGGACGATGTCCGCGGTCGCGATCGCCCTCGTCGTCGTCCTGGTTGCGCTGATCGCCCGCGAGCTCGGGGCGGGTCGGGCGGGCCAGGCGGTGGCCGCGCTCACGACGGCTGCGTCCGGAGCGGCAATGGCCGTCGGACATCTCCTCTCGACGACCACCTTCGACCTGCTCGCGTGGGTGGCGGTGGTGTATCTCGTGGCGCGGATCCTCGGTGGCGGCGACGGGCGCCAGTGGCTGCTCGTCGGGCTCGTCGTCGGGCTCGGGCTCGAGAACAAGCACCTCGTCCTCCTGCTCGTCGCCGCGCTCGCCTGCGGCTGCCTACTGGACCGTCGCTTCGCGCTCGCGCGCAGCCCCTGGCTGTGGACGGGGGTGGCACTCGCGCTCGCGCTGTGGCTCCCGAACCTCGTCTGGCAGGCCCAGCACGGCTGGCCGCAGCTCGAGCTCGCCCGCAAGATCGCGCAGGAGGACCCTCTCGCGAACAGGATCGAGCTCGTGCCGCTGCAGTTCCTGCTGATCGGCCCCCTCCTCGCACCGTTGTGGCTCGGCGGCCTGTGGTGGCTCCTACGCCGCCCCGACGCGCGGCCGTATCGCCCGCTCGGGCTCGCCTACGTCGCGCTGCTCGCGATCGCGCTCGTGACCGGAGCGAAGCCGTACTACACGATGGGCCTGCTCCTCTCGCTGCTCGGCGCCGGAGGCGTCGTCGCCGAGCGCCGCCGGGAGAGCGGGCAGGAGCGTTGGCTCGGGCTCGGCCTCGCGATCGCCGCGTCGGCAGTGATCGCCGCGCTCCTGGTCCTCCCGCTCGTGCCCGCGCGGGATGTGCATGCGACGCCGATCCCCGCCGTGAACGAGGACGCGATCGAGACGATCGGCTGGCCCACGTTCACGGCGACCGTGGCGCGCGTGTGGGACCGGCTGCCGCCGCCCGAGCGCGCCCATGCCGTCGTGCTCGTAGCCAACTACGGCGAGGCCGGCGCGATCGCCCGCTACGGCCCCGCGCTCGGCATCCCGCGCGTCTACTCCGGGCACAATGCCTTCTGGCGCTTCGGCCGGCCGGCCGCCGGCGCGCGCCCGGTCGTCGTGGTCGGCTTCCGCGACCCGGCGTACCTCCGGGGGCTCTTCCGCCACTGCGTGACCTCCGCCCGGATCGACAACGGCGTGCACCTCGACAACGAGGAGCAGGGTGCGCCCGTCTGGACCTGCACGGCGCCTGTTGCACCGTGGTCGAAGCTCTGGCCTCGCCTGCGGTCGCTCGACCCGTGAGGCAGCTCCTCGGTCGACAGGGTTCGTCAGGCGCCGGACGAGTCCAGCGACGCGGCAGCGCTCGCGGCCATCCTCGGCACCGTCTCCTCGAACACCGCAGCCGCGTCGTCACCTGCTGCCAGCTCGCCGCGGACGTAGCGACCGTAGATCGCCTCGCAGAAGACGGCGGCCTTCCACAACGCGAGCGCCACGAACCATTCGAGCCCCTGGACGTCCGTCCCGGTCTGCGCCGCGTAGCGCTCCCTCAGCTCGCGCTTGGACGGGAACCCGGGAGCACCTGTCGCCGGCGAGCTGCCGACGATGCTGACGGGCGCTCCGGGCTCGGTGTAGGTCGCGAGGAGGTAGCCGAGATCCGCCCGGGGATCCCCGACGGCGCCCATCTCCCAGTCGACCGCGGCGACGATCTCGGCAGGATCGACGAGCGACACGATCATGTTCCCGAGCCTGAAGTCACCGTGGACGACAGTCGCCGGAACGGGATCGGGCAACCTCGCAGCGAGCCTGCCACCCACCTCCTCGACGGCGGGAATGCTCCGCGTCGCATTGAGCGCCCACAGCTCGCCGAACCGCCGCAGCTGGCGCTCGAGGTAGTTTCCCGACCGCAGGAACGGCGCCAATGCGGGCTCCTCGATGCCGACGCCGTGGATCTCCGCGAGCACGTCTACCAGATGGAGACCGAGGGCGTGCCGGGCTCCCTCGTCGTGATCGAGCGGGCGCGGCAGCGCGTCCGTGATCACCTTGCCCTCGATGTGCTCCATCACGTAGAAGGGGACTCCGAGCAGGCTCGTGTCGTCGCACACGGCCAGGATGTGCGGCACGCGAACGCCGAGCGGAGCGAGCGCCAGCTGGAGCCTCGCCTCTCGCACGACGTCGTGGGTGGACGCGGGAAACGGCGGGCGCGGCGGGCGCCGCAGGACGTAGCGCTCGTCACCGCGTTCGACGACGAACGTGAAGTTCGAGCGGCCCTCGCCGGTTCGCGCGACGGCGATGTCTCCCGACCCGAGCCCGTGCGCGTCGAGGAAGCTCCGTACGCTCTCGAGCACGAGCAGCGGCGCCTGACGTAGCCGGCTCGCCTCCGCCGCGGTCTCGACGACGTCGTGGTCGGAGGCGGCGTCCATGCCGCCATCGTGACTCATGGGCGGAGGTGCGGCCAGTCTCGACCCGGCCGGTCCGGGCCCGGCTAGGATCGAACGGTGATCGAAACGACCCTCGGCGCCTCCGATCTCCGGGTTTCGCGCGTCGGCCTCGGCTGCAACAACTTCGGCCGGCGGCTCGATCTCGCCGCAACCCGTGCCGTCGTGGACGCCGCCCTGGCGGCGGGGATCAGCTTCCTCGATACGGCCAACATCTACGGCTCGGGCGAGAGCGAGCGGTTCCTCGGCGAGGCGCTCGCGGGCCGCCGCGAGCAGGTCGTCCTCGCGACGAAGTTCGGCATGGAGATGCCGGACGACGACCGCAAAACCCCGCGGGGGTCACGCGCCTACGTCCGGCGGGCGGCGGACGCCTCGCTCGCGCGTCTCGACACCGACTACATCGACCTCTACTACTACCACCGCCCCGACGGCGTGACTCCGCTCGACGAGACGATCGGCGCCATGAACGAACTCGTCGCCGAGGGCAAGGTCCGCTGGCTCGGGATCTCTAACGTCGATGCCGGGCTCATCACCCAGGCCCATGGGCTCGGCGACGGCCGCGTCGTCGCCGTCCAGAACCACTACAGCCTGATGCAACGCGCCGACGACGCCGAGGTGCTGCCGCTCTGCCGGGAGCTCGGGATCGGGTTCATCCCGTACTTCCCGCTCGAGAGCGGGCTCCTCACCGGCAAGTACCGCCGCGACGCACCCGCCCCGGTAGGCACGAGGCTCGCCGGCACCGACGACGGCCGCCTCAGTGACGAGCGCCTCCGGAAGGTCGAGGCGCTCGAGGCGCTCGCGGCGGCGCAGGGTCACACGCTGCTCGAGCTCGCGATCGGCGGGCTCGCGTCGATCCCGGGAGTCGCAAGCGTGATCGCGGGCGCGACGCGCCCTGACCAGATTGTCGCGAATGCCGCGGCCGGCACCTGGCAGCTGACGCCGACCGAGCTCGACGCGCTGACTGCCCTGCTCGGCTGACCACGCCGCGACCGCGTGCCCCGACGCCACCGGATGGTCTCTCGGAGAAGTCCGCGGCGGCACGCGTAGGAACTGCGGAGGCGCACTCGACAGGGCCGTCGTAGCCTGGAGGCAGCTCTTCGTATCAGTCCACCGAAGGAGAATGACATGGCACCACGCGTTGCGATCAACGGGTTCGGCCGGATCGGCCGGGCCGCTTTCCGCTCCGCCTACGAGCGTGGCTCCGAGATCGAGTGGGTCGCGATCAACGACCTCTGCGAGCCCGAGCTACTTGCCCATCTGCTGCGCTACGACACCGTCTACGGCCCCTTTACCGGCACCGTCGAGGCGGGCGAGGACTGCATCGTGGTCGACGGCCGGGAGATCAAGGTGCTCGCCGAGCGCGACCCCGCCAACCTGCCCTGGGCCGAGCTCCAGGTCGACGTCGTCCTCGAGGCGACCGGCCACTTCCGCAAGCGCGCCGAGGCCCGGAAGCACCTCGAAGCAGGTGCCAGGAAGGTGCTGATCTCGGCGCCCGGCACCGACCCGGACGTGACGGTGGTGCTCGGGGTGAACTTCGAGGCGGTGTACGACGCCGAGAAGCACGACATCGTCTCGATGGCATCTTGCACGACCAACTGCCTCGCCCCGGTCGCGAAGGTGCTCGACGAGGGCCTCGGCATCAAGCACGGCCTCATGACGACCGTTCACGCCTACACGGGCGACCAGCAGCTGATCGACGGGCCACACAAGGACTTCCGCCGCGCCCGCGCCGCCGCCTGCAACCTCGTGCCGACGACGACCGGAGCCGCCAAGGCGGTCGGGCTCGTGCTGCCGGCCCTGCAGGGCAAGCTCGCCGGCTTCGCGGTGCGGGTGCCCGTGCCGACCGGCTCCCTCGTCGACCTCACGATCGAGGCCGAGCGGCCGACGAGCGTCGAAGAGGTGAACGCGCTACTCCGCGACGCCGCCGACCGTGGCGAGCTGGAGGGAATCCTTCGCTACAGCGAGGAGCCGCTCGTCTCGTCCGACGTCGTCAAGTCGACATTCTCCTCGATCTTCGACGGCGGTCTCACGACCGTGGTCGACGGCACCCAGGTCAAGGTCGTGGCGTGGTACGACAACGAGTGGGGCTACGCCACCCGGCTCGTCGACCTCGCCGAGCGGGTGCTCGCACCCGTCCCCGCGCTCGTCTGAGCGGCGACTGCAGTCGAAACGGAGAAGCCCCGCATCTTGCGGGGCTTCTCCAATGACCGAGGACCGAGGGCGACCGCGAGAATCGCCCGCTGGCTCCAGCTGCTGCGCTGCTCGCGCCTCTCTTCTCTCGCGCTCGCTCGCTCTTCTACTTGACGAGCGTGAGCAGCTTGAACATCGGCAGGTACATGCTGATGATGATGATGCCGACCATGATGCCGACGCCGACCATCATCATCGGCTCGATGATCGAGGTCAGCGCCTGGATCGATGCGTCGACCTCGTCCTCGTAGAAGTCGGCGACCTTGGAGAGCATCTTCTCGAGCTCGCCGGTCTCCTCGCCGATCTTCACCATCTGCGCGATCATGGGCGGGAAGACGGTGCTCTCGATCAGCGGCTGGGCGATCGAGGAGCCCTCCTCGACCCGGTGCCGCAGGGCGATCGTCTCCTGCTCGACCACCCAGTTGCCGGCGGTCTGAGACGTGATCTCGAGCGCGCGCATGATGTCGACGCCGGAGGCGATCAGCGTCGACAGCGTCCGCGACCAGCGCGCCATCGCGACCTTGCGGACGACGATGCCGATCTGCATCGGGATGCGCAGCTTGAAGACGTCCCACTTGGACCGGCCGCTCTCCGTCTTCTTCCAGCGGCGGAACCAGGTGAGGCCGCCGACCGCTGCGCCGGCGAAGAACACGACGCCCGGGATCGGCAGGCCCGGGACGAGCGGCAGGCGCAGCGCGTTCGAGGCGTGCAGCACGTACTGCGTCAGCGTCGGCAGCTGGCCGCCGAGCTGGGCGAAGATCTTGACGAAGACCGGGACGAGGAACATCAGCATTCCCGTCATCACGAGCGTCGCGAAGGTGAGCACGACCGTCGGGTAGATCATCGCGCCCTTGACGCGACGCTTGATCTTCTGCTCCTTCTCGATCTGGATCGCGACCCGGTCGAGCACCGTGTCGAGCACACCTGCGGCCTCACCCGCCTCGACCATTGCGATGTAGAGGCGGCTGAAGACCTCCGGGTGCGACGCCATCGCCTCGGAGAGGAGCGCGCCCGTCTCGACCTGCTCGCGCACGTCGCCGATCACGATGCCAAGCGCCTGGTCGTCGGTCTGCTCCTCGAGGATGACGAGCGCGGTCACCACCGATAGGCCGGCCTCGATCATCGTCGCGAACTGCCGCGAGAAGACCTGAAGCGACTTCGGTGCCACCTTCTTGTCGAACATTCCCGGTTTCTTGGTCGCCGGGGCACGGCTCCGGATCTCGGCGATCCGCTCCGTGAGCAGGCCGCCGTTGAGGAGGACGTCGCGGGCGGCGGAAACGTCCGCAGCCTGGATCTCACCGGAGAACTCGGCGCCCTGGGAGTTGATCGCGCTGTAGGCGAACTGCGGCATCTACATGTCTCCTATCGGCGCGCGGGGGTAATGGGTCGGCCGATCACTTTGCAGTCGTGGTCGTGGTATCGGTCGTCGCACTCGGCGCGGGAGTCTGTCCCTGGGTAGTCGTAAAGCCCTGGATGGCCTCCGGCTGGGAGCCCGTGTACACGAGCTTCAGCTCGTAGCGGACGCCGGTGGCGGTGTTGACGAGCGTCAGCGACTTGCCGAACTTGAGCGTGACGGGCTTGCCGTTGTCGAAGGAGCCGCCGGCGACGCCGATCTTGGCCTCCTTCTTCTTGAGCGAGCGGAGCACGAAGAGCGGGTTGTCGGCGGGGAACTGGCCCTTCACCTGGACCTGCTGCGGCTTGCCGTCGAGGTTGATCGTCGCGTAGACGGTGGGCGGTGCCGGCGCGGCCGGAGTCGCAGGCGCCTGGGTCGGCGCGCTGGAAGACCCACCGGACCCGCTCGACGACGAGGCCTGGCCCGAGCCCGCTGGCGGCGTGGTGCCGTTTTGGTTGTCGGCCGCGCCCGACGCGGCCTGGGTGCCGGTGATCTGGTCGCTGACCTTCGGGACGAAGGGGTCCTTGGCGGCGAAGAGCGTGAATGACGAGAGCTGTCCCGTCGTGACCTTGACGGCCTCGCCGCGGGGGAGCGCGACGCCTGCGACGACGGCCGACCCCTTCACGGAGGCGGTGGTCGTGCTGCCCGCGCCCGTCACCGGGACGAGCGTCGTGCTTGCCGTGGCACCGGTGGCCGGAGCGGCACTCGACCCACTGCCGTGACCCAGCAGCTTTGGCCCCTGGAGCCCGGCGACGGCGAGTAGCATGACGCCTCCTACGATGAGGATGATTTTTTGCTTCTTCGCCTTGGCGGCGGCGATATCCTGGCTCCTCTTGGCGGCCATCAGGGGTTCGCTCCTGCGGCGACCGTCCCGCTCGAGGACGTGTCGGTAGTCGTGGACGGGGCCGGAGTGGTCGCCGGCGGCGGGGCGGTGAACGAGTACGCGTTGAGCGTGAGCGTCGCCTTGACGACCGGGAAGGTATTCGGGCTGTCGGGAGCCGTGATGTTGATGGTGGACACGGAGTAGAGGCGCCCGCGGGCATCCAGCCGCTGTCCCCGCACCAGCACGAGCGACCGGATGTCGCCGAGGAAGCGGGAGAAGTTGCTGAAGCGTCCCTGCACGATGACGACCAACGGCTGCTCCAGATAACCCGTGCCGGAGACCTGCGCCGATGTCGTAAGCGACTGGAACTTGAGCTGGTTCTGCCCGGCGATTCGGTTGACGTCGAGGAGGATGCCCGCCATGTCCGTCCCGTTGGGCAATGCCTTGGACAGCCGGTAGACGTCGCTCGGCTTAACCGTCACGTTGGTCGAAGGACTCGCGAGCGCAAGCTTGCGCTGCGCCAACTCGGCGCGGGAAGTGCTGACCTGGGCGGTAAGGTCGTTCGCCTTTGCGCGCTGCGGCGAGACGAGCAGGAACCACACTGCGAGGATGAGGAGCAGCCCGACGGCCGTGGCCGCACCGACCTTCCCCTTCGGGGAGCGAAGCAGGTCACTCATGACGCACCTCCGGTCTGATTCAGG
>Ga0302322_100003581_pt1 | contig 13385 bp, 14 predicted proteins | sample Fen_T0_2_FD_203757 | JGI IMG/M metagenome (GOLD analysis project Ga0302322, IMG submission 203757) | Peat permafrost microbial communities from Stordalen Mire near Abisko, Sweden - Fen_T0_2 | ecosystem: Environmental > Terrestrial > Soil > Wetlands > Permafrost | place: Sweden: Abisko...
TATGAAGTTTGAAGTCCATTTACCTTGCGATCGATTATTGCCTTATGTTAAGCATTTGATCATTTCGGAGAATGAAAATACGACTACTTACAAAGTATTACCTGATACGGCATTGGTTATCGGATTTCAATACCGGGGAAAATTGAGTTATACTGATAACGACCAAAAAACAGCTCTCGCAACCGCTGGCATAACCGGCTTAAGGGATAGCTACCGCATCTTTAACAATACAGCTGGAATAGGGTCGGTATTGGTTGTTTTTCGTGAGAATGGTGCAGCCCGGTTTATTCCCACACCCTTACACGAACTATTTGACGAAAGCCTTTCGTTAGAACATTTTTTTGACCGTTCAACCTTATCAGAAATCGAAGAGCGGTTGGCATTGGCAACAAATGACCAGGCAAGAATTAAATTAGTGGAGGGATTCCTTATCAATCAACTGAGTGAACAACAGCCAGACATTTTGGTTACCCGGGCATTGGAACATATCTATGCCTCAAAAGGCACTATGCGAATGACCGAATTAGCAAGTCTGCTTAACACCAGCGCCAGTCCGCTCGAAAAACGTTTCCGGCAAGAGATTGGAGCATCGCCAAAAAAATTCTCTATGATCGTTCGCGCACAAAATGTTTTAACGGCCATGGATAATGGGAAACAGCATTATGCAGAATATCTTTCGAGTTATTACGACCAGGCCCACTTTATAAAAGATTTTAAAAAATTTGCTTCGATAACCCCTGAACAGTACTTGAAGAGTTTGAAATAAACGGTTTTTTACAATCCGCCGTTGTAAGTAAGAGGTAGTTTTGAACATCAAATTTTAAAAAGATGTTTACAGTAAAACAAATGAAGGCGGCACACGCCAAAGTAAAAACCGGAACAGATTTTCCGGCTTATGTTAAGGAAATTAAACAATTAGGATTACTCCGTTATGAATACTTGGTCAGAAACGGAAAAACCATTTATTATGGAGCAAATAATTTTCAGGTAAGCAGTGAAGCTATTTATACCGAAAAAGTAATTTCTATAATTTCATCTCCGGCAGCCGTAAAGCAAATTATAGCCGAGCATCAACAAGGCAAAACCGACTTTTTAACATTTTGCACAAATGTAGCAGACGCCGGCGTGGAAAAATGGATGGTGGATACACAAAATATGCTTTGCAGTTATTATAATCTGGATGGAAATACCATGGTAGCCGAGCCTATTCCGGATTCCGGATATCAAAATATTAGGCCTTTAAATTTCTTTGAAGGCCTAATATTAAATTTTGAGCGTTTTTTCAAAATAACGTGGCCTGGTCTCAAGGGCTCCGATTGCCAATAATTTGATAGCGGATTTACGACTATTAATTGACCTGGCGGCCTAAAAAAAGCGATTTTGATAATGGTGACAGGAAGCGCTTCAAACTATTTATGAATTTAAAAACCATACATACCACCCGAAACCGAAATTTGCTCACCCGTAATCCATGCTGCATCATCGGAAGCAAGAAATACGGCAGCTTTCGCAATATCTTCGGGCTGACCTCTGCGACCAAGCGGCGTATTGGCAACGAACATTGTTTCGGCCTCACTACCAGTAGTGACGCCCGCACTACGTGCACCTTCTGTTTCCGTAGCGCCAGGCAAAATAGAATTGACACGAATGTTTTTTGCACCCAGTTCTTTCGACAAAGAAATCGTTATGGCATCTACTGCCGCTTTAGTAGCAGAATATAACGAGACTCCCGCCATCGGCATTTTGCTTGCACCCGAACTGATATTGATGATATTGCCGCCCTTATCGCCAAACAGTTTCAAAGCTGCCTTGATAGTCAATACGGGGCCCAAAACATTAACGTTGAAATGCTGATGAAAAGCTTCTACGGTTGCCTGTTCAACAGGTAAGTATTGCTGAAAGACCGCGTTGTTTACTAAAATATCTAACGTGCTGAAGGCCTTCTTGGTTTCTTCAAACAGCCTGGTTACATCGGCTTCATTCGATACATCGGCCTGTACCGCAATGGCTATGCCACCATTGTCGGTTATCTCCTTAACCACGCTATTTGCGCCTTCTTTACTTGATGCATAATTCACAACCACTTTTGCACCTTCTGCCGCAAAGTGTTTTGCGATAGATGCACCTATTCCCTTTGAAGCACCGGTAACTACCGCTACTTTGTTTTTTAATTTAGTCATTATTTCTATTATTTAATACTTTTTTATTGATATTTATTTAATCGTTCGATTCCAATTCTTCAGAATTTTTTCCGTTCTGAATCATATCCAAACATACTGTGCTGTAACGAACTGCGTGTTGACATGAATCACTAAATAGGCTTGATACAGGTCAATTCAAGGTGATGACTTATATCATATTAATATGATAAGGAGTTGTAAAGTAGCAACTTAAGATAGAGGCGAAAAACCAGCGTGGCAGAAAGCCAGTCCGGTCACAATGGCATATATTGCATGGGCAAGCACTTTTTTTACATTCGGGAAGCTATATCGATGAGGGTTTCTGAACGGCAATTTAAAGCCGGCCGCTTTGTGGAAAAGCTATATTAAAGCTTGTTGTTTGCGGGCGTGTTATGAGATGTTCCTGTTCGGGTAAAAAACTAAAATTATATTATTTGGATACCGAATTTCATGCTTGCATAAAGATCTATTTAAAAGAGTTTTTCCTTATCCTGCTCAAAGTTTCCGGGGATAAACCCAGATAAGAAGCGATCATGTTTTGCGGGAACCGCTGTAGAAAATGCGGATAATTGCTGATCAAATCCTCGTAACGCTCTTCAGCCGTATAGCTCATAGCCGCCTGCATTCTCTTCTGGTTTGCAATGGTGTAATTTTGACTGATTACGTTCGCCATCGCTGAAAAGGCAGGTATATGCTTAAGATACTCTTCAATTTGAGCATTGGTTGATTGCAGAATCTCCAGATCCTCCAGCGCTTCAATATTAAAGCGACTTGGCGTTAACAGGTAAAAACTTTCAAAATCGGCCAGCCACCAGCTTTCCAAAGATAATTTCAGTATATGTTCATGCCCCTTTTCATCTACGGTAAAGGTCCTGGCGGATCCTTTTACAATAAACCCGATATATTTGCATACATCGCCTTCCTGTAAAAAGTATTGCCGTTTTCGAAGTTTTTTGGGTTTGAAATGCTCCATCAGCAAATGCTTATCATCTTCTGAAAGCAGTTTGCCTGATATTTCTTGAATGTAATCGAAAAGCGCTTCAAAATTGGACATCGTTCAAGTATATAAATTATTCGCAATTTACTCAAGCTACCTGATAAAAGACAAAAAAACATCGTAATCACTCAGTATGCTTGACGGCGCAGACGACAGTCTCTTTTTGGCAAATATAATTGAAAGCAATAAATCCCTGCTTCATGGAAGAAACAGGGATTTAAAAGAAACTTATAATCAAACTGTGTTTTGCTTTGTCTAAAAGTCAGGATCGCATCTAAATTTGCAATCCCGATTTATCAATCGAACTTGATTAAGTCCTGAAAGATGAGTTTACCCCAGGTATTTCCATGCGCCTGCACAAGCAGTCCGCCTTCCGAAAGCCCGCCAAGTTTGACTGGCGCGAAACCAAGTTTTTCCGCAAGCGTACCAATCTCCGCTGCTGCGCCGTCATCGTCGCTCGCCAGGAACACGACTCTTCTGCCACCATGTACGGCCGGATCTTGATCAAGAATGGCAGCGACTAAATGGTTAAAGCCCTTAACCAGTTTTCCACCAGTAAAGGCCTGCGCCACGAACCTGGCAGAAGGCAATCCTCCCAGCTTCTCAGGGGGCACGCCGTAGGCATTGGTCACATCAACGATGGTCTTCCCCTGCCAGGTGGGCAGCGCCTTTGCGACATCCGGGTGCGATTCAAAGTGCACAGCCAAAAAGATAACCTCCGCCTTGACGGCTTCCGCTAGTGTTGCGGGAATGATCCCCGGACCGATCGTAGCCGCATCGGATGCAAAGCTTTCCGGTTCGCGCGTGGTTGCAACGGATACTTCGATGCCCTTGCGGGCAAACGCTTTAGCCAGGGCCTTGCCGATTTTGCCGAAGCCGATAATTGCGTAGCTGGCTACTTTGTTTTCTGATTTATTCATTTTGAAAATTTTAATTATTTAATGGCGCGTTTATAAACCCGCACCAGCGTAGGGTCAATTATTTAGACAGATAAGTCATACCACCATCAACAAGGAGTTCAGCACCAAGCATAAACGAAGAATCATCAGAGGCCAGGAAAACTGCTGTTTTACCAATGTCAGATGGTTGCCCAATTCTGCCGGTCGGCATTACACTTGCAAAGTGTGTTTTTACAGCTTCAATTTGTTCTGCGGGAACAAACTTTTCAAATGCTGGTGTATCTGTCGTCCCTGGTGTTATTACATTTACTCTGATTTTTCTATCTAAAAGGTCGCTTGAAAATCCTTTTGCAAAATAGATTACAGCCGCTTTTGCAGCACCATAAAGCGTAAAATTCGCATATGCCCGATGTGCAGCATTTGACCCGATCAGAATAATAGAACCACCATCATTCACATAAGGCAGTGATTTTTGAACTGTGAAGTAAACACTTTTTAGGTTCAGATCAATTGCTTTGTCAAAGTCGGCTTCGCCTATACTTGCCACAGTTCCTACTGTTCCGGCGCCGGCATTGGCTACAACCACGTCTATTTTACCAAATTTTTCAGCTGTTGCTGCAAACACTCTTTCCAGGTCGGCAAGGTTGGTTACATCGGCATTTATGGCTATAAAATTATCGCCAAGCTGGGCCACAGCGCTATTTAAGGTGTCCTGATTTCTGCCGACAATAGCACCAACAGCACCTTCGTTTTTAAACGCTTCAGCAATACCAAACCCGATACCGCTATTGCCGCCTGTAATCACGGCAACCTTATTTTTTAATTTATCCATTATTTCTATTCCTTAAGATTTGAGCGACAAAGGTAGATTAGTAAAGTTATTTTTAGTAACTTTGTACTGAAAAATAACAGTAACATAGAGGTAACACAGTAACATTGTGATGTGTCAGATTAAAGATTTGCAAGAGCAAGGCAAGAAAAAAGAGAGCCGTTCAATATGCAATGGGCGTGCTAATGGGAAATAGTGTCTTTTTCGATGTTTTTTAATTATCGAGCAAGCTTGCACCTTTTCATGATTGTCATCTGTAAGATTTGCCTGGTCTTTTAATGGCGTTGCCAATATTTCAAACATACAAAGAGCTTTAAAGTATCTGTGTAAAAAACCCTGTGAACACGGTATTGAAAAAAGGTATCTGAAACCAATATTAATACCTCAATATTGAGTGTTAAAAAAGCCCTATTGAATTAAACAACATGGCTTCCCGGATTTTGTTTTTTATTTAAAATAAAGGGGGATTTGCAGCTTTGTACTGAAATAACAGTATCATCAGTGTAACCAAATAACATTATGGGTTGTAAAATAGAAGAGTTCCAACAGGAACAAAAGAAAAGAATGCGAGCCGTTCAGGATTCAATGGACGTGCTGAACGGGAAATGGAAAATTGCTATTATTTCGTCTATTTGCTGTTACGGTAAAAGGCGGTTTTCCGATATTTTGAATGATGTAGAAGGTGTTTCTAACCGAATGCTGAGCAAGGAATTAAAGGAATTAGAACTCAACCAGTTGGTCAAACGAACCGTTTTAGATACCCAACCTATAACAGTTCAATATGAACTTACGGAACACGGCAATACGCTGCAAACCATCATCAGCAATCTTACAGATTGGGGAATTGTACACCGAAAAAAAATTGTCGGGAAATAACGTTCGTTCTTTGTTGGTGGTCCTGCCATTATAGCCAACCACTTCGCATCAACCATTAACTTCGGTTGCCAATTCCGAGTAGAAAAATGAGTAGCGGACACTCAAACTATGCTTTGTAGCTATTATGAACGTGATGGTAAGCCGATGGTAGTTGAGCCTATTCCAAAATATGGTTACTAACTTCCCGGATTCATTACTATGCCCGGTTTGAGATCGGATAGCAGCTTAAAACAAAACCCACTTATAAAAATAAGCGGGTTTTGTTTGAGTAAACTTCGGTAGTACCGAAATTTTCAGTGGTCCTTGGACTACAAAACCCGAACTCTTTTATGGCTGATTTGCATTATGCGGCCGGTTTGGAGGATAATTTGCAGCAGATTTAACTTAATTTTAAGTTACCCTTTATATAATGCCAAATGAAGCCATTAATATCAATATTTTTAAGTTTAACTGTTGGGCTTTTCATTTACTGGGCGTACCATCAATACCTAACTGGAATGAATTTATTTCTAAGCTATTTTGCAATTGCCATTCTTATTATCTTACTTATACTTAATTGTTTGATGATTTTCAAATCAAATAATATAAGAGTGACTTTTGATCATTTTTTCTCACCTTCAACTTAGCAACTTTTTTGGGCTGCGGTTCAGGGCACAATATTTGTGTTGTTATATGGAAAATGGTAAAACCAATCTTTTACTTAACGGTAGTGCTTATTGTGGCGCTGGTTGGAAGTTGTAGGGATAAATCTAAACAAGCTAATAACTCTTCCAATATGAAAGACACAGTAAAGGGTTTTCAGCGTGATGAACTTGTAAAGCGTTTGGTAAGAGCCGGGGAACTTGAACTCTCGGGCGAGAACCAGATTGAGTTGGATACCTACTTCGAACCAACAAATTATCGCTTCCACGGCCCCGAAGGTTTCGAGGCGAATTATGCTGGCCTCACAAACTATTTCAAATCTATACGTGCCGCATTCGATGATCGTTCAATTAAGCGGGGAATCATTGTCGCTGAAGGAAATCAAATAGCTTGCCAAACATGGATTGAAGGGAAATTTGTCAGGGAATTCACCCAATCTCCGGTTGGCCCTCTGCCTCCCAACGGAAAACAAGTTGTCTTCGACCTCATCAATATATTTCGGTTTGACGATCAAGGCCGGTTAGTAGAAGAATGGGTACACATCGATAACAGAAATCTCCTCAAGCAACTTGGAGCGGAGGGAAAATAACGAAATATTGCGCTGTTATTCAGTTACCCCAAGCGGAAACGCTTAACGTACATCAGGAACACACTAAGTAAAACATATATCCTGTTTCTCAGTTGTAAAGTAGGATCTTTTCGACCACACTTCTTTTCTAAGCACTGCAAATATTTGCCGTGATAAAAATCCACACTAAAAATATCAACTTATGAAAGTTTTTGTAACAGGCGCAACGGGCTTTGTTGGCTCTGCCATTGTTGAGGAGTTAATCGCTTCCGGGCACCAGGTCATTGGCCTATCGCGCCATGAAGATTCGGATAAGAAACTTATGGCGGCTGGCGCGCAGACGCATCGCGGCGACCTTAATAATTTAGACAGCCTGCGAAGTGGGGCTGCCGCCGCCGATGGTGTAATTCATACGGCTTTTAATCATGATTTTTCGAAGTTTAAAGAAAGCTCTGAACATGATAAACGGGTAATAGAAGCCTTGGGTGATGCGTTGGCCGGCTCTGATCGTCCGCTGATCGTCACCTCTGCCATCGGGCTGCTGGAACGCGGGCGGCTGGTCAATGAAGATGACAGGCCTATTCCAGGGCCTATTCCCCGCATTGCTTCAGAAGAGGCCGCAGATACCGTAGCCGGACGGGGCGTAAGTGTCTCGGTTGTCCGCCTTTCACCCTCAGTTCACGGTGAAGGAGATGTCGCCTTTATACCAACACTCATTAAGATCGCCCGCGAAAAAGGGATATCGGTTTATGAGGGAAAGGGAACAAACACCTGGCCTGCGGTGCACCGGCTGGACGCGGCGAGACTATTCAGGCTTGCATTGGAGAAGGATGCAATTAGTGGTACACGCTACCACGGCGTTGCCGAAGAGGGCATTCCGTTCCGCGAGATCGCCGAGGCCATCGGGACGGGACTGAACGTCCCGGTTGTGAGCAAGTCAAAGGAGCAAGCAGCCGCACATTTTGGCCCGTTCGCACATTTTGCAGCTATGAGTATCCATGCATCAAGCAAAAAAACCCGGGAAGCCCTGGCATGGCAACCAACACAGCCAGGGTTAATCGCGGACCTCGGCGGGAAATTTTACTTTTCTGCCTAATAAATTAATCTGAAACCACCAGTAAAAATCATCATCATGAAAAAAGTTTCCATAACCGGAGCAAATACAGGAATTGGTTTCGAGACAGCCAGGCAACTGGCGCAATTGGGCTACTTTGTTTATTTGGGCTGTAGAGAGGTGCCAGGCCGATCGTTAAATGCGCAACATTGGACAAAGACGGTCCGACAGGAAAATTTTTCAAAGATGGTGGGGAAGTACCCTGGTAGGATATGCTAAAAACACGCTGGCATTTTCCAACTATAATACAGCGATTTAACATTTAAGATTTAACTTCTTATAGACAACTAAGATCTTAATTATCAAAAGGGTTTGCATTAGCCAAGCCCTTTTGATTTTAAAGTAAGACTGATACGAAAGCTGCGTCGGAAATTTAATATTTAAATATCTAATTAAATTAATCATGGAAGATAACCTGAAAAATAAAGTAGTGGCCATCACTGGTGCCAGCAGCGGAATTGGCAAAGCTACAGCAATATTACTCGCGAAAAGTGGTGTAAAAGTTATTCTTGGTGCACGTGATGCCAAAGGCCTGGAAACCGTAGCCAATGAGATCAAACTCAACGGTGGCGATGCCGTGTTTATGTCATTAGATGTCAGGCGGCGTGATGATCTCACTGGCTTCGTTGATCTTGCGATCACATCTTTTGGAAAACTGGATGTGCTGTTTAATAACGCAGGCATAGCGCCAAACTCACTCATGGATGAACTTCGTTTAGACGATTGGGATGCTATGATCGATATTAATCTTCGTGGTGTATTACACGGAATTGCAGCAGCCTTACCCGTATTCCGCAAACAGGGGTTCGGTCATATTATTAATACTGCTTCAACAGCAGGCATAGTCATCAAGCCAACTATGGCGGTTTATGCTGCCACCAAGTTTGCTGTAAGAGCCATATCTGAAGGTTTACGCCAGGAAGCCGGAGAAAATTTGCGTGTTACTGTTATCACTCCGGGATTTGTTAATACAAACCTGGCCGATTCTATCTCAAACCCCGATGTCAAGGCGCAGATCGCTGAAAAAATGGCTGAGATCGCTCTGTCGCCTGATGCAATAGCAGGCGCAGTTGTTTATGCGATCAGCCAGCCGGGGAACGTAGATATAGGTGAGATTATTGTCAGGCCTACCGCCCAGGCTTAATATTGATGCGAAGAACTAAGCAACCAGCCGTTAATTGATATTACGGGTGGTCTTTATAACGCAATATTTTTTTGCAATACTACTTTGTGGTAACTGACGTATGATACCACCAAAAGCAAAAGCATAACGAAGGGTGCTATTAGATTAAATGGAGGATCGCCAGCCTTAAAGTGGGCGAGTATCGCTGACGAGAAACTGAGAGAAAAACCGAAATAGGCCCATTCCTTAACACGCGCAGGAACCGCCGGAATAACTATCGCAAATGCGCCCAGAAGCTTGGCAATTCCGAGTTCTACACGGAACCAATCGGGAAATCCCAAGTGTGCAAAAGCAACTTTTAGGGCGGGATTAAAGAAATAGTTATAAAACGTCGCGAGCATCCCCAGTACAACAAGGCCGGTAGTGATCCAATAGGTGATTTTTATTGCTTTCATTATTTTTGTTTTGTAGATGATAGCGCAAACCTACACCTAATAAGTTTACTTTTGCTATGGGTTTACCTGTGGAAACCGGTTTCCATGAAGAAACTACCATTGCATATGAAAGAAAAAATCGACCTTGATCCTGTACGTTGTACCGCCCACCATATGGCAATTAACGACACCATGGACGTTTATGTCTTGAAAGTGGAAGATCCGGATAATCGCTCTCTTGGCTTCGGCAAGCAACGATTTATGGAACTAAAAGCAAATATTGACGGTATCGCGGCAAAAATGCTCTCCAAGGAATTGCAGCAGTTGGAGTTAAATGGACTGGTTACGCGGACGGTACTCGATACTAGACCTATTACCGTTGAGTATAACCTAACTGAATTTGGCCATTCGCTCCAGCCTATATTAATGAAATTTCGTCCTGGGGGATCAAGCACCGGGAGAGAATTGTAAAGCAAATGAGCACTAAGTAAACAATCACTAAATATGTTAATAGAGTTTGTTACCCAGCCGCAGTTTAATTTTTTGACGGCCTTTGCAGAAGCCTTAAAAGTACCTGTGATGAATAATGAGCTGCAAATTCCTTCATCCCTCGGAGAAGGATTTGTACGCCGCGTTGATCTTAATGATGACTTCCGTTTGTTGATACATCGTTACCACCTGAACCAGGAGCTGATCTTAAAACGGATAGGTTCAACAGAACCGGCAAGCTTCATCAGCGTAATTTTTTATAATAATGAAGAGCCGGTCAGCTTAATTACTGACGGTCAGGAACAACATAATTTTAGTCGTTATAATGATATGGCGATCCAGATCGCATCTAATAACTTTGATTCGTTGATCACTTTTCCGGCCCATACCGAGATCTATTTTACCGTTATAGGGTTAAGTGCCACGCGCCTTAAGGGCTTGTTGGAACTTAATCGTTCTGATCATTTGATTGATACCATTGTAAACCCCAAAGAATCCTTTCTTTTTTATGAAAGTATGGGGACAGAAACACAAATGACACTCAAACAGCTTTCAGAGCCACAGGCAGAGCATGCGCTTGCAAACTTTTATTATCGGCTTAAAGCGGAAACGCTGTTATATGATGTTTTTAACCAGCTGCACAACCGCGAATCTACCGGACATAGCGAGGTTAACAAAGCCGATGCGGAAAAGCTTGCGATCATCCGGAAAGCTGTACTCAGCGATCTTAGCCAGCCTCCCAGCCTGCCAGACCTGGCCAAATTAGGTGGCCTGAGCGAAACCAAAATGAAAGATCTGTTCAGGCAGGTATTTGGGGATAGCATTTACAATTACTACCAAACGGCCCGGATGGAGGAAGCGGCCTATCTGCTCAAACATAAAAATTACTCGGTGAGCGAGGCGGGCTATCAGCTAGGCTTTAGTAATTTGAGCCATTTTACCCGCTTATTTGAGCGGCACCATCAGCAAAAGCCTAAAAAGTACGCATCTGGCGGATAGGACTATTTTTCGGGCGAAGCCCGCTATTTTATATTTGGCATCCTGGCGACCTTTGACATATCATTTAAAACATAAAAACAAACGATATGAAAAAGTTACTCATGCCATACAATAGCCAATCCCTGAATTTGAAGAATCATTTGGTGATGGCCCCTATGACCCGCAGCCGTGCTATCAGCAATATACCTAACGCCCTTATGGCGGAATATTACAGCCAGCGCAAGGGCGCAGGCTTAATCATTACCGAAGGCACCGCGCCTGCGCCGGAAGCCCTGGGTTACGCCCGTATTCCGGGCATTTTCTCACCTGAACAAGTTGAAGGCTGGAAATTAACGACAGCCGCAGTACACCAAAACGAAACTAAAATATTTTTGCAATTGATGCATACGGGCCGTATCGGCCACCAGGCAAATCTACCTGCGGGCGTTCAGGTGGTAGGTGTGTCAGCTATAGCGGCAGCAGGGCAAATGTATACAGACACCGCTGGTATGCAGGATTATCCGGTTCCGGTAGCCTTATCTACCCAAGGTGTACAAGATGTGATCAGCGAATACGTAAATGCTGCTAAGAACGCCATGGCCGCAGGCTTTGATGGTGTAGAATTACATGCTGCAAATGGTTATCTTATTGAACAATTCCTGAACCCAAATGTGAATGACCGAACCGATATATACGGCGGCACCATCGAAAACAGAAGCAGGTTTGCCCTGGAAATAGCACAACAGGTAGCAGACGCTATCGGCAAAAAAAAAGTTGGTGTACGGATATCACCTAATTCCACTCTTGGTGACCTGCAGGCTTACGATGCCGATGCTACGGAGGAAACTTACATTCATTTAAGCCGGGAGTTTAACCGCATCGGACTTGCCTATATACACATCAGCATTAATCCGCAAGTGCCTGCACAAACCTTGGCCGCTATTCGTACTGAATTTGAAGGAACAATAATTTACTGTAACACCTTTACTGCTGAAAAAGCGGAGGCTGAATTAAATAAAGGAGATGCAGACCTAATCGCTTTTGGAAGAGCTTTTCTTGCAAATCCTGACCTGGAGCAACGCATCGTCAACGAAGCGGAACTAAACGCACCCGATTTCAGCACCTTATATACACCCGATGCTAAAGGCTATACCGATTATCCGGTTTTATTCAACTGATGTTTTTGCTGGTGACCTCATACATGTCCACAAGTTCCGGCGGTATCTTCTACCGCCGGGGCAAACGATAGTATGGACTCCCGGTAAGAATCAAACTCTAAAATCGTCGTTTAAACGAAAATAAAGCACATTTTGAAATAAGATGCTGTTAAATGATATCAATTTTTAAAAATATCGAACTCTAATTTTTGGGCAAGAAAAACGCTGGAAAGTATTGTAAATCAAATAGTTGAATTAACAAAAAAAGGAAACATTCTGTAAAGAACATTTCCTTTAGTGGTCCCGACGAGAATCGAACTCATATCTAGAGTTTAGGAAACTCCTATTCTATCCGTTGAACTACGGGACCTGGTGATTTACAAATTTAGAATTACGATTTCGGATTTACCCTGTCTATTCGCGAATCGTTGCAAAGGTGCGAATTTTGTATGAGTTAGTCAAGGGTTGTTGTTGGTTGATTGAGTTAGATTAAGTTGAATAAGTTAACTTCATTATTCAGCGTCACGCCTCATCTGCATATCCGCATATTTATACATCTTTACATCATTCCTCATCTGCATATCAACCTATCTGACCACCGCCCCGTCATGAAAACCGCCATCGGCTGATACAAAACTCAGCTTTCCTTCGGCATTTTCAGCCATCAGGATCATGCCTTGCGACAGGATACCCTTTATTTCGCGTGGCTCAAGGTTAACCAAAACGCTCACTTTTTGCCCTATAATGGCTTCCGGCTCAAAGTATTCAGCAATGCCGGATACGATGGTGCGCTGGTCTATCCCCGTATCAATTGTCAACTTAAGGAGTTTTTTTGTTTTGGCAACTTTTTCGGCTGTTAATATGGTTCCGGTGCGGATATCCATCGCAGCAAAGCTTTCAAAATTGATATTTTCCTTTGCGGGTGCAATTGCCAGCTGATTTTTGGGCGCATTAGCTTCCTTTTTATCAAAAAGCTTTTGCATCTGGTAGTCAATCACGTCATCCTCAATTTTTTCAAACAGCAAGGTGGCGGGGTTTAACTGGTGGCCGTTTTCAAAGGCAATATCCTGGTCAAATGCTATCGCGGCGAATGGCAGGT
>Ga0302322_100003584_pt1 | contig 13384 bp, 12 predicted proteins | sample Fen_T0_2_FD_203757 | JGI IMG/M metagenome (GOLD analysis project Ga0302322, IMG submission 203757) | Peat permafrost microbial communities from Stordalen Mire near Abisko, Sweden - Fen_T0_2 | ecosystem: Environmental > Terrestrial > Soil > Wetlands > Permafrost | place: Sweden: Abisko...
GGAACCGCCGCCGGGAGAACGGGGTCTGCGATCACCGTGTGGGGCTGCACCCGAGGCTGCAGGGCCGTCCGCGGTGCTGGCAGAATCTGCCGGGTGAAGTTCGACGTGGTGGGGGCGGAGCTCGACGTGGATCGAGCGGGCAGCGGGCCGGTCGTCGTGCAGGCGCACGGGATGACCGCGAGCCGGGCCTCGGAGGCGCAGTGGGGGTTCGACTTCCGCGGTCTCGCCGGTACCCACACGCTGATCCGGTACGACGCGCGGGGTCACGGTGAGTCCAGTGGTCGCCAGGAGCCGCAGGACTACTGCTGGGACAACCTGGCCACGGACCTGCTCAGCCTCCTGGAGGAGGAGCAGGAGCCGGTCGACGCCATCGGTGCCTCGATGGGCACGGCGACGATCCTGACCGCAGCGGTGCGTCGTCCGGAGGTGTTCCGACGTCTGGTGCTGGTCATCCCGCCTACCGCGTGGCAGACCCGGGACGCGCAGCGCGGTGTGTACGAGGCGGGGGCGGACGCCATCGAGCGCGACGGGATCGAGGCTTTCCTGGCGATGCTGGGGACCGCTGCGATGCCTCCGGTCGTGGCCGAGAAGAACATGACCACGGTGCCGCAGGTCAGCGGCGATCTGCTGCCCAGCGTCCTGCGTGGTGCTGCCGTCTCCGATCTGCCGCCGCTCGACGTCCTGGCTCGGCTCTCGCTCCCGGTGCTGCTGCTGCCCTGGGTGGGCGACGCCACGCATCCGTTGAGCACCGCCGAGACCCTGGCCGCCACCCTGCCCGACGCCCGGATGCAGGTGGCCGAGTCCGTGGCGGACGTCGAGCGCTGGCCCGCCCTGGTGGCCGACTTCCTCCGCTGACCACGCTGGAGCGTCTTCCTGCGGGACGTCCTCGCCGCGGCGTCGGTGCGGCTGCGGGCTGCCGGGTGACGGGGCAGGTGTGGCGGAACGGTGGCGCGGAGGCACGGGCGATGCGTGGCCCGACGAGGCGTCCCGTTCGCCTCGGTTGGCTTCTGCGAGGGAGGAGGGCCCGGTTGCTGATCCATTCGGCTGATCGTCATATCGTCGATTTCGCGGATCGAGTCTTCCACCTTGAGATCATGACGGGTGGCATGAATCGGCTCCTGTCGCGGTCGATCCGTCGAGCAACCGACCGCGACACCGCCGAGCCACCCTCTGCGGTCCAGCCGAAGATCGTTCCAACGTAACGATCGGCCTTCCGCTCGTGACCCGGGTGATCACCGGGCCGCGAGCTGCTCGAGCACCTCGCGGAAGATCTGTCGGCGTTCCGCGGGGACGGCGGCGAGCAACTCCCTCTCCATCGCGCGGATCGAGGAGCGACAGGCCGCGAGCCGGGCGCGGCCGGCGTCGGTGAGGGTGACCACCCGGTTGCGGCGGTCCCGCGGATCCGGCGCGCGACGGACCAGCTCGCTCGACTGCAGCCGGTCCAGGATCGGGATCAGCCGGGTCGCGTCGCGGCCGACCTGCTCGGCGAGCTGGGCCTGGGTCGGGGCCGGGCCGCCGTCCAGCTGCGAGAGCACGGCGTACTCCCACATGTCGACGCCGCAGGCCTCCAGCAGGGGCAGCTCGCGCCGGATCACCTCCTGCGCCAACCGGTACAGCGCAGCGCCCAGGTCCTGCCGCTTCGGGACGTCCGCCACGGCGGGAGCCTAGCGTTGACGCAATCATCTACTGCGGTGCATCATCTACCGGGTGACATCATTTTTCGCACCCGGACCCGCTGACGGAAGCGGTGCCCGCCTGCTCGAACGGCGCGCCCAGCTGCGCCGCGCCCTGGACGACGAGGGCCGGCTCGTCGACGTCGTCACCGAACGAGATCTCGCCCGCCCCACCCCGTGCTCCGGCTGGACCCTGTCCGCGCTCCTCGGGCATCTGATCGGGCAGCACCTCGGGTTCGCGCAGGCGGTCCGGGACGGGGACGCGCCCCCCGACGCCTACCGGCCGCGCCCGGCCCAGGACCACGAGTCGATCCTCGACGTGACGACGCGCTGGCGCGACTCGGTCGCGGCCCTCACGGACGCTGTGGCGCAGGCCGCGCCCGACCGTCCGGTGACGCTCGTCGAGGTGGCCCGCGACCGGCCGCTCCCGCTCGAGGCGGTCCTCACGATCCAGCTGGTCGACACCGCCGTCCACACCTGGGACGTCGCACGGACGCTCGGGCGCGACCACATGCCGGCCGCCGACGTCGTCGCGGCGGTCCTGGCGGTCGCGCGGCAGCTCCCGGACGACGACCGCCGCGGCCTCCCCGGTGCCGCGTTCGCCCCGGCTCGGGACGCCGCCCCGACTCCCGGGGGCGCCGGGCCGGACGACTGGGCGACCACCCTGGCCCTCCTGGGCCGCACCCCCTGACGTGCGGTGTGCGGGGGCCGGGCGTACCGCTGTGACATAGGGCACCAAGACGATCGATATTGCCAAGTAGTCGCCGTCCTGTCTAGGCTTCCTGCTGGTCAAGAGCGTCAGCGCCAAGCCCTGGCTGGCTGACCGGCAACCCTCCTGTGCGGCGGGGTGCTCCAGGTGACGACCCGGTCCGTCGCGACCCGCGGCGGGCAAGCGTACGGTCCGCGGTCCGGTCGACCGCGGCCTCTACCGGTCCGAGGAGCTCGAGTCATGTCCGATTCCGACACGTCCCGTCCCGCGGTGGCCTCCGTGCTCACCGAACTGCAGCCGGAGCCGTCAGGGCGCCGTCGCCGCGGCCTGTTCTGGATCGCGGGGGTCGCCGCCCTCGCGGTCGTGGCGCTGGTGGCCGGCCTGGTGTGGGCCAACCGTGGCGATTCCGGCGGCAAGTACAGCGCGTCGGGGGAGCCGCTGCGGGTGTTCGCGTCGGTGACGCCGCACGCCGAGATCCTGAAGTACGTCAACGACACCCTCGCCAAGGGCGCCTTCAGCCTGAAGATCATCGAGGAGTCGGACGGCGTCGACGGCAACGACGTCGTCGAGCACGGCGACGCCGACGCCAGTTACTTCGAGCACGTGCCCTACCTGAACTCCGACACCAAGGACAAGGGCTTCACCGATCTGAAGGTCGCGGCGACGGTCCACATCGAGCCGTACGGGATCTACTCCAAGAAGTACAAGAGCTTCTCCGACGTGCCGGACGGCGGCCTGGTGCTGCTCTCGAACAACGTCAGCAACTTCGCCCGCGGCCTCTACCTGTTGCAGGCCGCAGGTCTGATCAAGGTCGACCACCAGTTCGGCGACACCTCCGCCGACGCGCTGACGATCACCGAGAAGAACATCGTCGACAACCCCAAGCACCTGAAGTTCCAGCAGGTGGAGCCGGCGCAGATCCCGCGGTCCCTGCCGGACGCGGCGCTCGGCCTGGTCAACGGCAACATCGCGCTCGAGGCCGGGCTGACGCCGTCCAAGGACGCGCTCCTGCTGGAGAAGGGCGAGGGCAACCCGTACGCGAACATCCTCGTCGTCCCGGACGCCCTCAAGGACGACGCGCGGGTCGTGGCGCTGAAGAAGATCCTCGAAGGCCCCGAGGTCGCCGACTTCATCGCCAAGAAGTACCCCGGCTCGGTGCTGCCGGTGAACAAGGGCAGCAACTGAGGTGTTCCGCACGGAAGACCTGGTCAAGACGTTCGTCCACGGCACGAGCCGGATCGAGGCCCTGCGCGGCATCTCGCTGGAGGTCCCGCAGGGCGAGGTCTACGGCATCATCGGCCGCAGCGGAGCTGGCAAGAGCACGCTGATCCGCTGCCTGAACCTGCTGGAGCGGCCGACGTCGGGGCGCGTGCTGCTCGACGACGAGGACCTCACCGCGCTGGCACCGGCGGAACTGCGCCGCCGGCGCCGGCGGATCGGCATGGTCTTCCAGCACTTCCACCTGCTGACGTCGCGCAGCGTGCTGCGCAACGTCGAGTTCCCGCTGGAGGTCCAGGGCATCGACCGGGCGCGCCGTCGCGCCCGGGCCCTGGAGCTCCTGGACGTCGTCGGGCTCGCCGACCGTGCCGACGACTACCCCTCCCGGCTGTCCGGCGGGCAGAAGCAACGCGTCGGGATCGCCCGGGCGCTGGCCGGCTCGCCGCGGGTGCTCCTGTGCGACGAGGCGACCAGCGCGCTGGACTCGCAGACGTCCGAGCAGATCCTGGCGCTGCTGGCCGAGGTGAACCGGGCGTTCGGCGTCACCGTCGTGCTCATCACGCACGAGATGTCGGTGGTGCGGTCGATCTGCACGTCGGCGGCGCTGCTGGACGACGGCCGGGTGGTGGATTCCGGTCGGCTGACCGACCGGGTGGGCGACCCGGCGTCGGAACTGGGGCAGCTGCTGCTGCCCCTGGACGCGGCGCCCGCCGCCGACGGCGAGCGCCACGTCCTGCTCACCTTCACCGACGCCGTCGCGGGCTCGCCGGTGCTCAGCCGCCTGGCCCGCGATCTGGGGGTGGACGTGACGATCCGGTCCGGCGGGGTGGAGCGCATCGGGGGCGTGGAGGTGGGGCGGCTGCAGGTCGCCCTGGAACCGGCCACCGGCGGCGGGTCCGGGCCCGTCGACGCCGAGGCCGTCGTGCGGTACCTGTCCGACCGCGGGGTCAGGGCCCAGGTGCACGCGTGAGCGCCGTCCTGGCCGTGCCCGCGGCGGAGCAGCCGTGGACCGACTACCTCGACCTGCTCTGGCAGGCGTTCACCGAGACCCTGTACATGGTCGCGCTGTCGGCGGTGTTCACCTTCGTGCTGGGACTGGCCATCGGCGTCCTGCTCTACGTGACCGGGCCGGGTGGCGTGCTCACCAACCGGTTCGTGTACGGCCCGCTGGGCGTGCTGGTGAACGTCGGCCGGTCGCTGCCGTTCCTCATCCTGCTCATCGTGCTGCTGCCGGTGACCCGGGCGATCGTCGGGACCTCGCTCGGCGCGACCGCCGCGATCGTGCCGCTGACGATCGGCAGCTCGCCGTTCTTCGGGCGCGTGGTGGAGACCGCGTTGCGGGAGGTCGATCCGGGCCGGATCGAGGCGGCGCAGTCCATGGGCGCCACGACCGCCGACATCGTCCGCAAGGTGCTGCTGCCCGAGGCGTTGCCGGGCCTGCTCGCGGGGGCGACGCTCACCCTGGTGATGTTCGTCGACTACTCCGCCATGGCCGGGGCGATCGGTGCGGGCGGGCTGGGGAACTTCGCCATCAAGTACGGCTACCAGCGGTTCAACACCCAGCTCATGCTGGCCACGGTCGTCATCCTGGTGGTGCTGGTCCAACTGCTGCAGAGCGTGGGCGACCGCGTCGTGCGTGCGGTCGCCCACCGGCGCTGACGGCGGGATCGGTGCCCGGGCGGGATCAGGGCCGCTCGTGGGGGATCTGCTCGCCGGCCTCGATCGGGACCGGGAGCCGGTTCTCCGCGGGCGGCAGCGGGCAGGTCGCGAAGGGGGTGTAGGCGCAGGGCAGGTTGGTGGCACGGTTGAAGTCCAGCGTGACCGCCGCGTCCGGCCCCGGCGGGTCGAGGAGCAGGACGCGGTTGGCGGCGTACGTCGTGACGCCGGAGGTGGCGTCGGTGAACAGCAGGAGCAGGCGGTGGTCGTACCCGCCGAACGCCGTCAGGGAGAGGTCCTGCCCGTCGAGGGTGAAGTGGACGGCGCCGAGGGCGTCGTAGACGTGCTCCAGCCCCTCGACGGCGGCGCCGACGGTGGTCGGGCGGGGCCGGTCGAAGGCGACGTAGCGTCCCTGGACCACCCAGCGCGGGTCCGGCGCGAACGCGGGCGTCCCGTGGAACGCCGTCCGCAGGGGGTGGTCGGGGTGGCGCGGTCGCAGGATGACGCGGCCACCGCGCTTGGCGACCTCGAGGACGGTGTCGCCGTAGGTCGCCCGGAGGCCGCCGCGCTCCGGGATGTCCGCGAAGGCGTGCTCGCCCGTCACCGGGACGCCGTCGACCGCCAGGGCCTCGCCCGGGTCGAGGACGACGACGGCGCCGCCCGCCCCCGTCCGCCAGGTGCCGGGGACGCCGTCGAACCGTTGCGGTGCGGCGCCCAGCCAGTGCAGGCCGGTGACGGCGAGGAAGCCGTGCGGTGCGGCCAGGGCGCGCTCGTGCTCGGCGTGCCAGGCCTCCCACCGGCCGGTGAACGTCGCTGCGGTGGCGTGGACGGCGTCCGTCGCCTCCGGGTCGGTGTCGTGTGCCGTCGTGGTCGCGTCCGCCGTCGTCGTCATGCGGCCATCCTAAACCTGACAGCTTCGGTGGGGAACAGGGTCCCGGCCCGGTCGCTCACCCCTCGCCGAGCAGCCAGGCCACCGCCTGCCCGGCCGACCACCCCGCCGCAGGCTCGGCCGGGCCGGTCCCGCCGTCGTCCGGCGAGAGCCGCAGCGCCAGCCGGCGGGCGCCGGTGAGGTCCGCGCCGAGCGTCACCATGGCCGCCTCCGCATACCCGTCCTTGCGGCGCTGACCGATCCCGATGTCGGCGGTGAGGGCGTTGCACAGGCAGACCGAACCGGTGGCCCGCTCGGCGTCACCGCCCTTGCGGACGTACACGTCGATCGGTTCCGCGGGGCAGCGGTACCCGACCGCGCCCCCCGCCCTGGCGTACGGCGTCCGCAGGTATCCCAGGTCGCACAGGCGCGGGCGCTCGGCGTACACGTCGGTGGCCGAGAGCGTGCCGGGGAGCTGGGCGACCTTGAACGGGAAGCCGGTGGGCGAGGCGGACGGCTCGGTGCGGACCTCGAGGGTGCCGGCGCGCAGCCGGTCCAGCAGCTCGGCCCGCAGCTCGGGGAGCAGCCCGGACTCGTCCGCCAACGCGAAGAGCGTGCCCACCTGGACGCCGGCCGCGCCGGCGGCGAGCGCCTCCCGGACGCGTTCCGGCTCGCCGTAGCCGCCGGCCACCCAGAACGGCAGGCCGATCGCCGCCATCCGCTCGAGATCGACGCCGTCCTTGGGCCCGTACACGGGCTGGCCGGTGGGGTCGAGCTGGATCCGCCCGCGGGGCGGCGCGTTGTGGCCTCCGGCGGTCGGCCCCTCGACCACGTACCCGTCGGGCCGGGTGGTCTCGTCGCGGTGCAGGTAGGTCGCCAGCACATGTCCCGAGACGATGGCCAGGAAGCGCGGCCGGTGCAGGTCCGGCCGGATCCCGCCGGCCACGGCGGCGGGGTCGAGGGCGAGCCAGTGCGGCTCCCCGCCGGCCACGTCGACCCAGACGCCGCCGGGTTCGTGCCGCGCCAGGGCGGTGAGCAGGGCGGGGATGTGCCGGGGGATGCCGGCACCCATCAGCACGTAGTCGACGCCGGCCAGCATCGCGCCGTAGCTCACGGCCGGGGTGGCCATCTGGATCTTCTCCAGCAGGTTGATCCCGATCACGCCCGGATGTCCCTGCTTGGCCAGCCACACCTCGACGAAGGCACCGGCGACCGCAAGGTCGACGCCCGCGGCGGTGCCGCGCAACCCCAGGCGCGGCGCCGGGCGGTACGGGCGCCCGTCCCGCCCGCCGGGCTGGAACCACTGGTCCAGGACCCGCTTGGCCAGGTCGGGCAGGGGGCAGTGGGCGAGCGCCTCCCGGGACGTGCCGTCCGGGTCGCCGTCCTGGAGCCGACGGGCCAGGACGGTGTCCAGCGCGGTACCGGACACGACTCCCAGCTGGCCGGCCAGGGACACCGTCCGGGCGAGTCGCCACGACGAGACGCCGACTCCCATGCCGCCCTGGATGATCGTCGGAAGGGGGGCGGGGTTCTCGGTGGGCATGGGCGTGAGTGCCTCTCCGGACGACGACCTGGGCGGGGGCGGTGGGCGGACTACCCGGCCGTACGGATCCGTTCGGCGGAACATCCTACGGCACCGTAGCTTACGGTCCCGTAGGAAGCCATCCCGTCCGCCCCTCGTCCCCCGTCCGCCGGGATCGGTTCCGACGACTCGCGATCACCTTGTCTTATCGACCAAAAAAGTCGAGAATAGGGGTGGGGTGGACCGTCCTCCCCGGTCCGCCGTCCCGTCAGGAGGTCCGCCGCGTGCACGTGAAGGTCACCGCAGACAGGGTTGCCCCCGCGCCACCGGTGCGGACGGTCGCGTTCGACGACCCCGCGGCCTCGGCCCTGCGCGAGGCGATGTCGGCGGAGATGCGGTTGCGCTACTGGGACCGGATCGGTCTGCGCACCCACCCCCACCCGGGGATGGTGGTGACGGCGGAGGACGCGCTGTGGACCGGCCTCGCCCGCGACGAGCGGGACCTGCCGGTGGGTCACGTCCTGCTGCGGGCGTACCCGGCCCGCTGGCTGCCGGAGGGCTCGACACCGACGGTGGAGCTCAAGCGCATGTACGTGGCGCCGTCCCACCGCGGGGCCGGGGTCGCGGGCGCCCTGGTGCGGGCCGCGCACGCCGCCGCCCGCGCCCTGGGCGCCGGGCAGGTGGTGCTGCAGACCGGTGATCGCCAGCCGGAAGCCGTCCGGCTGTACGAGCGGCACGGGTACCGTCGCGTGCCGTTGCTGGAGCCCTATCTCGACCTGCCCTACTCGGCCTGCTTCGCGGCACCGCTCGGTGCCCCTGTGTCGGCGGACGGCCGAGCCCGGTCGTCATGACCGCGGCCCGCACGAGGACGGGCCGGCCCGTCGTCCTCGTCGTCGGGGGAGGGGCGGCCGGCACGCTCACGGCCGTCCACCTGGCCCGGGCCGCCGGGCGGCGGGGGACGGCGCTCGACGTCGTCGTGCTCGAGGCCTCGGAGGTGCTCGGCCGCGGCCCGTCGTTCGGCGCCGCCGACGAGGAGCACCTGCTGAACGTCCCCGTCTCGGGGATGAGCGCGCTCCCCGAGGACCCCGGCCACTTCGGCCGGTGGGTGCAGCGCCAGGATCCCGACCTGCCCGCCGACACCTGGCGGTTCGTCCCGCGGCGGCAGTTCGGCCGCTACCTCGCGGACACGCTCGCCGAGGCGCTCGCCGGGACCGAGGCGCACGTGGGCCTGCGCCACCTGCACGAACGCGCGACCGGCCTGGAGCGGCTCGGCGAGCGGCTGCTCGTGCGCACCGGCACCGGTCGGGAACTGGGCGTCGACGCCGTCGTGCTGGCCACCGGGCTGCCCGCCCCCGGGGCCGGGTGGGCTCCCGAGGCGGTGCGGACCTCCGCCTTCTTCGTCGTCGACCCCTGGGCGCCCGGCGCGCTCGACGTCGTCCGGCGCGACCGCGCCGCGCCCGCAGCAGTGCTCGTCGTCGGGACCGGCCTGACGATGGTCGACCTGGCGCTCGCCCTGGCCCGCGCGGACCGCCCGGTGATCGCCGTGTCCCGCGGCGGGCGCCTGCCCCGCCCGCACGCGAGCGGCCCGAAGCTCGCGGCCATCCCGGACGTCACCGGCTGGGGCTCCACGCTGCCGCAGCTGCGGGCCCACGTCGCGCGGCACCTGTCCGAGGTCACCCGGGCCGGAGGCGACTGGCGGCCCGCGATGGACGGGCTGCGCTTCCGGGTGCAGGAGCTGTGGGCCCGGCTGCCGGAGCGGGACCGCGTGGAGTTCCTGGACCACGACGCCGCCGCGTGGAACGCGCTGCGCCACCGGATGCCACGCGCCGCCGCCGAGGCCCTGCACCGGCTGCGGGGCGACGGGCGGCTGCACCTGCACCGCGGGACCGTCGTCGACGCCGTGCCCCTGCCGTGCGGCGGCCTGCGGGTCGAGCTCGACGACGGCGCCCGCCTCGACGTCGGCTGGGTGCTGAACGCCACCGGCCCGGAGCGCGACGACCGGCGGCGCGCCGACCCGCTGCTGGACGACCTGGTCCGCGACCGTGACGGTGGCCCCCTGGCGACCGCCGCCACCGCGGGCCTGGGGCTGCGCACCGCGGCGGGCCGCCTGCTCACCCCCGACGGGAGCGCCGCGGCACCGCTCTGGACGCTCGGCGCCCCCCGCCGCGGCGAGCTGTGGGAGACCACCGCCGTCCCCGAGCTCCGGACGCAGGCCCTCGCCGTGGCCACGGCGGTGCTCGACGCCGTCGCCCCGACGCCGCGCCGCCCGGCCGAGGGGACCCTCGCGGGCGGCCGGCACGCCGGAGCGCGCCCGCGGGACCCGCTCGGCCTGCCCCTGTCCACCACGGCCGAGGCCGCCGCCGCGTTCAACGCGGGCCTGGAGCGGGTCATGCGGCTGCAGGCGGGCGCCGAGGACCTGCTGCGCGACGCCGTCGTCCTCGACCCCGGCTTCGCCCTCGGGCACGCCGCGCTCGCGATGCTGGGGCACGAGGCCGGGGCCCGCGCCGACGTCGCCGCCTCCCTGGACGCCGCCCGGTGGGCCGTGCAGCGCCGGGGCGACGACCGGGAGCGCAGCCTCGTCGACGTCATCGCGCGCCGGATCGGTGGCGAGCGGGACGGCGGGGCGCGGGACGGCGGTGAGCGGGCGCTCGCCGTGCACGTCGCCGAGCACCCGCGCGACGTCCTGGCCGTGTCCGCCGCCGTCCCCACCATCGCCTTCTCGGGCGTCGTCGACCTGCGGCACGAGGCGTGGGAGCTGGTCGAGCGGCTGGCGCCCGCCTACGGCGACCACTGGTGGTACATCTCGCTGCTCGCCTTCACCCGGCAGGACCAGGGCCGGTACGAGGAGGCCGGGCTGCTCGCCGAGAGCGCCCTCGCGTGCGAGCCGGCCTCCGGGCACGCCGTCCACGCGCAGACCCACGTCATGTACGAGACCGGCCTGCACGAGGAGGGGCGGGTCTGGCTCGACCACTGGGTCACCGGCACCGGCCGCTCCGCCGGGTACCTGGCCCACTTCGCCTGGCACGCCGCGCTGCACGACCTCGCCCTCGGCGACGTCCGAGCGGCCGGGCTGCGCTACGCGGCGGCGCTGTCGCCGTCGTCCGTGACCGGGGTGCGGGCGCTGGTCGACTCCGCCTCGTTGCTGTGGCGCTGGCGGGTGGCGCACGCCGCCTGGGACCCCTCGGTCCCGCCCCCGCCGGCCGCCGCACCCCTGCGGGCCGTCATCGACCCGGACCTGCTGAGCGCACCCCGGACGCCGTTCATCGGGCTGCACGCCGCCCTCGCCCTGTCCGCGGACGGCGACGTGGCCGGGCTGAAGCTGCTCCGCGAGCACGCCGAGCGCTCCTCGGAGCCGGCGCTGCGCGGCACGGTCGCCGACGTCTGCGACGCCCTCGGCGCCGTCGTCGAGGAGCGCTGGTCGCAGGCGTGGACCGTCCTGGACCGGGTGCGGCCCGACCTGCCCGCGCTGGGCGGCACCGCGGCCCAGCGCGAGGTGCTGGAGGAGACCCTGCTGCTCGCCCTGGCCCGGGACGGGCGGGTCGAGCGGGCCCGCGACCTGCTGGTGCGCCGGCTCGCCGCCCGCGAGTCCCCGGCGGACCGCCGCCGGCTCGCCGTGCTCTCCGCCGCCGGAGGGTGAGGGTGCAGCGCCCGGCGTCTCAGCGGAGCGTGACGCGGGCGCCGTCCGGGCGCAGCAGGACGGCGACGAGCGCGGGCTCCGGGCCGCTCCCGACGTCGAGCCGGACGCCGAGGGCAGCGAGCGCGCGGCGGACGTCGGCGTCGTGGGGGTGCTCGCCGGTCAGGCTCGCCAGGCGCACCTGCGGCAGCCCGGTCGCGGTCGGGGGGTGGTCGTCCCCCAGTCGATGAGGAAGGGCTGCAGCCCGCCCCGGGGCTGGGGTCGCCCTCGGGCGGCGGCGGCGTGAGGCGCCAGCGCAGGACGTCGCCCGCCGGGGTGCGCCGCGACATCGCCCGCGGCTCGCCCGGGTCGTACCCGCGGGACCGCGACCGGGCCACGGCGGCGTCGAGGTCCGCGGGGTGGACCGCCCAGGTCACCAGGGCGGGCCGGGTGAGGGTGTCGATGCCGAACGGGCGCGGTCCCGGCGGATCGGGCTGCTCCGGATCCGGGCCGATGATCTCCAGGTACGCCCGGCCGCCGAGGCCCAGCAGGTGGTTGCGGGTGCCGAGGCCCACGTGCCGGCCGCCCTCCACGGACGGGACGCCGAGGCGGTCCGCGAGGTCCCGGACGGCGTCGTCCAGGTCGGGGGCGGCGTAGACGAGGTGGTCGAGGTCCGGTTCGGTCATCGCTCCGGTCGTCGCGTCCGTCGTCGCGTCGGCCGACCGTCGATGCCCGGCCGGCGGGAGCGGTCGAGGGCCGGGCGCGGTACCCGCCGGAGCCGCCGCACGTCAGTCCCGGACGGGGCGGCGGTCGGCCGCGACGTACGAGGCGGCCGCGGTGATCGCCGAGACGACCAGCACCGACGGCCAGGCCCCGATCCGCCGGGCCAGCGGGTGGGACAGCGCGAAGGCGCCCAGATACGTCGCCGTCAGGGCGCCGGTCGTGGCAGGACCCGTCCGGCGGGCCCAGTCGCGGCCGGCCAGCACGCCGCCGGCGGCGAGGACGACGCCGCCGAGCGGCCGGACGCCGGTCCGCCGCGCGGCCTGCCAGCCGCCGACGAGAGAACCGGCCGTGATCACTGCAGTGGGCACACGCACCCTGGCACCGTACCCGCTGGACCCGCCCGCCGACGTCGCCTCCCGGGCAGGCCCGCCCCGACGGCGACGAGGGCCCCGGCTGCCCTCTCCGGTGGGCACCGGAGACGTTCTCGTTTCATTCCGATCGCGGAGCGGGCAGTGATGGACGTCGGTCGCGGTCGCGGCGTACTGCAAGGCTTGGGTGAGGTCCTGGCGCTGGAGGGCGGGGTACTCGGCGAGGATCTCGTCGAAGGTCCAGTCGGCGGCGACGAGGCGGACGACGGTCCCGACCGAGATGCGCAGGCCGCGGAGAGTGGGCCTGCCCTCCAGCAGGTCGGGGGAGGCGGTGATCCGGTCGAAGGCCACGACGCCGACGATAGGTGACCGACTCCCGGACGAAGGCGATGAGCCCTCCGTAGGCCCTGCGGTTCTCGATGGCTTCGCGCCACGGGCGGTCCGTCGGCCGGCCTGGTCGGGCTGACCGATCCCGAGTTGGGTGTCAACCGGGGTCGAGATCGTGGCTCACCTGGTGCCGTAGGTATCGCTGCTGGCCAGGCCGTGGGGGGTCGTCGGTCCCCGAAGGGCTGCTGGGGGTCTCCCTGGCGTGGGCGTCTCCCAGATTTCTCCCCATGATCATTTCTCTTGGGTGTCCGCGGACGGCTCCTCCCTTGACGCGGTGTGGCGCGCGGCGCTGTGCCGTCAGTCCTCGGGGAGCCCGGGTACCTTGGTCGCACGATCATGACTGGCCGGGATGTCGATGAGGTGCGGTCGGCGGCGGTGTGCGACCGGTACGGAATCGGGGTTCCCATGATCTTCGGTTCGGTGGCTCGGGGGACGGCCGGTCCGGGCAGCGACGTCGGCGTGCTGTACGAGCTGCGCCCGGGGGCGTCGGCTGGTGTGGGAGATCGAGGACCTGGCGGAGGAACTGTCGGAGGTGTTCGGGCGCCGGGTGGATCTGGTGTCGCGCTCGGCGCTGCATGCGCGGCTGAGGGAGACCGTCCTGGCGGAGGCGAAGCCGCTGTATGCCGCGTGACGTGCTCCTGCTGGAA
>Ga0302322_100003585_pt1 | contig 13384 bp, 8 predicted proteins | sample Fen_T0_2_FD_203757 | JGI IMG/M metagenome (GOLD analysis project Ga0302322, IMG submission 203757) | Peat permafrost microbial communities from Stordalen Mire near Abisko, Sweden - Fen_T0_2 | ecosystem: Environmental > Terrestrial > Soil > Wetlands > Permafrost | place: Sweden: Abisko...
GCGCGGTCTCGACGTCCGCGACTTCACCCTGACCACGTTCGGTGGGTCCGGCTCGCTGCTCCTGTGCCGGCTGATGGACGTGCTGGGCATCCCGACCGTGCTGGTGCCGCCCGACCCTGGCAACGTGTCGGCGTTCGGGCTGCTGACGGTCGACGTGAAGAACGACTACGTGCTGACCCGGGTCTCCCTCGACGAGCACCTCGATCCGGCGGCCCTCGACACGTCGTACGCACAGCTCACGGCGCAGGCGCGCAGCGCGCTGCTGCGCGAGGGCTTCCCCGAGGGCGAGCACGTCTTCGTCCGTACCGCCGACCTCCGCTACTTCGGCCAGGCCTTCGAGGTGCGCGTCCCGGTGCCGGACGGCGATCTCGACCGCACGGTGCTGGACGGCGTGGTGACGGCGTTCCACGCGGAGCACCGCGGTCTCTACGGCTACGACTTCGCCGGCGACGCGTCACAGCAGGTCGAGTGGGTGAACCTCCGGGTCTCCGGGATCGGCCCAATCACCCGCCCCGAGATCCGACGCATGAGGGGGTCGTCCGCCCCACAGGCCACTAGGGGCTCCGCTCAGGCGGACGACCCCATCAGGGCAGTGTGTTTCGACGCCGAGGAGGGGTACGTCGACACCCCGATCCTCCAGCGCAACGGGCTGGTGCCGGGGGACAGCGTCCAAGGCCCGGCGGTCATCGAGGAGTACGGCTCGACCGTGCCGCTCCACCCCGGCTTCACCGCCACCGTCGACGGGCTCGGCAACCTGCTGGTGCGCCGTACGGAGGTGGCGTCGTGAGCAGGCGCGTGCCCACCGACTTCCCGTTCGGGCCGCTCACGGCGGACCGCGGCGCGAGCGCCGACCCCGTCCTGGTCGAGATCGTGCAAGGTTCGCTGGCCAGCGTGGAGGCCGAGGTCGAGACCGCGATCGCGCGGACCAGTCGCAGCCCGATGATCCGCGACGCCCACGACTTCCGCGCCGGCATCCATGACCGGCTTCTGCGCAAGCTCACGGGTCGCTCCTACTCCGCGCTGGTCCACCCTGTCGCGCGCGACTTCCCGATCGCCGAGATGCGCGAGGGCGACGTCTTCTTCCACAACGACGTCTACCGCTCCGAGGGCGGCATCGGGCACCTGCCCGACCTCTGTGTGACGGTGCCCGTGTTCGCCGGCGAGGCCGGGGAGCGGAGGGTGGTCGCGTTCGTCCAGGCCTTCGGGCACCACGACGACATCGGCGGCGCCGTCCCCGGCTCGATGCCGAGTGCGGCGACCAGTGTCTTCGAGGAGGGCCTGATGGTCCCGCCGATCCGGCTGTGGGACGCCGGCGTACCGAACCGGGCCGCGCTGGCGATCATGACCCGCAACTCGCGGATGCCGGAGTCGCTGGCCGCCGACCTCGACGCCGAGTGCTCCGCCTGCCTGATGGGAGCGCGGCGTCTCGGCGAGCTGTTCGAGAGGTACGGCGTGGCGGAGGTCGAGGCGTGCTTCGACGCCATCATCGACCGCACCACGGACACCTACCGGCGCGAGATCCTCGGCCGGATCCCGGTCGGCTCCTGGACCTGGGAGGACTACGCCGAGCACGACGGCGTGGACGAGCCGCGGCTGCACACCCAGCGGATCACGCTGACCCGCACCTCCGCCGACGACCCCGAGGGCGAACGCCTCGTTCTCGACTTCGACGGCACCGGGCCGCAGGCCAAGGGCCCGATCAACCACTGCGGCGACTACAGCGACGGCGTCTTCCTGAAGAAGTGGCTGGCGCCGATCCTGCGCAACCTGGCCGAGACCCCGGAGCGGATGGCCGAGCTCGACGTCAACGAGGGCGTCGTACCCCTGATCGAGATGCGCTTCCCCGAGCCCGGGACGCTGCTCACACCGGTCTTCCCGGCGCCGACCAACGCCCGCACGTTCGTGATCCTGCGGCTCCTCGGCGTGCTCGCCGGCGTGCTCGCGAAGGCGGTCGACGGGCAGATGCCGGCCGACCAGGAGACCATCCGCTACACCGGGGTGTACGGCGAGGACGCCGACGGCCGCCGCTACCTGATGCGCGAGGTGCTCGGCGGGGGTTCCGGCGGCCGCCCGTACGCCGACGGCGAGGACACCATCCACGTGGTGCCCGACTCGCGGAACCTGCCCACCGAGTTCACCGAGGCGCGCTTCCCCTTCCGGGTCGAGGCCCTGTCGCTGGCCGTCGACAGCGGCGGTGCCGGCCTCCATCGCGGTGGCTGCGGCTACGAGAAGCACATCCGGATGCTGCGCGACGCCCACTTCATGTCGATCGCCGACCGCTCGATCCTCTCGTGCTGGGGGGTGAACGGGGGACGGGCCGGACGGCCGTTCCAGGTCACGATCGACCCCGGTGGACCCCACGAGCGCGAGGTCGACGCACTGGCCGACGCCGAGCCGGTGCGTGCCGGAGAGGTGATCCGGATCCGCACCACCGGGGGCGGCGGGTGGGGCGACCCGCTGGAGCGGGATCCTGGTCTCGTGGTACGCGACGTGCGGTGGTGCAAGGTGTCGCCCGAGGCGGCCCTGCGTGACTACGGCGTGGTGCTGACCGGGTCGGGTGACGGCCTCGGGTTCGACGCGGCCGAGACCACCGCCGAGCGGGCCGGACGGTCGCGCGACGCCGCGGCGTTCTTCGACCGTGGCCCGGGCTATGCCCGCCTCGCCGGTGGTGCGGCGTACGCCGAGGTGGACATCGTCTGAGCCCGGACAGACGAGATGCCGGGACCCCCCGGTACCCGGCACCTGTCCGAGCGGTGTCCCGCTCGCGACGAAGCCTAGGCAGTACCTCGTCACTCATCCCTCGCACAGTGGTGTGATGGACGGATTCGCGTTGTCATGGACCTCGTCCCCCTACGGCGGCAGCCAGCCGCCGGGGATCCGGAGGAGGGACATCCATGGCGGGCGAGCCTGCCTTCCCCGAGGCGTTCGCCGACGCCCTACGGCGCCGTGGTGTCAGCCTCGCGTGGCTGCACCAGCGGCTGACCGAGCGCGGACACCCGGTCAGCCCCGCCGCGCTGAGCTACTGGCGGTCCGGTCGCAGCCAGCCTGAGCGTGTCACCTCGCGCGACGCGCTCGTCGAGATCGAGCGACTGCTCCGGGTGGCCCCCGGTGAGCGCACCGACCGGCTCGGACCGTCGCGCCGCCCGGGCCCGCGACCGGGGGAGAAGAGCGTGCGCGAGCTGTTCGCCGAGACCCACGGGGTGCTGGCCGCGCTCGCCGACCTGGGCTTCACGGGACTGAACGACGAGCTGGTCGAGGTGCTGCGCCACCTCACCGTCGACGTGGACGCCGCCGGGCACGCCACGTCGGTGCAGGTGCGGGCTGTGGTGCAGGCGCGGCACGACGGGGCACGTCGTACGCCCCTGATCGTGACCCTGAACGAGGCCGGACGCGCTCCGCTGTTCGTCCCGACCGCCGGGTGCAGCCTGGGTCGTCGGCGCACCGACCTCGCGACCGGGGTCTTCTCGGCCGAGGTCCAGTTCGACCACTACGCCGTCCGGCGGATGGGCGAGCTGCTGGTCTGGGTCCGCTTCGCGCCGCCACGGGTCCCGGCGTACGTCGAGCGATATTCCCAGGTCGATGGGCTCGAGCAGACCGAGGAGATCGCGCTCGGCGGCGGGTCCGGGGCCCATGCCCTGGCGCGCGGCTTCGGGCCCGGGATCCTCGGGGTGCGCAGGACCTGGTGACTACGGCGCGGGACGCTGCGCCGGCGCGGCCCGGCCACTAGGTTCGCACCCGTGCGGGTGATGCTGGCGCTGGGCGGGAACGCCATGACGAACGCCGACGGACGGGCCAGGCCCGAGGACCAGATCGCGGCGGCGGAGGTCGCCATGGCGGCGGTCGCCGAGCTGCTCGACCACGACGTCGAGGTCGTGATCACGCATGGCAACGGGCCGCAGGTGGGCAACCTGCTGGTCAAGAACGAGCTCGCGGCGGCCGTCGTACCCCCGGTCCCGCTCGACTGGTGCGGGGCGCAGACCCAGGCGACGCTCGGCTTCGTCCTGATGAACGCGCTCGACGCCGCACTGGCCGAGCGGAGGATCGAGAAACGGTGCGCCACCGTGGTGACGCGCACCCTGGTCGACCCGCACGACCCCGGTTTCGCCAAGCCGAGCAAGCCGATCGGGCGGTTCCTTCCGGCCGCCGAGGCCGCGCTGCTGATGGACCACGGGGAGACGTGGGAGGACCGCGGCGAGAAGGGCTGGCGACGCGTGGTGGCCTCCCCGGAACCACTCGACATCCTCGACGCCACCGCGGTGCTGCAGCTGATCGGTGCGGGCTTCGTGGTCGTCGCGAACGGGGGCGGCGGGATTCCCGTCGTACGCCGGGAGGACGGGTCGCTGTCGGGGGTCGAGGCTGTCATCGACAAGGACCTCGGTGCCGCCCTGCTCGGTGTCCTGGTCGGGGCCGACGTGCTCGTGGTCGCGACCGACGTACCCCAGGCCGTGTTGCGCTACGGCACCCCGGACGCCCAGCCGCTGGGCCGGGTCGGGCTGGCGCGGATGCAGGAGTACGCCGAGGAGGGGCACTTCGCGAGCGGCTCGATGGGGCCGAAGGTCGACGCGGTCTGCCGGTTCGTGCAGGCCACCGACCTGCCCGGCGTGATCACCAGCCTGGACCGGATCGTCGACGCGGTGACCGATGTCGGCCTGACCGGGACGGTCGTCGTCCCCGACTGAGGACGTTCCGACACGGCGGAGCCGGGGCGGAACGACCGAGGGAGCACCGCAGCCCGCTTGCGGGCAAGGCGGCCGGCCTCGTGCGAGGATCGCGGCATGCCCAGCGCCATCGAGGTACGCAAGATCCCGCTCCACTCCGTCTCGGACGCCTCCGAGCTGACGAGGCTGATCGACGACGGCGTGATCCAGGCCGACCGCGTGATCGCGGTGATCGGCAAGACCGAGGGCAACGGCGGGGTGAACGACTACACGCGGATCATCGCCGACCGGGCGTTCCGCGAGGCGCTGGTCGTGAAGGGTGCGCCGGCCGACCAGGTCGCCCAGATCCCGATCGTGTGGTCCGGCGGCACCGACGGCGTGATCAGCCCCCACGCGACCGTGTTCGCCACGGTGCCCGAGGCGGACGTCGTACCGTCCGACGAGCCGCGGCTGACGGTCGGCTTCGCGATGAGCGACGTTCTCCTGCCCGAGGACATCGGCCGCGGCGCGATGATCACCAAGGTCGCGGCCGCGGTGGAGGTCGCGATGGAGCGGGCCGGGATCACCGACCCTGTCGACGTCCACTACGTGCAGACCAAGACCCCGCTGCTGACGATCGACACGATCCGCGACGCCAAGAGCCGCGGGCACGACGTGTTCACCGAGGACACGCTGACCTCGATGGACGTGTCCAACGGCGGTACGGCGCTCGGCATCGCGGTCGCGCTCGGTGAGATCGAGATGCCGGCCGACGAGGACGTGCTGCGCGACCGTTCGCTCTACTCCTCGGTCGCCTCCTGCTCGTCGGGCGTCGAGCTCGACCGCGCCCAGGTCGTCGTCGTCGGCAACGCGCGCGGGGTCGGCGGCCGCTACCGGATCGGGCACGGGGTGATGAAGGACGCCCTCGATGCCGACGGCATCTGGGACGCCATCCGCTCGGCCGGTCTCGACCTGCCCGAGCGGCCCCGCTCCTCCGACCTCGACGGCCGGCTGGTCAACGTCTTCCTGAAGTGCGAGGCGTCGCAGGACGGCCACGTGCGCGGGCGCCGCAACGCGATGCTCGACGATTCCGACGTCCACTGGCACCGCCAGATCAAGGCCGCCGTCGGCGGCGTCGCCGCCACCGTCACCGGCGACCCCGCCGTCTTCGTCTCCGTCTCCGCCGCCCACCAGGGCCCCGACGGCGGCGGCCCCGTCGCCGCCATCGTCGACCTGGGCTGAGCGGGATTGTCGGGATACCCGGTGAGCCGGGTATCCCGTCACTTCTCGGCCGTTGCAACCCCTGAGAAGTGACAGGAGTGCCTCCGCGGCGGGGCTGCAGTGACCGATGTGACGTGCGGGGTGCGCCTACTCGCAGTGGTGTGGCGCGTCTGTCCACAAGCAGCGTCACAAGCCGCGCGAGAGCAGCACGTTCCCGGCCAGCCTGTGAGCATGAACGAGAAGTTCGATCCACTCGACGGCCCTGTCTGGCTGAGATCGGAGCTGCTGGAGAGCGGGCACTCGGACCGTGAGCTCGCAGCACTCGTGAGAGCCGGTGTCTTGCAGCGCATACGTCGAGGGGCCTACACCGACCGGACCACGTACGACGCCGCTGACGCAGCGGCTCGCCATGCACTGATGGCGCGGGCGGTCGTGCGGCAGGCAAAGACCAAGGTGGTGCCGAGCCACCTCTCCGCCATCCCGTTCCATGGCGGGCCGATGTGGGGAATGCCCCTCGCAGTGGTGCACGTGGCGCGCCCGGATGGTCGCGCCGGCCGCTCCGAAGCAGGGGTCCGTCAGCACCAGGGCACGATCCTCGATGGGGACATCGTCGTCCGTCACGATCTGGGCGTCATGTCTGCGACACGTACGGCGCTGGGCGTCACCACCTGCTGCAGCACGGAAGCGAGCCTGGTGGTGGTCAACGACTTCCTGCACCGGGGGCTCACCACGCTCGAGGACCTTCGCGCCCGCTACGCCCCGATGAGTCGCGACCCGAACACCCTGAAGACCGACATCGTGCTCCGCCTCGCCGATCCGCGCCTGGAGTCGGTCGGGGAGTGCCGAACCTTCTGGCTGATGTATCGCGGTGGGATTCCTGCTCCCGATCCCCAGTTCGAGGTGCTGGACGATGTCGGACGCTTGTTCGCCCGTCTCGACTTCGCTTGGCCGGAGCTGAAGGTCTGGCTCGAGTTCGACGGCCGTGAGAAGTACCTCAAGTACCTCCGCAAGGGGGAGTCCGTGGTGGACGCGGTGCTTCGTGAGAAGGAACGTGAGTCCAGGATCTCGGAGCTCACCGGTTGGCGGTGCATCCGCATCACCTGGGCCGACCTGGAGCGACCGAGCGCCACCGGCGCACGCATTCTGGCGATGCTCGGTGTCACCTCGCGCGTCCCTTCGTTCACATCGTGAGGGCACTCCCGTCACTTCTCAGGGGTTGCAACCCCTGAGAAGTGACGGGATCCCCGGTGAGCCGGGTATCCCTGCAGCCGAGCGCACACGCAGCTCCGGGGATGATGGGGGGTATGACGGAGCTGAAGCCGATCCATACCTGGCTGACCGACATGGACGGCGTGCTGGTGCACGAGGAGGACCCGATCCCCGGGGCGGCGGAGTTCATCGACGCGCTGAAGGCCAGTGGGCTGAAGTACCTCCTGCTGACCAACAACTCGATCTACACCCGCCGAGACCTGCGGGCGCGCCTGCTCGGCAGCGGCATCGACGTGCCCGAGGACCACATCTTCACCTCCGCGCTCGCGACCGCCGACTTCCTCGACGACCAGCGCCCCGGCGGTTCGGCGTACGTCGTGGGGGAGAGCGGGCTGATCACGGCCATGCACGACATCGGCTACGTGATGACCGACCGCAACCCCGACTACGTCGTGCTGGGCGAGACCCGGACCTACTCGTTCGAGGCGATCACCAAAGCGATCCGGCTGATCGAGAACGGCGCCCGGTTCATCGCCACCAACCCCGACCGGAGCGGCCCGAGCCACCAGGGGACGCTGCCGGCGACGGGGAGCGTGGCCGCCCTGATCAGCAGCGCCACAGGGCGAGAGCCCTACTTCGTCGGCAAGCCCAACCCGCTGATGATGCGCAGCGCTCTGAACCGGATCGAGGCGCACTCGGAGACCACGGTGATGGTCGGTGACCGGATGGACACCGACATCGTCAGCGGGCTGGAGGCCGGGCTGCGCACGATCCTGGTCGGCACCGGCTCCACACGGCCCGACCAGGTCGCGACATTCCCCTACCGGCCGACCCGCGTCGTCGACTCGGTGGCCGACCTGGTCGAGATGGTCACCGAGCGCGCCTGACCGGTTCACATCTGGGGTGCGACGGCCTCCCCCCACGAGTGCGCGCGGACGTCGTCGAGAGTCTCGGTGAGGAGACCACTCGGGTGGTGAAGCCGCACATCAGGCTCCCGGTTCGGCCAACCAGTCCCGGATCGCGTCACCGTGCTCGCCGAGCAGCGGCGGCGGGAGGTGTCGCTCGCGGCCGCCGCTGAAGGCGTTCTCGTCGAAGCGCAGCGGAGAGCCGGTCAGCGCGAGCGACCCGTACGCCGGGTGGTCGACCTCGAGCACGAGCCCCTGCGACCGCACCTGGTCCCACCCGTAGACGTCGTCCATCGAGCGGACCTTCCCGGCCGGGATGCCGGCGTCGACGAGCAGGTCGAGCCAGTGCTCGGCCGGGTGGGACGCGAAGATCACCTCGATCGCGGCGATCAGGTCGTCGCGGTGCGCGACCCGTTCCCGGTTGGTGAGGAAGCGCGGGTCGTCGGCGTCCATCCCGACCGCGGCCGCGAACTTCTTCCACAGGTTCTCCGACCCGACCGCCACCTGGAGCGGCGACGACGCGGTCGCGAACAGGCCGTACGGCGCGATCGCCGGGTGGTGGGCACCGGCGAGGCCCGGCACCTCGCCCCCGAGGAGCCACCGGGTGCCCTGGAAGGCGTGGACCCCGACCACGCCCGAGAGCAGCGAGGTGCGGACCACGCGCCCGACGCCGGTCGTGTGACGTTCGTGCAGCGCGGCCACCACGCCGTACGCGAGGTTCATGCCGGCCAGGAGATCGGCGATGGGCACGCCGACCTTCGTCGGCTGCTCGGTGCCGGTCACCGACATCAGGCCGCCCTCGCCCTGCGCGATCTGGTCGTAGCCGGCGCGGCCGGCCTCCGGACCGTCGTGGCCGAAGCCGGTGATGCTGCCGACCACCAGGCGCGGGTTGAGCTCGTGGAGCCGCCCCACGGTGAAGCCGAGGCGGTCGAGCACGCCGACCCGGAAGTTCTCCAGCAGTACGTCGGAACGGCGTACCAGCGCGGCCAGCACCGCCGCGTCGTCGCGGTCCTTGAGGTCGAGGACGATCGACTCCTTGTTGCGGTTCGCCGACATGAAGTACGTCGAGTCCTCGTGGTGGCCCGCGTCGGCCCCGGCCCACGGGGGTCCCCAGGCGCGGGTGTCGTCCCCGGTGGCGCTCTCGACCTTGATCACCCGGGCGCCCAGGTCGCCGAGCATCATCGCTGCCTGCGGCCCGGCCAGCGCGCGGGTCAGGTCGAGGACGACGACGTCGCCCAGCGGCCCCTCGGGTGTCGCCTCACTCATGCCCGTCAACCTAGTGGGGCACCGTGTGCCCGTCGGTCGCGGATGGTTGGGTGGAGCCATGACCGACGGGCCCACGACCTACCACCTCGTGCGCCCGGAGACAGCCGCCACGGAGCCGACGGCTCTCGACCCCGAGCAGCAGCGGGTGGTCGACCACGACGGGGGTCCGCTGCTGGTCCTCGCCGGGCCCGGCACCGGCAAGACGACCACCCTGGTCGAGGCGATCGCCGACCGGATCGAGCGGCGCGACGTCGACCCGTCGCAGATCCTGGCCGTCACGTTCTCCCGCAAGGCCGCCGAGAGCCTGCGTGACCGGGTGACGGCCCGGGTGGGCCGCACCACCTCGACCACGATGTGCTCGACGTTCCACTCGTTCGCCTACGGCCTGGTCCGTGCCTACAGCCCGGCTGACCTCTACACAGCGCCGCTGCGGCTGCTGTCCGCGCCCGAGCAGGACGTCGTGCTCCAGGCCCTCCTCACCGAGGCCCCCGAGTCCGTCCGCTGGCCGGAGGGACTGCGCGCCGCGGTCGGCACCCGCGGTTTCGCTGCCGAGGTCCAGTCGGTGCTGGCCCGGGCCCGTGAGCGGGGCCTCGACCCCACCGACCTGCGCGAGCTGGGTCGACGCGAAGGCGTCCCCGAGTTCGAGACCGCAGGTCTGTTCATGCAGCAGTACCTCCAGGTCCTCGGCTTCCAGAACTCCTTCGACTACGCCGACCTGATCGCGCGGGCCGGGCAGCTCGCCGACGAGCATCGCGACGACGTACGCCGCCGCTTCGCGCACGTCTTCGTCGACGAGTACCAGGACACCGACCCGGCCCAGGTCGACCTGCTGCGCTCGCTGGCCGGCGACGGCCGCGACCTGACCGTCGTCGGCGACCCCGACCAGTCGATCTACGGCTTCCGCGGCGCCGACCTGCGCGGCATCCTCGACTTCCCGGCGGCGTTCCTCACCCGCGACGGCGAGCCGGCGCCGGTCATCGCCCTCGGGACCACCCGCCGCTTCGGGCTTCGGCTGCTGCGGGCGTCACGGTCGATCGCGGCCTCGATCGGCGTGACGGGTTCGATCCCGCTCGAGCAGTTCCGCGTGTTCCGCGACCCGCGCGCCCATGCCCCCGGGCTCGGCGACGGACGAGTCGAGGTGCTGACCTACGACACCGCACGGGTCGAGACCGAGCACGTCGCCGACCTGCTCCGCCGAGCCCATCTCGAGGACGGCGTCGGCTGGAGCGACATGGCCGTGCTCGTCCGGTCGGGACGCACCTCCATCCCGGCGCTGCGCCGCTCGCTGAGCGCGGCGGGTGTCCCGGTCGAGGTGTCCAGCGACGAGACGCCGCTCGTCCGCGAGCCCGCCGTGCTGCCGCTGCTCGCCACGCTCCGCGTGGTCGTCGACCTCGACATCGACGACCTCGACGATCCCGACGTCGTGGCGGCCGACCGGGCCGAGGCGCTGCTGACCTCGCCCCTGGGCGGTCTGGACGCCCACGACCTCCGCGGGCTGGCGCGTGGGCTGCGCAGCCGCGACGACGCCGTACCCTCCCGGGAGCTCGTACGCCGTGCGGTGACCGTCGCGGGCTTCCTCGACGGGGTGCGCGGTGAGGCCGCCGACCGAGCCCGACGCGTGGTGGCCCTCGTCCGCCTCGCGCGCGAGAGACTCGATGCCGGCGACAGCCCCGAGCAGGTGCTCTGGACCCTCTGGGACGGCACCGACTGGGGCGCGCGGCTGCGCCACCAGTCCGAGCTCGGGGGGCAGTCCGCCCGCCTGGCCCACCGCGACCTCGACGCGATCTGCGCGCTCTTCGACGCGGCCGCCCGGTCCGAGGAGCAGGCCGGGCATGTCGGGCTCCGTGAGTTCCTCGACACCCTGTCCGCGCAGGAGATCCCGGCCGACACGCTGGCGGAGCGCGGGGTCCGCGGTGATGCCGTCCGGCTCCTGACCGCCCACCGGTCGAAGGGTCTGGAGTGGGGCCTCGTCGTCGTGGCCCACGTCCAGGAGGGCGCCTGGCCCGACCTGCGCCGCCGCAACACCCTGCTCGGGGCCGACCGGATCGGTCGCGAGGGCCTGGTCCCGCCACTGACGCCCGCGGCCCTGCTCGCCGAGGAGCGCCGGCTGTTCTACGTCGCGGCGACCCGCGCGCGGCGACGGCTGGTGGTGACCGCGGTCGCCTCGCCGGACGACGACGGCGAGCAGCCGTCCCGTTTCCTCCACGAGCTCGGCGCCGGCGCGCCGGAGCACCACCAGGGCCGGCCGCGTCGACCGCTGTCGCTGGCCGGTCTGGTCGCCGAGCTCCGGCGTACCGTCGCCGACCCCGCACAGCCCGACGACCTCCGCCGCGCCGCCGCCCACCGGCTGGCGGCGCTGGCCCTCACCGAGGTCCGCGGCCGACCGCTCGCCCCGGCCGCCGATCCCGCCTCGTGGTGGGGACTGCGCTCACCGAGCCGTGCCACGGCGCCCGTCCGGCCAGGATCCGAGCCGGTCCGTCTCTCGGCGAGCGCCTTGCAGGGGCTGATCACCTGCCCGGCCCAGTGGTTCCTCCAGCAGGAGGCCGGCGGCACCGTCGTGAGCTCGACCGCGCAGGGGTTCGGCATCATCGTCCACGCGCTGGCCGACCGGATGGCCAAGGGCGAGCTCGAGCCCGGCCCGGAGCTGATGACCGAGCTGATGACTCTCGTCGACGACGTATGGGACCGGATGTCGTTCCGGACGCCATGGTCCGGCGAGCGCGAGCGAGAGGCCGTCCGCGACGCGCTCGCCCGCTTCGTGGCCTGGCAGGTCCGCCCGGGGGCCCGCACCCACGTGTCGTCGGAGGGCCGGATCACCGCGACCGTCGAGCTGCCCGACGGTCAGCGGGTGGGTCTCATCGGCTACGTCGACCGGCTCGAGCTCGACGACGACGGCCACGTCGTGGTCGTCGACCTCAAGACCGGCAAGTACGCACCCACCGACACCTCGCTCCCGGAGAACCCCCAGCTCGGCCTCTACCAGCTCGCGGTAGACCACGGGGCGGCCGACGAGGCCGTCGGGCGGCCGGTGCGGTCCGGGGGAGCCGAGCTGGTCCAGCTCCGGCTCGGGAACGACCTGCCCAAGGTCCAACCGCAGGCGCCCCAGGTGCCCGACGCCGACGGCGTGACGGTGATCGAGCGCCAGCTGATGGCCGCGGTGCGGGCCGTCCGCGACGAGGAGTTCGTGGCGCGCCGCGGCGCTCAGTGCGACCGATGCGACTTCCACGCGATCTGTCCTGCGAAGTCGTCGGGATCGGTGCTCTCGTGACCCACACCATCGAGACGCCCGAGCAGCTGCGCGCGGTGATGCGCGCCGACTTCACGTTCAGCGCTCAGCAGTTCGCGGCGATCACCGCCCCGCTCGAGCCGGCCGTCGTGATCGCCGGCGCGGGGTCGGGCAAGACCACGGTGATGGCCGCGCGCGTGGTCTGGCTGGTCGCCACGGGCCAGGTCGCTCCCGCGGAGGTGCTCGGGCTGACCTTCACCACGAAGGCCACCGCCGAGCTGGCCACCCGGATCCGCGAGTCGCTCCGGGCCGCCGGCCTGCTCCCGGTGCGCGGCCAACGGCTCGACGACGGTGAGGAGGTCGAGGAGCCCACCGTCGCGACCTACCACTCCTACGCCGCAGGCCTGCTCACCGAGCACGGCCTCCGGATCGGGCACGAGCCCGACACCCGCCTGATCGCCGACGCCTCGCGCTACCAGCTGGCCGGGCGCACGATCGCGCGCCACACCGCGCCCGTCCAGCACCTCAGCGACGCTCCCCAGCTCGTGGTGCAGTGGCTGCTCGCCCTCGACGCCGAGCTCTCGGAGCACCTCGTGGGGCCCGACCAGGTCCGCACGCTCGACGCAGGTGAGCGGACGTTGTTCGTCGAGGGGATGGCGGGCGAGGGCCGCAAGACCTACCGCGAGCGCAACGAGAAGGCGATCCTCGCGATCGACCGGCGCGCGGAGCTGCTCGACCTCGTCGAGGAGTACCGCGTGCTCAAGCGCCACCACGGGCTGATGGACTTCTCGGACCAGATCGCGCTGACCGCTCGCCTCGCCCGTGACTGCCCCGAGGTCGGGGAGACCGAGCGGGCGAGGTTCCGGGTGGTCCTGCTCGACGAGTACCAGGACACCTCGGTCGCCCAGGCGCTGATGCTC
>Ga0302322_100003588_pt1 | contig 13373 bp, 12 predicted proteins | sample Fen_T0_2_FD_203757 | JGI IMG/M metagenome (GOLD analysis project Ga0302322, IMG submission 203757) | Peat permafrost microbial communities from Stordalen Mire near Abisko, Sweden - Fen_T0_2 | ecosystem: Environmental > Terrestrial > Soil > Wetlands > Permafrost | place: Sweden: Abisko...
TTGAGCGCGAGGGCGTCGCCCGGCGTCAGGGCAGAGGCGAGGAGGACGGCGACGGGGATACGCTCGGCTCCGGCGTCGCGCTCGGCGACGGCGAGGCCGACGGCGACGCAGAGGCCGTCGGCGTCTCGGTCGGCGTCGGGGAAGCGGTCGCCTCCGGCGTCGCCGATGGCGTCACGTTCCCGAGCGGGCTCGCCACAGGCGATGGATCGGCGACCTCAGTCGGCGAGGGCGACGACGACGGCTGGGCCGTCGCCGACGGTGAGGGCGACGAAGTCGGCACGGCGTGCGACGACGCCGGCGCCGAGGGGCCGGCGTCCCGCCGGACCACCGGCGCTTTCGCAGCCGGCACCGCGGCCGCGACCACGGCGGTTGAAGCCGCGCGTCCGGGAGGCCGCTGATCGGCGTGCGTCACGGCGATCTCGGCCGTGCCCACGGTCGCCGCCGCCGCGGCGATGAGCACGGCTGTCTTGAGCGACGCCGGAAGGCCGAGCAGCGCGCCGATGCCGCTTCCCGCGGCCAGCGTCAGCGGCGGGGTGAAGACCGGCGCAGGGATGTGGGCGGGCGGCGGCAAGAAGGGTGCGACCGGCGCCGCCAGACCGGGCGGCAGCGGCAGCAGAGGCAGCCCCACAAGGCCGCCGGCGGAGCGCGGAAGCGGCCGGCCGACGGCGGCGCAGCGCTCCTCGTACCTCGCCCGGAAGGCCCTGCGCGCCCTGGCGAGGAGCACCTCCACCGATCCCGGCGTGAGGTCCAGACACGCGGCGACCTCGGCCAGCGACAGCCCATGCACGTCCTTGAGCAGGAGCGCGGCCTGCTGACGCCGCGTCAGGTCGCCGATGGTCGCCTCGAGCAAACTCTGCAACTCGGACTGCTCATAGGGGTCGTGTAGCGAGACCACGTCGTGGCCGGGGGCCGCCAGCGGCCGCCGGGCCGAGACGCGGAGGTAGTCGTAGCAGCGGTTGAGCGTGAGCCGGTACAGCCAGGGGCGCAACAGGACCTCGCGGTCCTTGGGAAGCCGTTCGAACGCGCGCAGGAGGACGTCCTGGGTGATGTCCTCCGCATCCGGTGCGTGGCGCACCACGCGAAGGGCGAGGCTGTAGATGCCGGCCGCGTACTGCTCGTGCAGGCCGGCGAACGCCGCCGGCGCGCCGCGGCGCAGCCCGTCGATCAGCTGGTCGTCGCCCGACTCCGTCGGATTCTCGCGCCGCGCCGTCCTCCAGACCCTGCCCACGACCCTCCCCGGTCCCCTGCGGCGGGCCGAAGGCCCACGCGCCGTTCTCATGGAACGCTCGCCGCACCCAAGAGCCTAACACCCCGGTCCAATCTGGTGTGCGCCGCTAGGCTTCGTCGTCTCCGGGGCGTTCCTGACCACGAACTGCCGATCAGTGAACCGATCCTGGGAGGAACCGATGAAGAAGCTCGTGCTCGTGACCGTCATCGCCGTCGCCGTGCTCGCCTGGTGTGCGCCCGCCTTCGCCTGGCCCGTGACGCTGCCGTGGTGGGAGCCGTCGGCGCACTTCACCAGTGTCGGCAAGATCCAGGCCGTGGACACGACGGCCAACACCGTCACCGTGCGCGTCCAGCTCGCCTCGCGCGGTGCGGCGGACTACCTCGGCGACGACCTCACGATCGCGGTCGCCGCCGACGCACACATCTTCAAGGCTGCTGGAGCGAGCCTCGAGACCATCGCCCTCAGCGACCTCATCGTGGGCGAGAAGCTGCGCGTAGAGGGCACGATCGACTACTCGAGCGGATCGGCCGTCTTCATGGGCAAGCGCCTGGTGATGCGCCGGCTGCCGCTCAACGAGATCAAGCGCTTCGCCTTCCGCGGTCCGGTGACGGCGGTGGACGCCACAGCGGGGACGCTCACGGCCACGATGGTCCGGGTGACCCGTGCGCTCAGCCCCTACTACCACGCCGCCTGCGCCTTCGTGGTCGCGCCTGACGTCCGCCTCTGGGTGATGAAGGACGGCTGGCCCGTGCGCGCCACGCTCGCCGACGTCGTGCCCGGCGACAAGGTCTACGCGCAGGGTGGCGCCGACCGCAGCACGCCGTCGGCGCCGGTCTTCACCATCCGCTGGATGGTCGTGCGGCACGCCGCGGCGGTGCCCGTCACGCCCTGACGCCGGACGAACGGCGGGCCGGGCGGCGCACCCGCGCCGCCCGGCCCACTCTCACTCCTCGCCCTTCGCCTGCTCGAGCGCGGCGCCGAAGTCGTCTTTCTCCACGTCGAGCACCTTCGCGATGCGCCGCGTCGCGCCCGGGAAGACCTGCTCGAGGTGCTCGTTCATCGTCACGTCGCTCACCACGGCCAGCGCCGCCTCGCCGCCGGCCAGCGCCTCCGCCAGCTCCGCCGCGTCCTCTTTGGACAGACCCTGCTCCGCGTGCCGGACGAGCGCTCCGGCCGCGGCGCCGCCGAGGACCAGCGGCACCAGGGCGATCGGATAGATGACGCCGATGATGGCGCCCACGCCGGCGCCGATCCAGGCGGCGTGCGAGTGTTTGCGCTCGACGACCTGCGGTGTGCCGCCGGCGTCGCGGGTCACGACCGCCGCGTCGTACGTGCCGGCGAGCCCCTCGGCGTGCAGCTTCTTGAGACCGCCGAGGTCGCGCTCGGCCACCTCGACGCTGTCGTAGAGCCCGATGAACAGGTGCACGGGGTCGTGTGCCACGTGGTCCTCCTCAGTCCGGCCGGGGCTCCGGCGGCTCCGCCGCCGCCGGCCCCGGCTCCTTGCGTCGCTGCCACGGTTCTACCACGCCGGGCGCGCCGGCAGACGCCCGCGACGCGCCGAGCTTCAGGTGCGTCCGTGCAGGGTCGATACCACGAGTGACGAACGCTCCTGCGGGCCGGGCGGCACAGCCGCGCGTGCGACAAGGGCAGAGGAGGACGGCATCATGGGTCGATTCGGACGGAGCTGGGAGCTCATCAAGCTGTGCTGGGGCGTGCTCCAGCAGGACAAGGAGCTCATCGTCTTCCCCATCGTCTCGGGGATCGCGGTGGTGATCGTCACCCTCTCGTTCATCGTCCCCGGTATCTTCACCGGCTACTGGGACTCCTTCTCCGGCGACAACGGGAACATCCCGGCGAGCATGTGGGCGCTCATCGTCCTGTTCTACCTGGTCGAGTACCTCGTGATCATCTTCTTCAACGCCGCGCTCGTCAGCGCCGCCATGGTGCGGCTCAAGGGCGGCGACCCGAGCCTCGGCGACGGCTTGCGCGGCGCCTGGAGCCACATCGGCGCCATCCTCGGCTGGGCCGCCATCTCGGCCACCGTCGGCCTCGTCCTGCAGGCGCTGCGTGAGCGCGGCGGCATTGCGGGAGTGATCGCCGCCGGCCTCGGCGGGATGGCGTGGAACATCATCACGTTCCTCGTCATCCCCGTGCTCGTCGTCGAGGGTGTGAGCCCCATCCAGGGCATCAAGCGCAGCGCCTCGCTGCTCAAGAAGACCTGGGGCGAGCAGATCATCGGCAACGGCGGCATCGGCCTCATCTTCGGCCTCATCGGCGTGGCCATCGCCGTGGTCGGCATCGCCCTGGGCGCGCTGGTCATCGGCGCCGGTGTGACGTGGGCCGGCGTGGCGATCATCGTGGTCGCGGTGCTGGCCGTCGTCATCGTGGCCATGCTCAGCGCCACCCTGAGAGGCATCTACTCGGCGGCGCTCTACCAGTACGCGGTGGGCGGCGACACCGGCGTGTTCAGCCAGGATGTGCTCGCCGGCGCGTTCCGGCCGAAGCCGACGCGCTCGCCGTTCGGCCGGTGAGCGCCGTCAAGGTACGCACGCCCCGGCCCGGCGCCACGACGGCCGGGGCGGGTGACATCCGCGCCCTCGTCGGATAGCGTCCCGGCATGTCCGTCTTCCTTGCGCTCGCTCCGGCCTGGCTGGACACCCTCTTCTACATCTACTGGTTCGTCCTGATCATCATGTTGATCATGGATGACCGCGAGCCGTCCATCACGCTGGCGTGGCTGTTCATCCTGCTGTTCCTGCCGTTCCTCGGCGTGGTCTTCTACATCTTCTTCGGCCGCGACTGGAAGGTGGTCGCGCAGCGCAAGGGCTGGATCCAGGAGCTGCGCCAGGCGGAGGCCGACGCGATGGCGCCGATCTGGGAGCGCAACGTCGGCGCTTCCGAGCGCTTCCGGAACGAGTGGGCCGGCACGATCGCCGTGCCGATCAAGCGCGCGATCACCAACGAGAACGTCGCCACCGTCCTGCCGGCGTCGTCGATCGAGCTCTTCAACGACGGCGCGCGCAAGTATCGCCGGCTCAAGGAGGACCTGGCCGGCGCCCAGCGCTTCATCCACCTGCAGTACTTCATCTGGGAGCAGGACCGGCTGACGGCCGAGATCGTGCCGATCCTGCTCGACCGTCTGCAGGCGGGCGTCGAGGTCCGCATCATGTACGACTGGATGGGCTGCATCACGTTCAAGAAGGCGGAACTGCGCCAGCTCAAGCGCGCGGGCGCGAAGGTCGAGGCCGATGTGACCGACCTCCTGCGCATCAATTACCGCAACCACCGCAAGATCGTCGTGATCGACGGCGAGATCGGCTACACGGGCGGGATGAACGTCGGCCAGGAGTACATCGACGGCGGCGAGCGCTTCGCCACCTGGCGCGACAGCCACCTGCGGCTCACCGGCCAGGCAGTCGCTGCGCTGGAGAAGCTGTACGCGGCGCGGTGGTTCGAGCACACCAAGAAGGCGGACGGCGAGAGCCTCTTCGCCGAGCGATACATGCCCGCGCCCGACGAAGGTGCCGTGGCCAATGGGACCCTGGTCGAAGTGGCCGCGCAGGGGGTCGAGGACCCCTGGAGCGCGGCCCGCCGCACCCACATGGTCGCCATCGGCCAGGCCGAGAAGTCGGTGTGGATCCAGTCGCCGTACTTCATCCCCGACTACAGCATCTACGACGTGATGATCAACGCCGCGCTGAGCGGCATCGACGTGCGCTTCATGATGACCGGCATCCCGGACAAGAAGATCGCCCTGTGGGCGGCGCAGACCTACTACCGCAAGCTCATCGAGGCCGGCGCGCACGTGTACCTGTACACCGCCGGTTTTCTGCACGCCAAGACCATCGTCGTGGACGGCGTCGTGAGCGCCGTGGGTACCATGAACATGGACCAGCGCAGCCTCAAGCTGCACAAAGAGATGATGGTGTGGGTGTTCGACAAGGGCTTCGCCCGGCAGGTGGCGGACGCGTTCGAGGTGGACGTGACCAACTGCCGCGAAGTGACTCTCGAGGACGTGCTCGCGGTCGGCCACCTGAAGAGGTTCCGCAACCAGGCGGCCCGGCTCTTCTCGAACGTGCTCTGACGTACCCGTCCCGGGGAGGGACTCTGCCGCAATCCGATCCTCAGCAGCAAGCGCCCATCCGGGTCGTCAAGACGACCCGCCGGGGCAGGGCCAGCTCACAGGCCACGTGGATCAAGAGGGTCATCGTGCTCGGGCTCACCGGCCTCGGCCTCTACGTGGTCTGGCCGAGCCTCGCCGCGGTGTTCTCGTCCGGCCCGCAGCTCAGGCACGTCAATCCGCTCTGGGGCATCCCCATCGTGCTCGCCGAGCTCGCCAGCTTCGCCTGCATGTGGGCGCTCCTGCGGCTCGCGCTCAACGTCAAGCCGTGGTTCCCCGTCGCGACGGCCCAGCTGGCGGGCAACGCCTTCAGCCGCATCGTCCCGGGAGGCGCGGCCGCCGGCGGCGCCATGCAGTTCGACATGCTGCGCCAGGCCGGCATCGGCGCCACCTGGGCCGCGACCAGCGTCACCGCCGTCTCGCTGATCTCGACGGCGACCCTGCTGGGGCTGCCGGTGATCAGCATCGTCTCGATCCTCATCACCGGCGCGTCGGTGGAGCACAACCTCTTCCGCGCGGGATCGATCGCCGTGGTGGTCTGTGTCGGGGCGATCGCCGGCGGGGCCGTTCTGCTGTTCGCCGACCACCCCCTGTTCTGGCTCGGCGCCCTGATCCAGCGGATTCGCAACCGCATGTTCCGGCGGCGCAGCCCCATGGTGGGCCTGCCCGACCGGCTCGTCGACGAGCGCGACCTGATCCGACGTGTGCTCGGCGCCGGCTGGTGGAAGGCCCTGATCTTCAGCGCCGGCAACTGGCTGCTCGACCTCATGGCGCTGCTCATCGCCCTCGCGGCCGTCGGCGCCCAGCCGCGCGCGTCGGTCGTGCTGCTCGCCTACGTCGTCGCCGCGTTCCTCGGCATGATCCCCATCACGCCCGGCGGCCTCGGCTTCGTGGAGGCGGGCCTCGTCGCTACCCTGAGCCTCGCCGGCATCGGCACCGACCAGGCGCTGCTCGCGACGCTCGTCTACCGCCTCGCCGCCTACTGGATGCCCATCCCGATGGGCGCCGTCGCCTACTTCCTGGCGGCGCGCAAGTACGGCCGGCCGAAGCACGTGGACGTCGACGCGCAGGGAAGGATAGTCCCCTAGCCGCGAGCGCCACCTTGACTGTCGTCAGGTCGCCGGCGCGTCCGGTGGCGCGGGCGGAACAGGCGGAGCCAGACGTCCGGCCGCCTCCCTCAGCGGCCCAGCGGCGTCCCACACCGGCTGCCACACGGTGATGGTGCCGGCGGCCGGTCTGCCGCAGGTGAGCCGGACGGCCTGCCGCCAGTACAGCATCGTCGCCTCGGCGGCGCTGATCTCTCCCCACGGCACGAAGATCGCCGCCTGCGTGCCCTGCAGCGGCGGCCGCGCCTGAAGCCAGAGCCCGTCCGGAGCGGCGATGACCGTGACGCACCAGTCGTAGCGCATGGACCGGCCGAACTGGACGCAGCGGTTCTCCCACCGTGATCCCTGCGGCTCCGATCCGCCCGGGAAGCGCTCGGCCAGACTGTCGTAGCCGCCGAGCTTGTTGAACGCCTTGGTGAAGACGCTCACACCGTGCCGCCCTGGTCGCCCGCCTCCTTGATGACCCGGTCGAGGGCGGCCCCGCGACCGCGCGACTCATCGTCCCCGGGTCCACTGCGCTGAGTGGTCATGAAGCGCACGAACGCGTACAGCCAGAGCGCGAACAGCACCACGAACTCGATGACGAACGGCCACGCCGGCCACGACACGTTCCCGACCAGCGAGCTCGCGAAGAGGAATTGGAGCACGAAGAAGACACCCCCGGCGACGAGCCCGACCTGGAGGTACCGGTTGTGCGCGCCGCCCTCCCATTCGCGCGCCGCGTGTCGCACCAGCAGTACGGCGAGGCCGGCGAACAGCAGCAGGATGATCAGCTGGGCCGGCCAGGACGTCATCACGTCCCGGAACCAGCGGGCCCACGCGGCGTCCGTAGGAGCGACGTCTGCGATCACGAGCGAGAGTCTCATCCGGGCCCCCTTGCGGGCTCGCGCCACCGCGAGCCGGTCGATGTCTCCACGATACTCCCAGGGACGTCGTTGTCCACAGACACCACCTTTCGCCACTGAGGGGGTAGTGTTATCAGCATGACGGAAGAGTGGCGCATCGAGCACGACAGCATGGGCGAGGTCCGCGTGCCGGCCGGGCACTACTGGGGCGCGCAGACTCAGCGCTCGCTCGAGCACTTCCCCATCGGGGTCGCGACGTTCCGCTGGGGACGACGCGTCATCTGGGCCTTCGGCGTGCTCAAGCTGGCGGCGGCGCGGGCCAACGAGGAGCTCGGCCGGCTGCCGCAGGACAAGGCCGAGCTCATCGCGCGCGCCGCCACCGAGGTCATGGACGGCGCGCTCGACGGCGAGTTCCCGCTGGTCGTCTTCCAGACCGGGAGCGGCACGCAGAGCAACATGAACGCCAACGAAGTGATCGCCAGCCGTGCCGACGAGCTCGCCGGCACGGGGCGCGGCGCCGGCAAGCCCGTTCACCCCAACGACGACGTCAACTTGGGGCAGTCGAGCAACGACACCTTCCCGGCGGTGATGCACATCGCCGCCGCCGTGGAGCTCGAGGACGTGCTGGTCCCGGCGATCGAGGAGCTGCGCGGCACGCTGGCCGCGAAGGCAGAGGAGTTCGCCGGCGTCGTCATGGTCGGCCGCACGCATCTGCAAGACGCGACGCCCGTGACGCTGGGCCAGGTCATCTCGGGCTGGGTGGCCCAGCTCGACCAGGCCCTGGCGACGGTGCGGGGCACGCTGCCCGGCCTGCACGAGCTCGCGCTCGGCGGCACCGCGGTCGGCACCGGGCTCAACACCGACCCGCGCTTCGCCGGGACCGCCGCCGGCCACATCGGCGCGCTCACCGGCAAGCCGTTCCATCCGGCCGCCAACTTCTTCGCCGCGCTCTCGGCGCACGACGCGGTCGTGAACGCGAGCGCGGCGCTGCGTACGCTCGCCGGCGCGCTCATGAAGCTCGGCAACGATGTGCGCTGGTACGCGTCGGGACCACGCGACGGCATCGGCGAGCTGCGCATCCCCGAGAACGAGCCCGGGTCGTCGATCATGCCCGGCAAGGTGAACCCCACGCAGGCTGAGGCGCTCACCCAGGTGGCCGTGCGCGTCTTCGGCAACGACGCGACCGTGGCCTTCGCCGGCACGCAGGGCAACTTCCAGCTCAACGTCTTCAAGCCGGTGATGCTGCACGCGCTGCTCGAGTCGGCGCAGCTGCTGGCGGAGTCGGCGCGCGCGTTCGACGCGTTTTGCGCGCGCGGCATCGAGCCCGACCTCGCGGTGATCCGCCGGCACCTCGACGCCTCCCTCATGCTGGTCACCGCGCTCACGCCGCACATCGGCTACGAGAAGTCGGCGCTGATCGCCCAGACCGCGCACCACGAGGGCCTGACGCTCAGGGAGGCGGCGCTCGGCCTCGGCTACGTCACGGCCGAGCATTTCGACGCCTGGGTCCGCCCCGAAGACATGACGCACCCCCTGGCCGAGTGAGCGAGCGGACGCGGCCAGAGCGGCGGCGCGCCACGCGCAGCGCGTCGCGCAAGGCACAGACGCAGTCGCGGCCTGCCTCGCCCCGACGGCCGGCGGCGAAGCAGTCGCGGCCGGCGGCCCGCCCCCGCGGCGCCGGCTTTCTCGACTACCTGATCATCTCGCTGCTGGTCGTGCTCGTCCTGATGATCATCGCCGGCGTCCTGATCGTCCTCCACGGCGGCCTCTGAGCGCCAGAGCCCTGCCGGCCAAGATGCACCATCCGCGCCGCGCGGCGGTCAGCGGCGGCTTGTGCCCACCCGAAGGGGTGTCACGTCAGGCAGCGGCACCGTGGACGACACCGTTTCTGGGACCGTGATGCCACGCGCGGCACCGGCCAGGCGCCGTTGCCCCGGCGACGGAGCCCTGCGGTTCCTCCGGTCCGCGGCATGACCGGCGGCACCACAGCACCGCCTGCGGTCCCGCGCGTGGTGCCACCCACCAGCGAACACCCGCCATGGCCAGGGCGCGAGGAGAGCGCGAGCTTGGGAGTCGGTGCCGCGGTGTTCGTCGCCCGCCGGCACTCCCCGGTGAGCCACCACGACGGCCTCAGAGGTTCGTGAGGCTCTGCGGCTCGATCTCGCCCAGGGCCGCCTGAGCCGCGAGGGCGAGTTCGCGCTCGTGCTCGCGTCCGACCGCGAACACCCGGTACAGGTGCGCCTTGGCCGGCACGAACTCGAGGATGCCGCCGAGGAGCTGCTCCTCGATGCGATCGGTGGCCGGGTCGTAGACCGGTAGCCGCTTGGGCCCGACGAACGGATTGAGCGGCCGCGGATCCTGCGAGGCGATGTCGACCACGAACTCGATGCCGCGCAGGGCCGGCGGCAACTGCCGGACGATGGCGGCGTGGAACTCCTCGCGCGTGAGGTCGCGGGTGGCCGGCAGCGGCTGCTGCCTCTCCACGTGGTGCTCGTAGACCATGCTGTACTTGACATGGCGGTGGATGATGCTCTGCCACTCCTCGGCCAGGTCCCTCCGTTCGCTCTGCAGCGGCTCGTCGAGCCACGCCTCCACGGTGGTGAACAGCGACCACTCGCTGAGCCGCCGGTACGCGCCGGGGTCGTCGAGAGGACTGGCCGGCAGGATGAGGTCCAGCGTCGGCCGGAAGATCTCGTGCAGGTGCAGGTCGATGGCGTGCCCGATGCGGTGGAAGTAGACGTTCTCGTACATGTAGAAGCGCGCGTTGAGGAAGGCGCGCAGCGAGCTGAGCGCGCGCTTGTGGAACGTGAGGCCGTCGGCGGTGCAGAACGTGTAGTAGATGAGCCGGTCCACGTCGATGGGGCCGAGCCCGACGCCGCACATGCGCGCGTCGCGGCGTACGTAGTCGAGGTTGTCCACCGTGACCGCGCCGGACAGCGCGCGGTGGAGCAGGCGGACCCAGCGCGGGATGGGGTCCGGCGACGGGGCCGAGGCGGCTGCGCCCGCGGCCCCACCGCCTTCTTCCGCGCGCACCAAGAAGGCGACGTGCCACGGGTCGACGGCCTCACCGGCGGCGAACTGCCCCGACGGGCTGCGCCGCAGCTCGGCGAGCAGCGACCCGAGCTCGCCGACGATCAGGTGCTGCGAGATCTGCTCGTGGTCGATGCCGAACACGGGCAGCAGGTACTCCTCGTCGCAGAAGTGACTGAAAGGGCCGTGTCCGAGGTCGTGCAGCAGGCCGGCCATGCGCAGGGTCTCTTCGACCAGCGGCTGCGACGGTGTGCCCGGCTCGACCTCGGCCAGCGTGGGATACACCTGCCGCGCCAGCTCGCCGGCCAGGTGCATGGTGCCCAGGCTGTGCGCGAAGCGGCTGTGCTCGGCCGTGGGGAACACCCACCACGAGCTCTGCAGCTGGTGGATGCGCTTGAGGCGCTGCACCCAGGGGTTGTCGATGACGTCCGGCTCCGCGATCTCGCCCGCGCGAGAGAGCGTGATACGCAGGTAGCCGTACAGGGGGTCGGCGATGAGGTGGACGTCGTCGTACGGAAGCTTCATCCACCTCACCCTACCGCCGGGTCCGGACGGCGACAAGAATGATCCGTCGCCGTCGCCGCTCCTGGTACATCCGTCTAGGCACGCGTACCCAGGTACCGTAGGTACGCGTCCTCATGAGCAGGTTTAGTGAGGTTTTCGCTTCTGGACGGCCGAGCCAGCCGCCGACGTACTCTCCTGGCAGGCATAACGACCTGCTTGACGCTCGAGGGGCTCCACCAGCTGCGCTCAAGACACCTTATCGCGTGCCGATACAGGCCGCATGGAGCGGCCTCGATGAACCACGTTGTGCGCTGGAATGTACGCAATCGTTTTGTGGTGGCGTTCATCGTCGTCGCCGTGGTCCCGCTGGTCGTCTTCGGCTCCCTCGTCTACCTGCGCACGGCCAAGGCGCTCCACGACGTGGAACAGGACCGGATCACGGCGCAGGCGACCGGCGCCCGCCAGGTCCTCCGCCAGCGAGTGGCCGACGCGCGCACGTACATCCACGACTACTCGGTCTGGGATGAGTTCCACACCGCGGCGCGCGAACGGCGCCAGCTCTGGATCCGCAACAACATCACCGACTGGGTGCCGGCCAACAGCCCGACCAACATGGTGACGATCTACGGGGCCACGGGCCAGGTCATCGCCCGCGGCGGTGACCAGGTGTCCGCCCCACTGTGGGCCAGCGACCTCGTGCAGTCGGCGCGCCACGGCGAGATCGGCTCCGACCTCGTGGCCCTGGACGGCAAGCTCTACGTGCTGGCCGCCGCGCCGATCATCGCGCAGACCTATCCGTCGCGGCCCGCCGGCGTGCTCGTCTTCGGGCAGGCGGTCACGGACGCCGTCCTCGAGAACGTCAACCGCTTCACCGGGGGGCTGGGACAGCTCTCCGTGTACACCGGCAGCGACATGTCGGCCGCGACCGATCCCGGCGAGGGCGCCACCGGCACACCCCTGCCCTCGGCGGCTCACGGGCCGGGGCAGGCGTTCCGCGACGGTGACTACACGAGCCAGCTCGTCGCGCTGAAGGACCGGCACGGAGCGACCGTCTCGCTGCTCAAGGTCTCCGTGCGCCGCGCCGCGTTCGCGACGGCGCTCAACGAGATCAACGCGATCACCGTCGCTGCGTTCCTGGTGGCCCTGCTCATCGCCGCGGCGATCGGTGTGGTCATCGCCCAGACGATCAGCAAGCCGCTGCGCAGACTGGCCGCGGCCGCGACGGCGATCGCCCACGGTGACCTGCGGCAGCAGCTCCCGACGCAGCGCCGCGACGAGATCGGCAGCCTGGCGCTGGCGTTCAACACGATGTCCGCGCAGGTCGCGGCGCGCATCGACGGGCTCTCGGAGAAGACCCAGTCACTCGCGCTCGAGATCAGCAACCTCAGTGCGTTCGGCGCCACGCTGGCGCAGACACCGGACCCGCACGCCGAGCTGCGCCGCCTCGCCGACATGATCCGCGCGATGCTGGACGCGGACACGGCGAGCGTCTTCCTGGTCTACGAGGGCCACACCACACGCGCCGCCTTCAGCGGCGGCAAGCGCTGCCCGCTGCCCTCACCGGCCGCGGACGAGCTCGCCGTCTGGGCAGTGGAGGAGCGGCGCGGCCTCGAGGTCAAGGACGCCGAGACCGACGAGCACCTGAGTGCGATCGCGCGCGCCACCAACCAGCTGCGCAGCATCCTGGTCGTCCCGCTCGCGCGTCAGGAAGGCGTGGTCGGCGCGCTCACCGTCGGCTTCTGCGACGCGCACGAGTTCAGTCCCGAGGAGCTCCCGCTGCTCACCACCATCGGCGGCCAGATCGCGATCGCGCTGCAGAACGCCGAGGCCTACGACAAGCTCGACCGCATGTACCTGGAGACGGTGACGGCCCTCGCCGCGGCCATGGAGGCCAAGGACCAGTACACCGCCTCGCACGCCGACTCGCTGGCGGCCATGGCCGTCGCCGTCGGCAGCCGCATGCGCCTCTCCGACGGCGAGCTGCGCATGCTCCAGTACGCCGCCGTCCTGCACGACATCGGCAAGATCGGGATCCCCGGCAACATCCTGAACAAGCCGGCGGAGCTGACGCGCGAGGAGTTCGAGACCATGGCGCAGCACACGGTCATCGGCGAGCGCATCATCTCCCGCATCGACTACCTCGTGCCGATCGCGCGCATCATCCGCTCAGCGCACGAGCGCTGGGATGGCAAGGGCTACCCCGACGGCCACCGCGGCGAGGAGATCCCGCTGGCGTCGCGCATCCTGCTCGTCTGCGATGCCTTCGACGCCATGACCACGGACCGGCCGTACCGTGCCGCCCTGCCCATCGACGAAGCCCTGAGCGAACTCTCCCGGCACGCAGGCACCCAGTTCGACCCGCGGGTCGTCGACGTGTTTCTGGCGGCCTACCCCTTCGAGGCCCGCGAGACCGCGCGGCTGGTCGGCCGCCTCAGCGGGTTCGCCGGCGTGCTCGAGCTCAACTAGGGCTACGCGAGCAGCTCCGCGTACGCGGACTCGTGCGCGGCCACGAAGGCCTCGCTGCCGAACCGCTCCTCGAC
>Ga0302322_100003589_pt1 | contig 13373 bp, 10 predicted proteins | sample Fen_T0_2_FD_203757 | JGI IMG/M metagenome (GOLD analysis project Ga0302322, IMG submission 203757) | Peat permafrost microbial communities from Stordalen Mire near Abisko, Sweden - Fen_T0_2 | ecosystem: Environmental > Terrestrial > Soil > Wetlands > Permafrost | place: Sweden: Abisko...
CAGGTTCGCGTTCACCTTGTCGGGACCGGCTCCGTTGTAGGCCGGGGAATTGACCACCACCAGATTCGCCTTGGCGTAGGCGTACATGTCCTTGGCCGCGGCCAAGGCGGAATCCGCGAACTTCGCGTCGTAGGGACGGTAGCGCTTGGAGAGGATGGCGAGGGCTCCGGCCACATCCGCGACGGTGTTCGCGCCCAGTTCCGAGCGCAGGGTCCGCTCCTTGTAGCCGCCACGGCCGGTTTCCGTCATGGCGTCCTGGTTTTCCGCTCGCCCCCACCAGCCGTGGTCCTTGCCGAAATCGCCGACGCCGCTGATCATGCCGGCGGTGGCCTTCTTGTTCAGCATCCACGATTTGAGGAAGAACTGCGCCCCGAAATGGGCCTCGGCCAAGATGTCCGGGATGCCGTCTGTCTGCAGTGTCTTCGCGTGGTTGAGTCCGTAGTGGTCGGCGTCGTGGCTGGGCATGGTGGCCGTGAGCATGGCGAGCGCGGACAAGGCATACGCCATGGTCTGCGGCTCCTTGAGATGGTCGCCGCAGTCGTACCATCCCCCCTTGTAGGCGCCGGGATTCGAAGGCGTGGCCAGATACCCGTCCTTGAGGTGGCTGGGGGCGTGGAACCAGGAGGGACCATCGCCGCTGCGATTGACTCCGAAGAACTTCAGCACACCGTCGCGCACGTAGCCGTAGATGTTGTTGCTGACCAGGAAGGGAACCGAGGTGTCCTTGCCCACCGCCACCCGGTAGTAGTGACCTTCCAGGAGCGTGGAGGGAAGAGTGCCTTCGAAGGTTTCCGTGGAAGGGATGCTCGTTCCGAGCTGGGCGGAGGTCAAGGTGTAGCGCAGATCTCCGCCGGACACCAGTCCAGCCCAGTTGGAGGCGCGAACCGAGATGGAAGAACTGCTCTTGAAGCCCTTGTCGACGAGGACCCCGGTCCCCACGGAAGCGTGGGTGGCGGTGTCCACCACGGTGAACGCGACGCCGGCCCCCACGTAATAGAACTTGGCCGTACCCATTGCGACATCCATGGTCCGGTAGCCAGCCTGGTTGACGCGCACCCGCCCGATTTTCAGGGTGGCGGAATCGCGAACTCGCTGGTCGACCCCGGAATCAGGGAACGAAATGGCAATCGGCGCGTAAGGAGCCGGATCGGCCCTCACCTGAGATGCCCCCACCAGGGACATCAGAGCCAAAAAGACGGATTTTCCTGCAAATTTCACGATAGACTCCGGGTTCCCGGCCAAGGGTGCAAGATGGACAGAAGGACAGTACGTCATTCTCCAGTGTAGCGCCCTCCGTTCTCGGTGGGGGCCGCAGAGAACGGGAAACTTAGGACGCCGGTCGCGTTCGGAGTACGGTTCAGGAACACGATCGCCAGGATCCATGGAAAACCACAATCCAGCCCTGACCGGCGATTGGTGGATGCAGACGAAGCGAACGCGTGTTCTGAGGGCTTGAAGGCGTACGTACTGGTACGTCGAAAGTCATCACCACCCTCGTGAGCAAGTATGCGCCGCCGAATGCCCCAATCGCCCTGACCGGCAGTCGGGGGATGCAGACGAAGCGAACGCGGGTTCTGAGGGCTTGAAGGCGTACGTACTGGTACGTCGAAAGCCCTCACGGGCCCCCGTGAGCGAGTATGCGCCGCCGAATGCCGGTCAGGAACCTCCGCCGGCCTCCCGACGGGTTTGGTCCAACAACTCATCAAGCAGCTGCTGTGCCTGCGTGAAGCTGTGGCTGAGCTTCAGGGCCCGCTCGCAGGAGACGATGGCCTCGGCGATCTCCCCCCGGTCCGATTGCACAAGGCCCAAGCCGTAGTGGGCATGGGCGCTGTTGGGCTTGAACGACAGGACTTCCTGGAATTCCGCCTCCGCTTCGGGCAGTCGGCTCTGCCGGCGCCATGCCAAGGCCAGGTTGATCCGAGCGCGGGCGTTGCGGGGATCGGCCTCGCGGGCGCGAAGGAAGTCGCCGAGGGCATCCGCGTTCTCTTCCAGGCTCTCGTTGGCCATCCCTCTGTGGTTCAGGACCACTGACAGGGTGAAATTGTCCAGGGCGTGCTCCAGAAGGGCGGTGTAGATCCGCACCGCATCCTCCATCTCGCCGGCGATCTGGGCGTTGAGACCCTTCTTCAGGAGTTTCTCCACCTCTCCTTGGGAGGTCCGGCGAGGGCGTGGGGAGGATTCACCCGGTGCCGTGTACAATGGGTGTTCCCCGGTCGAATGCTCCAGGTGGTTTTCACGGGCTCGTGCGAGATCGGAGATGTTCGACTTCTGGTAGTCGCGAATCTCCTGGAAGATGGTGTCCGAAAGGACCAGATTCGCGTTCAAGGCGGCCAGTTTCCTGCGGATCTGCTGGTTGAGGGGGTGGGCGCCCACCTTGTAGATCAATTCGTGTTCCACTTCCGCCCAGGCGTCCTGGAGGATGGTGCGCACTTGGATCTCCACCCGGAACTCGGAGAGGGTCGGGAATTCCCTCTGCAACTCGTACGGGATACTGACCTGCAGGTGGGTGCTCGCATACCCGAACTCCGCGAAGGAGCGTCCCTCGCCCTTCTGCTCGATCTCCTGGATCTCGAAGACCGATCGCACCGCCTCCACCACCAGATCCACATCCTCCAGGAACGGGCAGACGGCGCGCAGGGCCATCAAATCGGACAATTGCCGCAGAGCCGGGAAGGGTTCGACCAGCTCTTCGGAAGTGAACTTCCGTTGGAGCTTGTCCAAAAGACTGGGGATCCTCTTGACCCGACCCTTCACCTGCACGGCCGGCACGCAACTCTCGGCGGATCGCTGCAGCAACCGCCCCATTTCCACGACCACGCGTTCGCATTGGGGCAGAAGATCCAGGTACACGGCTTCGACCGCGCCTTCGTCCAGGTAGCGCATCGGGTCCTTGGCCTGTTTGGATCCGGTATCGATCACCGCAGAGCCGCCGCGATCTGGGGGGGAGGGCTGGCGAGATCCAATCGAGGGCGAGTTCCTTGGTAGTTGGGGCAGAAATGCCTCCATCCACACCCCGAACAGGTCCCGGGGAGGCTCTGGGGACGAGGGCCCGCCTGGCCGGCCAGAACACGTCGGAAACGCTCCAGGGCGACATCCAGCCGCCTCTGCTCGGAAACGAGATCCTCGACCGTCACCAGCCGGCTCTGCTTCCGCTCGTCCCAAATGGGAAGGGGAAGATTGACGACCACCGGCGTCCCGGAAAGCACCCGGTCCATGGCGTGCGCCAATCGGTATTGCGCCAAGGCGTAGACGGTGGTCCAACTCAAGCTTTCATTGACCGAAAGAGGCGTGACCAAGGCGATGACATCGCTCTCTCCACGGATCTCGGCCAGACGGTCGGGTCGTCCCACCAGGCCCGTCGCCTCGTCCGTCAAGGCCGGTCCGGAATCCACGCGGATGATTTCGGCCTCGCCTCCGCGCATGCGTCCGCGGATTTCGCTGTAGACTGCCAGCCAAGTGTCGGCCCCGTCCGCCTTGGAAAGGGTGTGCAGGTCGGGAAAGCCTTGCTGTCGCAGCACGCCGAGAACTTCGCAGCGCAGAAATCCCTCGAGGGCTTTCAGGGAGATCTGGTCGGGAGCCAACGAAAGCGTCGTGCAACCCTGGCGCCAGGTCTTCCAAACCGCGACCAGATCCTGGAGTGCCAGGCTCTCCCAGCCCACCTGGATTCCGGGCCTGTGGTAGACCCTTTCCAATTCCTGGGCGGTCCAAGGCGCGTAGGAGAACTGGTTGTACCACTCGAGCAGATGCTCCCAACTGGCTCCCGGCGTGGTCTCCGGCCGTTGGAGCAGGGCGGACCGGCGCATCGAGGCGCTGTCGCTTCCGGAATCGCCCGAGGAGGAAAGGGGTCCTGACGAGGAAGCCGGGCCTGTCGCGGACGGTGAGGCTTCGGGAACGCGCGGCAATTGCGGACGCAACAACGTGTTCACCGGTAGTTCCATGGTGGGAAATTCCATGGCGGGCACCACACTGGGCTCCTCGGGAATGGCAAATCGGGAAACGATGATCGGTTCGGAGGGTGGAGCACTCAGGGACGTGTCTCCGAGTCCGATGGCGTGTAGGGACGGGTGCGTCGATTCGGTGCCGAGGGAAGGGCCCGTGGCGCCGGGGAGGCTCCCCAGATAGACGGATTCCCCACCGTATTCCCCGAGCATGGGCGCCGCCGGAGGCCTGGGGAGGGGCTTGGGAATGGATACCGGGGGAAGCGGGGGCAGAACCGATGGCGAAGGACCCTCCAACGAAGGCAAAGGGATCGCCAGGGAAGACTCGTCGGGGGCCAGCTTCGGAGTCCATCCCAGATCCAATGGGGGCGAAACCGGTTTGGGTGCCGCCAGATCCGGAAATTTCAATTCCTCCCCCGCACCCTCCATCAGGCGACTCGACCGGAAGACCGCCGGATCCGCGGTGCGGGGGGCGGAAGGGGCCTGTTTGGTGGATTCCATGAACCGGGAAACGGACTTTCGAGCGGGGAGCGTCCTTTCTTCCGACTCCGAGGTGGTATGGAACTGCTCTCGAGCCAAGGTTCCCCAACCCAGTCCGAGGATCCAGAACCCCAAGACTTCACCGGCCTCCTGCAGACGCAGCGCGGGTTCCGGGCCTCCGATCCAGGTGGCCAACGCCAAGACCAGTCCGGTCGCCAGGGAAATCCAGGGCCACCATCCAAGCACGACCGACAGGAGGAGCCCGACCGCGAACAGACGCCAATCCGTCTCCTGGGCTCGGTAGGCGAACCAGTAGACCCCCCACCCCGCCGTCCCGACAAGGGATGCGAAGAGGACGAGGGTCCTCAAGACACGGCGCAGGGCCTTCGTCGAAATCATGGCTTCATCGGATCCGGTACTTGTCCTTGAGCGCGGCGATGATCTCGTATCGGGTCCGGGTGCTGGAAGCCACGTACCTCTGCGAGGCTTGGTCGAGGACCAGCAATCGCTGCAAGGCGGTTTCGATCTCGATGCCGAGCATCTTGTTGGCCGAAACCTTCAATTCCTCGGTGCCGAAGCCTGAGCCCCATTGACGTTCCGCCTTGTCGAAAAGGTTGAACTGGCACATGTCGTCGGGGACTTCCCGTTTGGCGACGGGTTCGAAGCAGTGGCTGTGGTAGCGTTGGGCCACCGACTTCGCCACTTCGTCCAAGTTGGCCGCACCGTCCGCGCCGATCCGTGGCGCGGATCCCGCGCACCCGAACAGAGCGAGAACGGGAGCAACCTTCCACATCCACAGGATGCTTTTCCGCATATGGGCGGAAAACTTAGCCGCCCAGCGCCTTTTGCGCCGAGGTTTTCTTCTCTCGCCGGGCCAACTGGACTTGGCTCGCCCGGACCAGGGCCAGGTCGATATCTCCACACAGATTGTCTTCCCCGATCAGGTCGGCGAGACCCGAACGCACCAGGGCGACCATGGGCTGGGCATGGACACCGGAAAGGATCAGGGTCCACCCCTCCCGTCGCGCCCGGTCGTGGACCTCTTCGATGGCTCGCAGGCCGGTCGCATCCAACGAAACCATGTCCCGCATCCTCAGGATCAAAACTTGGGGCGTGTGCGAAGCCTCCTGGAGCACCGATTTGAATTTTTCCGCGGCCCCGAAGAAGAAGGACCCCTGGATCTCGAAGACTTCCACGCCTTTTGGGACGATCCGGTTGGAAAGGGCGCCCGGGTCGTTCGTATCCTCACCCTCGGTCAGGGTCTGGGTGATGTCGCGAATCTCGGTGACATCGGCCATCCTCTTCATGAACAGCGCAGTGGAAAGAACGAACCCCACCTCGATGGCCACCGTGAGATCGATCAGGACGGTGAGCAGGAAACTGGTGAGAAGCACCAGGACGTCGCTGTTGGGGGCCTTGAACAGCTTGAGGAAGAGCCTCCACTCGGACATGTTGTAGGCGACCACCAGGAGGATTGCCGCCAGGGTGGGCATCGGGATGAGGCCCGCCCAACGTCCAGCCACCATCAGGATGAGAAGCAGCGTGGCGGCGTGCACGATGCCGGCGATGGGAGTGCGTCCACCGTTCTTGATGTTGGTGGCGGTGCGGGCGATGGCCCCTGTCGCGGGGATCCCCCCGAACAACGGCGAGACGATGTTGGCCACGCCCTGGGCGACGATCTCCATGTCCGAGCGGTGCCTGCGGCCCGTCATGCCGTCGGCCACCACCGCGGAGAGGAGCGATTCCAAGGCGGCCAGCAACGCGATGGACACCGCCGGACTGAACAGCTCCACGAACTTGTCGAAGGAGACGGCCGGAATGTGCGGAAGCGGAAGGCCCGTGGGAACGTCGCCGAATCTCGAGTGGATGGTGCTCACGGGCAGGTGGAAGATCTGCACCAGGAGGGTGGTGACGAGGATCGCCATCAGGGATCCCGGTACCTTCCGGGTGACCTTGGGCCAGAAGATCGTGAGTGCCAACGCCAAGGCGGCGATTCCCACCGCCCAGAAGTTGGTGGTCCCAAGTGCCTGTGCGAACGTCGCGAGCTTGGGCAGGAACAGGGCGGGAACCTTGCCCACGATGGTCAGACCGAGCAGATCGCCGAACTGGGTGGTGGCGATGATCAGGGCGATTCCCGTCGTGAACCCCACCGTCAGGGGGAAGGGCACGAACTTCACGAGCCCCCCCAGACGCAGAAGTCCCATGGCGACCAGCATGATGCCTGCGAGCAGGGTGGCCACGGCAAGCCCGTCGTAGCCGTACTTCTGCACGATCCCGTAGACGATGACGATGAATGCCCCTGTGGGCCCGCCGATCTGCACGCGCGTCCCGCCCAACGCGGAGACCAGGAAACCAGCGACGATGGCGGTGTAGATCCCCTGTTCCGGTTTGACCCCGGAGGCGATGGCGAAGGCGATGGCCAGGGGCAGGGCCACGATGCCCACGATCAGTCCCGCCAGTGAGTCTCGTTGGAAATCCGCCCAGTGGTACCCTTCGCGCAAGACGGTGAGCAGTTTGGGTTCGAGTCGTGTGGGAAGGAGTTTGGACATGGATTTTCCAAATTTAGCCGATTCCTCTCTCCGTCATTGCCGCCAGGGGGGGAATACCGTTTCGCGAGGGATCCTAGTTTGTTCATCCAACAGGCGCCGCAACCGACAGGACAGATCCCATGAATGCCAGGACTTCCATCTCCATTCTCGCATGGTCCGCGGCCCTCGCCTGCGCCCAGACCACGCCCGGACAGATCTCGGCACTGCAGGCCAAGGTCGACAGCCTCTCCACCGAGCTTCGCACCCTGGAGAAGGTCCTGGCCCTGCGCGGTCTGGACATCGACCGCGACCGACGGGCCGTCGCCCTCCAGGATTCGACGTTCAGCATCCCGGTGGAAGGCACCTCGATCCTCGGGAACCCGAAGGCGCCCGTCACGGTGGTCCTGTTCACCGACCTCCAGTGCCCCTACTGCGCCCAGATGCTCCCGGTCCTTCGAAAGCTCGAACTGGAACATCCCAAGACGCTGCGGATCTCGTTCCGACACTTCCCCCTGGTGGGCATCCACGACAAGGCCATGGAGGGGCACCTCGCCCTGTGGGCGGCGGGACGTCAAGGCAGGTTGTGGGACTACTACTTCAAGGCGGCACCCGGTTTCCGTTCCTTGACGGATTCCGTCTTGGTGGCCGCCGCCAAGGACATCGGTCTCGACATGGCGAAGTTCGAAGCCGAGCGCCGTTCGGAGGCCGCCCGCAAATCGGTGGAGCTGGACATGAAGCTGGGGGAATCGGTGGGAGTGCAGGGAACGCCGTCGCTCTACCTGGAAGGAAAGCCGACCCGCAATCCCGCCGACATCGAACTGGCCTGCGCCAAGTTCGAGGGCGTGCCGGCCTCCAGATAATCCCGTCTTTCGAACCACGAATGCCATCCCCGGAGAATCCGATGTCCATCCGACGCACGCTCGTGCACGCCCTCCTGTGCGCGACCCTCCTCCCCGTGGCCGTCCGCGCCGCGCCCCTCCCGGACGCCATCGTGGGCGACTGGTCGACCAAGGAGGAGAAATCCGTCCTGCGTATCGAAAGGGACGGCGCGACCTTCACGGCCGCCATCCAGCGACTCAAGGTACCGGACGGTCCCTCGGGAACGCCGAAACTGGACCACATGAATCCCGACTCCTCGCTGCGGACCCGGCCAGTGAAGGGGCTCGTCATCCTGCGGGACCTGCGGTACGACGGCGACGGAATCTGGTCGGGTGGACGGATCTACGACCCCGAATCCGGGAACACCTACCGGTGCAAGGTGGAGTTGGAAGGCCCGGACAGGCTCCGCGTGCGGGGGTTCATCGGGATCGCGCTGGTGGGACGAACGGAGATCTGGCGCCGAGCCGGGAAAGGTGCCGGAATCAGCCCTTGAAGCGGGTCCGCAGGCTCTGGAAGACCTGGGCGGCTTCCGGATCGCGCGCCAGGGATTCGCGGGCGGCTTCCAGGGAATGCGTCACGGTGCTGTAGTCCCTTCCGAAGAGCACGCCGATGGAATGCAGCGTGTTGTCGGTGAGCTCGTGGATCAGGAGCATGGCGAGCTGGCGGGCCGCCACAACGGGGCGTTTCCGCGTGCGCGAGCGCATCAACGCGATGTCGATCTGGAAGGCATCGGCCACCGATTGCGCGATGGCGCCGGGAGAGGAGGCGTTGCGTCGGTTGCGCAGCGCGTCGCGGAAGACGGCCTCGGCCGTGAGGCGATCGACCTTGCCCCCGCACATGTCGCTGAAGGCGCACAGCTTGAGCAGAGCCCCTTCGAGTTGGCGGACGTTTCCGGTGAACTGGTCGGCGATGAGATCGAGGACGTCCGGAGTGACGTTCCAGCCGCCTTCCATCGCCTTGCGACGCAGGATGGCCAAGCGCGTGTCCTGGTCGGGGGCGCCGAGGTCGGCCACGAAGCCCGATTCGATCTGGCGCAGAATCTGTCGGTCGAAGTGCTGGACTTCCGCCGGGGGCCGGTCGCAGGTGAGAACGATCTGCTTGCGCTGGCCTTGCAAGGCGCTCATCACGTAGACCATCTGTTCGCGGAAGCGTGGTTTGTCCACCTCGCCTCCGAAGAACTGGATGTCGTCGAGCAAGAGGACGGAAGCGTCGCGGTAGATGTTGTGGAAGGCCTTCAAGTCGCCCTTGCGGGCCACCTCCAGGTACTCGCGGGCGAATTCCTCCGAGGTGCGGTACACCACCTTGCGGGCGACGTCGTGCCCGAGCACGAATTGGCCCACGGCGTTCATGAGATGGGTCTTGCCCAAGCCGGTTCCGCCCACGAGAAGCAGTGGATTGGCCCGCGCTCCACCGGGTTGCTCGGCGACCTGCCTGGCCACGGCGAGCGCGAGGCGGTTGCAATCGCCTTCCACGAAACTGTCGAAGGACATCCGAGGCGCGAGACGGGCCGCCTCGCGGCGAATGCCTTCGGCTTGGATTTCCTGTTTGGCGGTGATCAGTCGCAACGCGGGAGCGGTAGGTGCCCGGCGAGGACCGGAACTGCGCAGGATCGGTTCGGAAGATCCCGCGGGATCCAACACGATCCTGATCTGGACCTCTGCGCCGATTTCCTCCCGAAGAACCCGTTCCAGAAGCCCCTTGTGGTGGGTGTGGACAAATTCCTTCGCGATCAGGGTGGACGCATGGATCTGGAGGATGTCCTCTTCCCAATCGCCGATCTTGAGCGGCGCGAACCATGCGGCGAAGGCGGCACGGCTGACTTCCTTGGAGATTCTCTCCAAACAAGCCTGCCACAAGCGGCTGGAGTCAGATTGAATCAACAACGAGTTCACAAGACCCCACACTGCTGGAAACTCACCCCCAGCACTCCGCAATCTGTCCCATCGCTTGCGAACAACTTATCCACATCTGCGAGGGTGCCGAGAGCGCTTCCAGGAAGAATGGGCCTTTGAATGGTCCTTCGATCCACAGCACCCCACAGGTCGGCATTGCCGGAACAGGCAACCTACGGAATATAACTCCGATCTACCTCCAACGGGCACGGATCGGGACCAGCGTGAAGGAACGGTTCGGGTGTCGACCGTGCTAGGTTTTCCGGGGATGGATCCGACACGTCGAAAGGGCATCGGGGCCGAAGAAGCCGGTTGGTGGAAAGGCCCTGCCCGCCCCGCCGTCCGTGTCGCCGACCTGGTGTCCATCCTCCAGGCCGCAGGCGACCTCGCCGCCATCCTCATCGCCTACGCCTTGGCCCGCCATCTTTGGCCGATCCTCACGCAGATCCCAGGCTTGTCGTCGCTGCGGGAAGACATACCTGCGGCCAACTACGCGATCAACGCCTTGGTCACCGCGTGCCTGCTGGGGCCCGTGTTCCATTCGATGGGACTCTACGAGGAGCATCACAGCCTGTTGAACATCCAGGAGTACCGCAACATCCTGCGCGGATGGTTCCTGACCATGCTCCTTTCCGTGCTGGCGGTGGCCACCATCGAACGCAGCTTCCAGAGCCGGGGCATCTTCCTTTCGGCCTGGTTCCTTCTTCTCTTCCTCCTTTTCTTCTTCCGCTTCTCCGTCTATCGACTCGGGATCTTCCTGCGGGCGCACGGTTGGAGGGACCGCAACGTCCTGATCTACGGGGCCGGAGAGACGGGCAAGAGCTTGTTGCGGATCCTGCGCCAATCTCCCAAGACCGGCTTGGAGGTCGTCGGATTCCTGGACGACGACCCGAGTCTCCACGGGCGCACGGTGGAGGGCGCGGAAGTCCTCGGAGGCGGCGCCGACATGGGCCGGCTGCTCATCCAAGCCGACGCGGGAGAAATCTTCATCGCCTTGCCTCGAGCGAACCGATCGACGCTCCTGCGCATCGTCGACCTCTGCAGGCGCCACGACATCCCCTTCCGGCTCGTGCCCTCGCTTTTCGACATGGTCCTTCAGCAGGTGGAAGTCCTGGAGATCGGCGGCATCCCCCTGATCGGGGTCCACACTCCCGGACTGTCCAGGCCGAGGGCCGCGGTCAAACGGGCGATCGATCTGGTGGTTTCCTTCTGCGGCCTGGTTCTCCTGTCCCCCCTGCTCGCCGCGATCGCCCTCGCCATCCGCTTCGTCGACCGGCCACCCGTCTACTTCACCCAAAGACGCGTGGGACAGGAGGGACGGCAGTTCCGCATGTACAAGTTCCGCACCATGCGCACCGATGCGCCCGCGTACGCCGAAGCCCCCACGGACCTCCGCGACGAAAGGGTCACGGGACTCGGCCGGATCCTGCGCCGAACCAGCCTGGACGAGCTGCCCCAGTTGTGGAACGTGCTGCGGGGGGAGATGTCCCTGGTGGGTCCGCGACCCGAGATGCCGTTTCTTGTCGACACCTACGACGACCTGCAGCGCCAGAGACTGGCGGTGAAGCCCGGAATCACCGGACTGTGGCAGGTCAGCCCCGACCGCGCCGAACCCATCCACGCGCACATGGACTACGACATCTACTACATCCGCAACCAGTCGCTGCTCCTGGACCTGGCCATCGTCCTGAAGACCGCGTCCTCCGTCCTACGCGGAAAGGGCGCCTACTAGTTTCAGTCCTCGAAGGAGTCGCGCAGGGCGGATCGCCAGTCGGGAAGCTTCAGACCGAAGTCGGACAGGAGCTTGGACTGGTCGAGACGGGAGTTCAAGGGGCGCTCGGCCTTCGTGGGATAGGCGGATGTCGGGATGGGCAGGACCGATTCCAGGATCTGTTCCTCGCGACGCGGATCCTCGGCGAAGATGGCCCGGGCGAATCCGTGCCAGCTGGTCTCGCCACCTGCCGCGAGGTGGTAGACGCCGGATTGGTCGTTCCAGCTCGCCAAGCCCGCGGCGGCGGTTTCGGCGATGTGGCGGCTCCAGGTGGGGGCCCCCACCTGGTCGTCGATGATCTTGAGTTCCTTCCGCTCGCGGGCGAGCTTGAGCATGGTGCGCACGAAGTTGCCTCCGCGGATGCCCCAGACCCACTGGAGTCGGAAGATCAGATGCTGCACCCCTGTGGCCGCGATGGCGAGGTCGGCTTCCAGCTTCGTGGCTCCGTAGACCGAGAGCGGATTGGTCGCGTCGGATTCCGTCCAACGGCCTTCCTTGCGCCCGTCGTAGACGTAGTCGGTGGAGAAGTGCACCATGCGCGCGCCCACGCGGGCGGCTTCCTCGGCCAGGATGCGCGGGGCCTCGGCGTTGATGCGACGGCAGAGGTCGACTTCGTCTTCGGCCTTGTCGACCGCGGTGTAGGCGGCCGCGTTGACCACCAGGTCCGGCGCGGTCTTGCGCACCAGGTCGCGGAGCGACTCCGGGTTGGACAGGTCGATGTCGGGGTGGTCGAATGCCACGATCTCCCCCAGCGGGGCCAGGGTGCGCCGAAGCTCCCAACCTATTTGGCCGCGACGTCCGATGATCAGGATCTTCTTGTGTGCTGCCATAGCACTCTGCAAGTAGAAATCCCGGATCGTCCCGGTCAGGGAGATCTCCGGCGAAGGATCTCCCCGGGAAGGCCGAGGAGGAATCGGGCGTTGGTGGACGCGTACCGCCACCCCAACCGCCGCGGCTCCCGCACCAGGCGGACCAGCCATTCCAGGCAGAGGGAACGGACCCACCTCGGCGGGCGGGAACGCAGGCCCGCGTAGACCTCGAAGGCGTTGCCGACGCCCAGGAAGCACGCCCCGACCTCCCGCACCTCCGCCATCCACAATTCCTGCCGCGGACATCCGAGGGCGACGAACACCAGCCGGGCACCGCTTTCGCGAAGGCGCGCCAGGTCTTCCGCAAATCCCGTCTCCAGTCCGGATCCGAAGGGCGGCGACAGCTCCAGGACGAGCCGGAGGCCGGGATGCTCGCGACGGATCTTGTCAGAGGTGGCGGCCAGGACCTCCGCGGTCGATCCGAAGAGGGCCACCGGCGTTCCCGCCGTTTCCGCCAGCGGGAGCAGACCGGGAAAGGCCGACATCCCCTCCATCCGGTCCGAGCCCCCTCGGCGCAGGGAAAGAAGCCGCGCGACGGGCATTCCATCGGGGCAGACCAGGTCGGCATCCTCCATGGCGGCGCGCAGCAGGGGATTTCGTCCGGATTCCACCAGCATGTGGACGTTGGCGAACAGGACGCGCGACGTCCTCCCGCTTTCCGCCAATGACAGGATCCGTCCCAGGAATTCCCCGCCCGGACCTGCGTCGACCCGGGATCCCAGGATCCGGTCCCTGCGGATCATCCCGTCAGCCTCCCCCCCGGATCCTCGCCGTCGCGCAGGCGTGCCAGGAATTGGGCGGCGTCGCGCGATGCCAGGAGGTCGGCCACCCGGACCGTTCCCATCCGCCCCACCGCGGCCAGCGCCTTGACGTGGAGCCCCGCGGCCGAAGGAGGCGACACCAGCAGGACCGCCAGGCGGACCGGAAGCCCGTCGGGTGCGGGGAAGTCGAGCCCTTCGGGGCAGACGGCGACGGCGGCGCAAAGCCCGGGCGCGGATTCCACCCGCGCGTGGGGG